>Ga0066903_100000508_pt1 | contig 24737 bp, 23 predicted proteins | sample PanSoiMetaGPlot1_FD_67491 | JGI IMG/M metagenome (GOLD analysis project Ga0066903, IMG submission 67491) | Tropical forest soil microbial communities from Panama analyzed to predict greenhouse gas emissions - Panama Soil - Plot 1 (version 2) | ecosystem: Environmental > Terrestrial > Soil >... | reverse complement strand
GGGTCCTGACGGCACGTACCGGCGTACAGCGAACCCGTCGCTGCGCGCGTCGGGATTGTTTGCGCGACGGGACGGAGCCGGGAACGGAGCAACTGACGACGCCGTGCGGCGCCGGGCTCTCTCGTATCTGGCCGGCGCGTGTGCGAGGTATCGGCGCGACGACGGCTTCGTCTTCGCGAACGCACGTGACAAGGCGACGCTCGTGGCGGACCTGCTGACGGCACTCGGGTGTCACGATGTTCGGATCGAGTCCACGACAGGGACGATTCCACAGTCGAATCGTGTCCGATTCGAGCCGACTGAAGAAGTGAGTGAGTGGCTTCGGAGACAACGGTAACCTGTTCGATCCAGAAACACGCTGGTCACGTCTGTCGCCGGCGCTGCGTCGCGACCAGTAGCGCCCGCCGCTTCGCCGGTGTGAACCGCTCGATGGCGTAGCGGACCGTGGTCCGCGGGATCGACGGGCCGTACCGCAAGAGATGCCGCTCGAGCCGCGCACGGTCGCGCTTCCCCGCCTCGCGCAGTGCCCACCCCACCGCTTTGTGAATCAGGTCGGCGTCGTCGGGGTGCAGGATTCGCGCGATCTCGTAGGCGACGGCGACGCCGAGGCCGTCGCGCATCGGGACGATCAGGCTGACGATGGAGGCGCGTCGGACCCACAGGTTGCGGTGGCGCGCCCAGCCTGGCATCTTCGCGATGAGCGAGGGATGCGCGGCGAGCAACGGGCCGATGAGCGTCCCGCAGATGCCGTCGGTCGTCGCCCAGTTCGCCGAGTGATTGCCCGCGAGCCACCGTTTCCAGTGCGCGAGGTGGCGCGGATCGAACGATCGCCGGTAGCGCGCGACGATCTCGATGCCCACCGACTTGGTCTCGAGGTACGGATCGGCGATCAACGTGTCCGCCAGCCGCTGCGCATCGTCGATCGACCACGTGCCGCGGTGCGTCTCGTGGATCGAACGAGCCAGTGCGCGCACGCGCGTCGCCCCGACGTTGTGGAACCGCAGCCCATGATCGCCGCGGAAGTAACGCGCCGCGTCGAACGTTCCCGCCGGACGCGCCATGCGCTTCAGCGCGCGGGATATCCCGGCGGCCGTCTCGAGGCGATCAGCTCGATCGTCCTGGTTTTTCGTCAACGCGGGCTCCCAGATATCCTGCCAGATGGCCGACGATGTCGCGCGCGTCGTCTTCCGCGCCGTGAATGAACGACGACTTGCGCCGTCGCAGCACCGGAAGGCCGATGGCGTAGAGGCCGGGCGCGTCGACGACGCCGCCGTCGTGGCGCAGGCGCCCCTTCGCGTCGACGACGGGCACGTGCAGCCAGCGGTAGTCCGGCCTGAAACCGGTGGCCCAGACGACGCTCCTGATTTCGCCGCTGCCGAGATCGATCGACAGCCGCGACGAATCGGGCACGTTCGTCGGAGGCTGGCGCTCGGGCGGAGCGCCGTCGGCGCCGCTCTGTCTCGCCCACTCGTCGAACGTGTCGAGCAGGCGATTCATCTTGAGGTCGGCGAGCGCGCACTGGTTGCGCAGGCCGCCGGAAAAGAGCGCGCGGCCGTCGCGCACGGCGGCGAGGCGCCCGACGATCTCGACGCCGGATGCGGCGAGCGCGTTGAGATCGAGCGTGATGCGCTCGGGCGTGCCGACGAGCTGCGGCGACGGCAGGCTGCGCGCCCGCGCGAGATCGTCGACCTCGTCGTAGCGCTGGTTCCACACGCCGGACGCGTCCATCCACCACAGCACGTCGCGACCGCGATACGTCCGCGGCAGCCGCACGTGCTCGCCGACCGAGAGCGTGACGCGGCGTCCCGATCGCTGGATCTCGTCGGCGAGCTGGACGCCGGTCGCCGATGCGCCGACGACGAGCACGCCGCCGTCGGGCAATTGCGACGGCTTGCGGTAGTCCAGCGCGGTCACGCACTCGACCGCCGCCGGGATGGCGTCGCGCAGGGCGGGAACGGTCGCGACATTGCACGCGCCGCTCGCGACGATCAGCGCGCGGCAGCGCCACTCTCCGCTGTTGGTGGCGACGTGATAGCCATCGTCCGTCTGCCGTACCGAGTCGACGGTGGTGTGCGTCCGCACCGGCGCCGCAGCGGCGGCGGCATAGCGCGAGACGAAGTCGATCACCTCGCTCGTCGTCATGTAGCCGTCGGGGTCGCTGCCGTCGTAGCGGAATCCCGGAAGGCGGCTCTGCCAGTTGGGCGTCAGCAGCCGCAGCGAATCCCACCGCTCGTTGCGCCACGAGTTGGCGATCTCGCCGCGCTCGAGCACGACGTGATCGATCGAGCGCTCCGTGAGACAGCGGCTCGCCGCCAGCCCGGCGTGGCCGGCGCCGACGACGACGGCGGTGACGCGTTCGATTCGATTTGCCACGGAATACGCGGAATACACGGAATACGCCGACGGCACGGAGCAGTGGCTTCTTGGACTCCGTGTATTCCGTGTATTCCGTGGCCCAGACTTCTTAGAGAATCTCGACCGACACGTTCGTCGGGTTCGTGATCGCGTCGTAGACGGCGGAGCGCTTCTGCGACTGCGCGACGAGTGCTTCGATGTCCTTCTTCGACGCGTCGGCGTCGATCTTGAACGTCACCTTGATGCCGTCGTAGCCGTTGCGGACGTCCGAGTCCATGCCGAGGATGCCCTGGATGTCCATCGAGCCCTCGACGTCCGCCTCGACCGAGCGGAGCTGGATGCCGCGGTTCTGCGCGACCGCCGCGATGCCCGCCGTCAGGCAGCTCGCCAGCCCGACCAGCAGGAACTCGACCGGGGTCACGCCCCTGTCTTCGGCCGCGAAGATCTCCGGATGGTCGGCGTCGAACGAAAAGGTCTTCTTATGTGACTGTTCCTGGCCGAGGCCGTGGAACTTCTGAATCGTCGTCTGGCTGTAGGTCCCGTTCTTCCACTGACACGACGCACGCCAGTTGAACTTCGTCGCTGCAGGCGCGCCTTTCAGCGCTTCGCGCGCGTCCAGCAAGGCCTGTACGTTGACGCCGTTGTTCACGTTCGACACTGCCATGATGAGCCTCCTCGAACTAGCGGAAGCTTCGCATCATACACTGCGCCCGCGATAGAATTTCGCGATGATGAAGACCGCGGCCGGCTCCGTGGGGACCGTCGAGACGCGATTCCTGGACCTGGCGGAACCTCTGCTCCTCGACTGCGGACGCACGCTGCGCTCGGTCCGCGTCGCCTACGAAACGTACGGCCAGCTGGCGCCCGCCCGGGACAACGTCATCCTGGTGTGCCATGCCCTGAGCGGCGACGCCCACGCGGCCGGGACCGCGGCGAGCCCCTCCGGCGAAAGTACCCGCGACGGCTTCCGCGCCGACGAGCGGGACGCGGGGCGCGGCAAGGGCCTCGGCTGGTGGGACGGCATGATCGGCCCAGGCAAGGCCTTCGACACCGATCGCTTCTTCGTCGTCAGCACGAACCTGCTCGGCGGCTGCCGCGGGACGACGGGGCCGTCGTCGATCGATCCCGACACGGGGCGTCCGTACGGGTCCAGCTTCCCCGTCATCACGGTCGCCGACATGGTGCGGACCCAACGCGCGTTCCTGACGCAGATTGGCATCCGCCAGCTGGCGGCCGTCGCCGGCGGATCGCTCGGCGGCATGCAGGCGCTCGAATGGGCGGTGCAGTTCGGCGACGACGTGAAGGCGATCCTGCCGATCGCGAGCACGCACGCGCTCCATCCGCAGGGCCTGGCGTGGAACGCGATCGCGCGCAACGCCATCGTGGCGGATCCCGACTGGCAGGGCGGACACTATTACGGCACGGGGCGCGCGCCGAACGCGGGGATGGGCATCGCGCGCATGATCGGCCACGTCACGTATCTCTCGGCGTCGGCCCTGCAGAGCAAATTCGCGCGGCGGTTCCAGTGGAGCGACGACGTGCGCTACACGTTGACGGATCCGGAGTTCGAGATCGAGAGCTACCTGCGGTATCAGGCCGACACGTTCGTCAAGCGCTTCGACGCCAACACGTACCTCTACACGTCGCGCGCGCTCACCTACTTCGATCTCGCACGCGAGTACGGGAACGGACGGCTCGTGGACGCGGTGCGGCCGATCTCGGCGCGGACGCTGCTCATCTCGTTCAGTTCCGACTGGCTGTATCCGCCGGAGGCGTCGGAGGAGCTCGCGGCGGCGCTGACCTCGGCGGGAAAGACCGTCGAACGCCACGTCATCGAGGCGCCGTACGGACACGACTGTTTTCTGCTGGAGGAGGCGCGGCAGACGCCACTGATTCAGAAGTTCCTCGACGACTAGTGGATTGGCCACGGAGGACGCGGAATACACGGAATGATCCGTGTACTCCGTGGCCAATCTTCATAGGGAGAATCTACTGATGGAACACCCACGCGATTTCGGCTTCGACACGCGCCAGGTGCACGCCGGGCAGCGGCCCGATCCGAACACCGGCGCGCGCGCCGTGCCGATCTACCAGACGACGAGCTACGTGTTCGAGGATCCGGAGTCGGCGGCCGCGTACTTCAACCTGCAGGAGTACGGCAACACGTACTCGCGCATCATGAACCCGACGGTCGCCGTGTTCGAGGAACGGATGGCGAACCTCGAGGGCGGCTGCGGCGCGGTGGCCTTCGCGAGCGGCATCGCGGCGCAGGCGGCGGCGCTCTTCACGCTGCTGACGCCGGGCGACCACGTCGTGTCGTCGTCGGCGCTGTACGGCGGCACCGTCAATCAGCTCAAGCATCTGCTGCGCAAGATGTCGGTCGAGCTGACGTGGGTCAACCCTGACGATCCCGGCGCCTGGAAGCAGGCGATCAAGAGCAACACGAAGGCGCTCTACGGCGAGACGATCGGCAATCCGGGCGGGAACGTGCTCGACGTCGAAACGGTGGCGTCGATCGCACACGCGCACGACATTCCGCTCATCGTCGACAACACGTTCGCCACGCCGTTTCTGTGCCGCCCGATCGAGTGGGGGGCCGACATCGTCGTGCATTCGGCGACGAAGTTCATCGGCGGGCACGGCACGAGCATCGGCGGAATCGTGGTGGACTCGGGGCTGTTCAACTGGTCGAACGGCAAGTTCGCGGTCGTCGCGGATCCGTCGCCCGCGTATCACGGGCTGCAGTTCCACGAAACGTTCGGCACCTACGGCTACCTGATGAAGCTGCGGGCGGAAACGCTGCGCGACCTCGGCGCGGCGATGAGCCCGTTCAACGCGTTCCTGTTCCTGCAGGGGCTCGAGACGCTGTCGCTGCGCATGTCGCGCCACGTCGAGAACGCACGGGCCGTCGCGCAGTTCCTCGCGTCGCACGCGCTGGCGTCGAACGTGACGTATCCGGGCCTCCCCGGCAGCCGCTACCGTCCGCTCGTGGACAAATACCTGCCGGGCGGCGCCGGCGCGGTGTTCTCGTTCGACTGCAGCGGCGGCCGCGACGCGGGGCAGCATTTCATTCGCGGCGTGTCGCTGTGGTCGCACCTCGCCAACGTCGGCGACGCCAAGAGCCTGATCATCCACCCGGCGAGCACGACGCACCGCCAGCTCAGCGACGAGGAGCTGCGCGCGGCCGGCGTCAGCCCCGGCACCATCCGTCTCTCGGTCGGCATCGAGTCGATCGACGATCTCATCTGGGATCTCGAGCAGGGGTTCGCGCGCGTGGCCGACGCGGCGCGGACGGGAGCCGCCGCGCGATGACGCCGACGTTCGATCTCACCCGGTATCAGGATCCGCTGACGATCCAGCGCGTGCTCCACACGGCGAAGACCGTCGCGATCGTCGGCCTCTCGAGCAACCGGCTCCGCGCCAGTCATTTCGTCGGCTTCTACCTGCTGCGCCACGGCTATCGCGTGATTCCCGTGAATCCCCGCGAGAAAGAGGTCCTCGGCGAGCCGAGCCGGAAGAGCCTCACCGACATCACCGAGCCGGTCGACATCGTCAACGTGTTCCGCGCGCCCGATGCGGTGCCCGAGATCGCGCGCGACGCCGTGAAGATCGGCGCGAAAACGCTGTGGTGCCAGTTCAACGTCATCAGCGAGGAAGGCGCCCGCATCGCCGAAGCCGGCGGCATGACCGTCATCATGGACCGGTGTATCAAGGTCGAGCACGCGCGGTTCGTCGGCCGGATGCACTGGCTGGGCTTCAACACACAGCGCATCACATCGGTCCGCGGCGGACTCCAGTAGCGTCACAATAGACATATGTCTTCCATCGGCCGCGCACCATTTCTCGTCGCCGCCACCCTCATGATGTCAGTCACCAGCCTCAGCCACGCCCAGGAGCGGCCCAACCCTCTGTTGTCGAGGGGCGCGCTCCCGTTCCATGCGCCGGAGTTCGACAAAATCGCCGACGCCGACTTCAAGGCAGCGTTCGAGGCCGGCATTGCCGAGCAGCGAGCCGAGATCCAGAAGATCGCCGGCAACACCGCGGCGCCGACGTTCGAGAACACGATCGAGGCGCTCGAGCGCGCCGGGCAGTCGCTGACGCGCGCACAGCTGATCTTCAACGGCCTCACGAGCGCCAACACGAACGACACGCTCCAGCAGATCCAGGAGGACGTGGCGCCGAAGCTGGCGGCGCTGCAGTCGGAGATCTTCCTGAACGAGAAGCTGTTCGCGCGGATCGAGGCGATCTACGGACAGCGCGACGGCCTGACGCTCAGTCCGGAGGCGCGCCGCCTCGTCGAGTGGTACCACCAGCATTTCATCCTGGCGGGCGCGAAGCTCTCCCCCGCCGACAAGGCGACCTTCGCGAAGCTGACCGAGGAAGACGCCACGCTCAGCACGAAGTTCTCGACCCAGCTGCTCGCCGCGGCGAAGGCGGGCGCGCTCGTGGTCGACAACACGGCTGCGCTCGCCGGCCTCTCGCCGGCGCAGATTGACGCGGCCGCGCAGGCGGCGAAGGAACGCGGGCTCGAAGGCAAGTGGGTCCTGCCGCTGCAGAACACCACGCAGCAGCCCGCGCTGACGTCGCTCGAGAACCGCGACACGCGCCGGCAGCTCTTCCAGTCTGCGTGGACGCGCGCCGAACGGGGAGACGCCAACGACACCCGCGCCGCGATCGCGCGGCTTGGTCAGATCCGCGCACAGCAGGCCTCGCTCCTCGGGTTTTCGAGCTATGCGGCCTGGAAGCTCCAGGATCAGATGGCGAAGACGCCGCAGGCGGTCGACGACTTCCTCGGCAAGCTCGGGCCGGCCGCGACGGCGCGCGCACGGCGTGAAGCCGCCGATCTGCAGAAAGTCATCGACGCCCGCAAGGGCGGCTTCACGCTCGAGGCGTGGGACTGGAACCTCTACGCCGAGCAGATCCGCAAGGAGAAGTACGATCTCGACGAGTCGGAGATCAAGCCGTACTTCGAGCTCAATCGCGTGCTCACCGACGGCGTGTTCTACGCCGCGACGCGCCTCTACGGCCTGACGTTCAAGGAACGCAAGGATCTGCCGGTCTACGAGAAGGGCGTCCGCGTCTTCGAGGTCAACGACGCCAACGGCTCGCCGCTTGCGCTGTTCTACGCCGACTACTTCAAGCGCGACAACAAGAACGGCGGCGCGTGGATGGACAACTTCGTCGGGCAGTCGAAGCTGCTCGAGACGCGGCCCGTGATCTACAACGTCGCAAACTTCGAGAAACCGGCGCCGGGCCAGCCCGCGCTGCTGACCTCGGACGACGTGGTGACGATGTTCCACGAGTTCGGGCACGCGCTCCACGGCTTCTTCGCGGACCAGCGCTACCCGACGCTGTCGGGGACGGCGGTGCCGCGTGACTTCGTCGAGTTCCCGTCGCAGTTCAACGAGCACTGGGCGTTTCACCCCGAGGTCCTCGCCAACTACGCGATCCACTACACGACCGGGCAGAAGATGCCGAAGGCGCTCGTGGACAAGATCCGCGCGGCGCGGACGTTCAACGCCGGGTACGGCATGACGGAGCTGATCGCGGCGGCGCTGCTCGACATGCAATGGCATACGCTCGACGCGAAGGCGCCCCTCCAGGACGTCGACGCGTTCGAGACGAGCGCGCTGGCGCGGACGCACGTCGACCTGCCGCAGGTGCCGCCGCGCTATCGTTCCAGCTACTTCCTCCACATCTGGGCCAACGGCTATGCGGCCGGCTACTACGCGTACCTCTGGACGCAGATGCTCGCCGACGACTGCGCGGCGTGGTTCGACGCCCACGGCGGCCTCACACGGGCGAACGGCGACCGCTTCCGCAAGCTGGTCCTGTCGCGCGGCAATACCGTCGAGGCCGGGCAGATGTTCCGCGAGTTCACGGGACACGATCCCGACATCGCGCCGATGATCAAGAACCGCGGCCTGGAACGTTAATCATCCGAGGGGCTTCGCCCCTCGGACTCCCCTACACGCGCTCTCGCGCGCCGCTTCGCCGGCGCGCTCCGTGCGCGTGGCTCACTCGCTATCGCTCGTTCGCATGTTCCCCGGGCGGCCCCAAGCAGTAAGATGCAGCGCATGATCAGGAGCTTGTTGTACGCCGTCGCGATCGCGGGCGCCCTGCTCGGCGCCGCGCCGTCCGTGCCCTCGGGCCAGGCCCTCCCTAAAGCCGATCCCAAGGACTGGATTCAGCTCTTCAACGGCAAGGACCTGAAGGACTGGTCGATCAAGTTCACGCACCACGACCTCGGCGAGAACTTCAACGACACCTTCCGCGTCGAGGACGGGCTGTTGAAGGTCCGCTACGACAAGTGGACGTCGTGGAACGGCGAGTTCGGCCACATCTTCTACAAGCAGCCGTTCTCCTATTTCCTGCTCGCCGCGGAATACCGGTTCGTCGGTGACCAGCTCGCCCCGGCCGCCGCGGTGAACCTCAACTGGGCGAAGCGCAACAACGGCCTGATGCTCTTCTGCCTCGATCCGAAAACGATGCTGAAGGATCAGAGTTTTCCGGTGTCGATCGAGGTCCAGCTGCTCGGCGGCCTGAGCGACGGCAAGCCGCGCTCGACGGCCAACCTCTGCACGCCCGGCACGAACGTCGTGATGAACGGCCAGCTCCACACGCCGCACTGCACGAACTCGACGTCGAAGACGTACGACGGCGATCAGTGGGTGCGCGTGGAAGCGCTCGTGCACAGCTCCGACATGATCCGCCACATCATCGACGGCCAGACCGTGCTCGAGTACTCGCAGCCGCAGATCGGCGGCGGGGGTGCGGACCCGGCCGATCCCAAAGTCAAGGTGGACGGCACCATCCTGACGGGCGGATACATTTCTCTCCAGGCGGAGACGGCGCCCGCCGACTTCCGGAAGGTGGAGCTGCTGAACCTCGAGGGCTGCACCGACGCGAAAGCGAAGAACTATCGTTCGTACTTCGTGAAATCGAACCCGTCTGCCTGTCAGTATTAAGGCCGCACGCATTGCGACGCGCTGGCGAGCGAACGAGTGACAACGAGTGAGCCACGCGAACGGAGCGCGCCGGCGAAGCGGCGCGCGAGAGAGCGTGTAGGGGAGTCCGAGGGGCGAAGCCCCTCGGACATTCAATCGTCCGCATGGCGCTGGATCGTCCCGCTCGCCCTCGCGGCCGCGATCTGGCTGCTGCCGCATGGCGGCTTCGACGCCCGCCGCTGGGGACTGCTCTGTCTGTTCGCCGCCACCGTCTGCAGCCTGATCACGCGGCCGATCGCCGCCGGCGCCCTGATCATCACGACGATCTCGGCCGGCGCGCTGCTGCGGCTCTTCACGATCCAGGACGCCCTGTCGGGGTACGCCAACGTCACGGTCTGGCTGATTCTCGCGGCGTTCCTGTTCGCGCGCGGACTCGTCGTCACGCGGCTCGGAGAGCGCATCGCCTACTCCATCGTGAAGCGCGTCGGCGGCAGCCCGCTCGGGCTGGGCTACTCGATCGTGCTCGCCGATCTCGCCATGGCGCCGATGACGGCGTCGAACACGGCGCGCGCCGGCGGCATCCTCTTTCCGGTCACCCTGAACGTCGCGCGCGTGTTCAACTCCGAGCCCGGGCCGACCGCGTCGCGCATCGGCAGCTTTCTCCTGCTCGTGCTCTATCACGGCGATCTCGTCGTCTCGGCGATGTTCCTCACGGCGTGCGCGCCGAATCCGCTCGTGGCCGATTTCGTCCGGCAGGGATCGACGGCGCGGCTGACGTGGACGACGTGGGCGCTCGCCGCGAGCGTCCCGGGCATTGTCGCGCTCGTCGCGATTCCGTACGTGGTCTTCCGCCTGGCGCCGCCGGTCGACGTCGACACCACCGCGGCCCGCGTGCTCGCCGCGGAGCGTCTGGCGGAGATGGGCCCGCTGTCGTCGCGCGAGCGCGGCATGCTGGCGGTGTTCTGCCTCGTCCTCGCGCTCTGGATCGCCGGCGACTGGCTGGCGATCGCGCCGACGACCGCCGCGCTCCTCGGCGTGGCGATGCTGCTGCTCGTCCGCGTGCTCGACTGGCGCGACATCGTCGAGGAGCGCAGCGGCTGGGACGTGTTCGTGTGGTTCGGCGGCCTGATGATGCTGGCGGGGCAGCTCGAGAAGGCGGGGTTTCCAAGAGTCTTCGCCGAGGCCCTCGCACGCGGCGTGCACGGCTGGCCGTGGTGGTGGGCGCTCGTCGCGATGCTCGTCGTGTATGTCTATGCCCACTACGCGTTCGCGAGCCTCGTCGCGCAGGTGACCGCGATGTTCCCGGCGTTCTTTGCCACGGCACTGGTGCTCGGGGCGCCGCCGCTCGTCGCCGGCATCGCGTTCGGCGTGATGTCGAACATCAACGCCGCCTTGACGCACTACGGCACCGGACCCGCGCCGATCATTTTCGGCGCCGGTTACGTCTCTCAGCCGGCGTGGTGGCGAATCGGATTCATCGTCTCGGTCGCGCAGCTCCTGATCTGGTTGCCGATCGGGTTTCTCTGGTGGAAGGTCATAGGTTTGTGGTGAACACTGCATGCAGACATATCGGATCGCCGTAATCCCCGGTGACGGGATCGGACAGGAAGTGACACCGGCCGCGACGGCCGTGCTCGACGCCGTCGCGAAGGCGGCAGGCTTCGCATTCGAGTGGCGCGCGTTTCCCTGGGGATCGCAGCACTATTTCGACACGGGCCGGATGATGCCGGAGAACGCGATCGATCTGCTGCGGCCGTTCGACGCGATCTTCTTCGGGGCCGTCGGTGATCCCCGCATCCAGGACAACGTCACGCTCAACGGGTTGCTGCTGCCGATACGACGCCGGTTCGATCAGTACGCGTGCGTCCGTCCGGCCGTCCTCTACCCAGGCGTGCGATCGCCACTCGCCGGCCGGAAGGGCGGCGACATCGACTTCGTCGTCGTGCGCGAGAACACGGAAGGCGAGTACGCGCAGATCGGCGGCGGACTCCACCACGACGGGCCGTACGAAGTGGCGATTCAGACCGCGACGTTCACGCGGCACGGCACGGAGCGCGTGGTCCGGTTTGCGTTCGACCTCGCGCGGCGCCGCAACGGCAAGCGCCTGCTGACGTCGGTGACGAAGTCCAACGCGCAGGGCTTCAGCATGGCGTTCTGGGACCGTGTCTTCACCGAGATCGCGAAGGAGTATCCGGACATCCGCACCGAATCGCTGCTCGTGGACGCCGCCTGCATGGATCTGGTGCGCCGTCCGATCGACTTCGACGTGATCGTCGCGTCGAACCTGTTCGGCGACATCCTGACCGACCTTAGCGCGGCGATCACCGGCAGCCTCGGGCTCGCGCCGAGCGCCAACCTGAATCCCGCGCGAACGTTTCCGTCGATGTTCGAGCCGGTGCACGGCTCCGCGCCCGACATTGCGGGCAGGGGCGTCGCGAACCCGCTGGCGACGATGCTCGCCGGCGCGATGATGCTGGACTTTCTCGGTGAATCGGCGGCCGCCGCAGGCGTGGACGCCGCCGTCCGCGCGGTGCTGGCCGACGGCCGCGTCCTCACGCCGGATCTCGGCGGGTCGGCGACGACGCGCAGCGTGACGGACGGAGTGCTGGCCCGGCTCTAGTCTTATCCGAGGGGCCTCGCCCCTCGGACTCCCCTGCACGCTCTCTCGCGCGCCGCTTCGTCGGCGCGCTCCGATCGCGTGGCTCACTCGCTGCGCTCGTTCGCTCGGTCTAGCGTCGCCGCGCGCTCGACCTTACGCTGGCGGTGCCGCCGCTCGCTCGAGCGGGCTCGACGAAATGTCCTCGAACGCCTTCGAAACGGTCAGGAAGGCGTCCACGACGTCGGGATCGAAGTGCGTCTCGCGGCCCTGCGTGATGAGCTTGACCGTCTCCTCGTGCGGCAGGCACGGGTGGTACAGCGATCGCGCGTGCGCGGCGTCGTAGACGTCGACGACCGCCATGATCCGGCCCTCCACGGGAATGTCGGTACCGCGGAGTCCACGCGGATAGCCGGTGCCGTCCCAGCGCTCGTGATGCGTGTAGACGATGTCCTTGGCCATCTGCAGCGTCACGTCGTCGCGGACGCCGACGCGCGACTCGGCGCGGATGATGACCTCGCGCCCGAGCTCGGGATGGCGGCGCATTTCGGCGGCCTCTTCCGGCGTCAGGCGGCCGGGCTTGTTGAGGATGGCGTCCGGAATGCCGACCTTGCCGATGTCGTGCAGCGGCGCGAGCCGCGACAGCAGATCGATCCGGTCGCCCGTCAGGTAGTCGCGGAAGCGCGGATGCGTCGAGAGCGCGTCGGCGAGGAGCCTCGTGTACTGCTGCGTGCGCAGCGAGTGACGGCCGGTCTCCGCGTCACGCACTTCGGTCAGCGAGAGCAGCGCCTGCACCATGAGGCGCTGGGCGGCGGTCTTCTCGAAGCTCGCGCGCGCCGCTCGGCTGCGCTCGACGGTGAAGCGTGCCAGTGTCGTCACGGCGAGCGTGATCGCCACGCCAACCAGAGGCGGCAGAGGCGACACGAACACCCGCTGCGAACCCAGCAGCCACGTGGATCCCCAGCACGAGACGAGGATCAGCCCGCCCGCCGCCAGAAGGCCCGCCGTCACGCCCGAATACGCGACCAGCAGCGCGACGGCGCCGGCGGCGAACACGGCGATCAGGACGTCGAGCGCGCTGCCCAGAGCCGGGCGGTGGACGAAGTCGCGTTGCAGCAGGTTGTCGATCGCGGTCGCCTGCACCTCCACGCCGACGAACTGCGTGTCGAGCGGCGTCGCGACCACCTCGCGCGTGCCGAGCGCGGTCGTGCCGACGAGCACGATCTTGCCGCGCAGCGCGTCGCTGCCGGCCGTGCCGTTCAGCACGTCCACCGCAGCGACGTACGGAAACGTGCGTTTCTTCCCGCGAAACGCGAGCAGCAGATTGCTCTTGCCGTCGAGCGGCACGGCGAGATCGCCGACCGTCAGCGTCGCCGCGTTGACGGTCGACACGCGCAGCGCGGGATCGCGCGCCCCGGTCGTCGCCGCGTAGACGGTGTGCGCGAGACTCGGATAGATGCGGCCGCCCAACCCGGCGAGCAGCGGCGCGCGCCTCAGGATGCCGTCGGTGTCGGGCGCGGCATTCAGGAATCCGGAGCGCGACGCCGCGGCGCCGAGCACCGGGATGTTGCACACGGCGCCGGTCGCGTGGAAGAACGGCTCGGCATCCTGCGCGTCGGGCGGCTGCACGACGGCCACCGGAATCGGATGCAGGATGCAGCGGCGTGCGTTCGGACCGCCAGGATCGAACGTCAGTCCGTAGCCCAGGACGACGCCGCTGGCGCGCAGGACATCCGCAAGCGCGCGATCGGGCGCGCTGTCGGAGACCTCACCGTCGCCCGCGCCGCCGCGGCGATCCGGCTCCGCGAACATGACGTCGATCGCGATCGCCGACGCGCCTGCGGTGCCAAGCGCCGTGATGAGACGGCCCATGACGTCGCGGCGCCACGGCCATTGGCCGACTTCCGACAGGCTGCGCTCGTCGATGTCCACGATCACGACGCGGCCGGCCGTCGGCCGCGTGGCCGACGATCGCACGATCACGTCGTAGGTCACGTCGTCGAGGCGCTCGAAGAACGGCGGGCGGTACGTGGCGAGGATGGCGGCGAACAGCACGGGGACGATGCCGCTCAGCAACACCAGCCGTCGCCGTGGCGGATGAGTGAGCTTCAGCAACGCCTACCTGACCGTGATTTCGACGCGGCGGTTTCGCGGCTCCGGCGTGTTGTCGCGCGTCTTGACGAGCAAATCGCCCTCGCCGTGCGACGTGACTTCGACGAGCCCCGGCGAGAGCCCCGCTTTGACCAGGATGGCCTGCACCGCCATCGCGCGCTTGAGGCCGAGCGCGAGGTTCGACTTGCGATCGCCCATCGTGTCGGTGTGGCCGACGACGACCACTTCGGGCACCGCGAGCGCTTTCACCGCCGCGAGAATCTCGGGCACGAGCGCGGCCGACTCGTCGGTCAGCGTGTCGGATTCGAAGACGAACTGCAGCGTGAAGTGCCGCGGCGGCGGCGGCAGCGCCGAAAGCGCTTCCCCGAAGAACTGTTTGACCTCGTCGTCGGTGAGCGTCTTCATCGGGCCCGGCGCCGCGGTCGACACCGTGTGGACGGACGCGTTGGGTGTCGCCAGGTCAATCGATCCGAATTCGTTCGAGACGCGGATGCGTCCCGTCACGTGTGTTTCGGGATCGGGGAGGAGAGCGATGAGCGCGGGCGCTGGCGGCGGAAGGTTGGGCGGCGAGGCCGGCGCGACCCGCTTCGAGCCGCAGCCGGCCGACAGAACCAGGCCGACGAGTCCGGGGAGGATCCAGGCGCCCCCGCTCCACGAGCGAGCCACTGTCAGCGCCCGTCCCGGTTAGTCGGCGACCTTGATCGCGACCGTCGTGCCGCGCACGCCGACGATTGCCGACGGCGCCTCGAGACGGACCGCGTCGGGCGCGATCTTGGCCATGCGTCCGGAGACGTACACCGCGACGCCGTGCATGAACTTGAGCACCATGCCGAGGCCGCCTTCACCCGGCGAGTATACGTACCGATCGACTTTCACTTCGCTGTTCGGTCCCAGTGAGACGCGCGTGTCGTCGCGCAGGGTCACACCGAGCGAGCCGTCGGCCGACGTGCGCAGCGTGTCGGTCGCGTAGATCGGATCGCCCGGCCTGGCCGGCGTCGGGGCGTTGTTGCGCACGATCATGGCCGTCCCTGAGACCGTCTTGACGTGGCCGGCCGGCGCCGGCGCCTGCGCGTACACGGGGGTCGCCACTGCGACGACAATCGCCAGGGTTGCCGCGAGTCGGAGAAGACCGCTCATCTCATCCTCCAGCGCATGACAATTCGGGCCGCCGGCTTACGATCCTGATCCCCGGCGGTGTATTCTGCACCCGGATCCGCAAGGAATCCAAGCGCAACGCCCGTGTGCTGCACCCCGCGTGCCGGAGCCGCCCACGGCCCGTGCTAGCATGCCGTTCTGGGCATGATCGGCTACCGCATCGGCTCCGGCTTCACCTGATAGTCCCGCCCTCCTGGCGCGTCGCGCCATCCGTTCACAGCCGTTTCGAGACGTCGTATGAACGCCATCACCATGTCGCTCAGGGTGACGGCGGCGGGACCCGCCCTGCGTGTCTCGGCCGGCCGGCGCCAGTTCTCCATCGGCCGTCCCGTCGAGTTCGACGAGGCGTCGCCGCACGTGCCGGCGCTCGAGTACGCGCTCGGCGCCGTCGGCGGCGAGATCGTGAACGGTCTCCGTGAATTCGCGCGGCGCCGGCGGATCGCGATCGACGCGATCGAAGCGCTCGTCACCGGCGAGCTCCAGCACGCGCTGACGTACCTCGAGGTCGTCGGCGAGACCACGCCGCCCCGCGTCGCGCGCATCGCCGTCAAGGTGTTCGCGTCGGCGCCCGACGAAGCCGCGGTCCGGGCGCTCTTCGCGGCAATGCTCGATCGGCTGCCGCTGACCTGCACGCTGCGGGACACGGTCGAGGTGAAGACCGAACTGATTCTCACGTCATGAGCGAAGGAGCCGAGATGTTTCGACTGACCGAAGACCAGCAGCGCATCGTCGCCGACGCGGCGGCGGTCGCAGACGCAGAACTGGCGCCGCGGGCGGCGTCCATCGATCGCGAGGGGACGTTCCCGAAAGAGGGCATCGCCGCGCTCGGGGCGCACGGACTGCTCGGTCTCAACGTGCCGAAGGCACAGGGAGGCCTGGGCGAAGGGCCGCGGACGGCGGCGGCCGTGCTCGATCAGATCGCGCAGCGGTGTCCGTCCACCGCGATGGTGTACCTGATGCACCTGTGCGGCGTGGCCTGCTATGCCGCGGCGCCCGGGAAGACGGCGCCGCTGCTCGGCGCCGCGGCGGCCGGACGCCATCTCGCGACGCTCGCGTTCAGCGAGCAGGGATCGCGCAGCCACTTCTGGGCGCCCGTCAGCCGGGCGACCGCCAACGGCGACGGCGCCGTCCACATCAGCGCGCAGAAATCGTTCGTCACGTCGGCCGGGCACGCAGACGGCTACGTCGTCTCGACGCTCGCGTCCACCGCGACGCAGCCGATCGAAAGCTCGATCTACCTGGTGCTGAAGGGCGACGCGGGCGTGTCGGTCGCGGGATCGTGGCGCGGGCTCGGCCTGCGCGGCAACGCGAGCGCGGCCATGACACTCGACCGCGTCGCGGTCGAACCCGACCGCGCGCTCACTGCGCCCGGAAAAGGGCTCGACATGATGCTCGGGATCGTCCTGCCGCTCTTCCAGGTGGGATCGGCGGCGGTCGGCGTCGGCATCGCCGAAGCGGCGGTGCAGGCGACGATCGGGCACGTGACGCGCGCCCGCTTCGAGGAATCGAACAGCGCGCTTCGCGATCTCCCGACGCTGCGCGCGCAGATCGCCCGCATGCGCATCGAGACCGACCGCGCGCGCGCGCACCTGGCCGCCGTTCTCGATTCGCTGGACGCCCCCGGACCCGCGACGCAGCTGATGGTGCTCGAGGCCAAGGCGTCGGGCACCGAGGCGGCCGTCACCGTCACCGAACTCGCGATGCGGACCTGCGGCGGCGCGGCGTTCGGCGGCGCGCACGGTATCGAGCGGTTGTTCCGGGACGCGCGCGCGCCGATCGTCATGTCGCCGACGAGCGACCACGCCTACGAGTTCATCGGCCGCGCGCTGTGCGGCATGGAGGTCTTCTGATGGCGCGCCCGCTCAAGGTCGGGGCCGTCATGTACGACCCCAAGGTCTCGGTGATCTGGGAGATCATCCGCGACTTCTTCGATCGCGAGCGGGCGCCGATCGACCCGGTCTTCTACAACACGTACGGGACGCAGGTCGACGCGCTGCTGAACGGGACGATCGACATCGCCTGGAACTCGCCGCTCGCCTGGGTGGATGCGCAGCGCCGCTCGGGCGGCGCCTGCCGCGCGATCGCCATGCGCGACACGGATCGCGATCGCGTGTCGTACATCGTCGCGCGCCGCGACGGGCCCGTCCGTCGGCTGGCGGATCTCGCGGGCCGGACGATCGCGACCGGCGCGCTCGACTCGCCGCAGGCGACGCTCATCCCGCTCGGCCGGCTCAGGCGCGACGGCTTGCGGCCCGGCGACGACGTCGCGGTGAAGCGCTTCGACGTGCTCGTCGGGATGCACGGCGACCACGTGGGCGGTGAGCGCGACGCGCTTGCGTGTCTCAAGAGCGGCGACGCCGCGGCCTGCGCCATGCTGGATCTCAACTGGGACGGCTGGACCAGGGACGGCACGATCGATCCGCAGGCGTTTGCGATCGTTGGCGAGACCGACCGGTTCGACCACTGCGTCTTCACGGTCCGGAACGACCTCGATCGGGCCGCGGAGCGCGCGTGGCTGGATGCGCTCTTCGCGATGCAATACAGCAATCCGGCGCACCGCGAGATGATGGATCTCGAGGGACTCAAGGCCTGGCTGCCGGGCCGGACGACCGGATTCGGACCGCTGACCGCCGCCGTCGAATCGGAACACTTCTTCACGACCCGCTGAGCCCCGACGTGCGCGCTCTCCCGCTCTTCCCCGTCACGACTGTCGGCAGCTGGCCGCGGCCGGCGCACGTCGTCGAGGCGCAGCGCGCCTGCAGACGGCAGCGGCTTCCGCGCGCGGACTTCGACCGCATCGCCGACACCGCCGTCGCCGCCTTTCTCCGGTTGCAGCACGATCTCGGGTGCGACATCCTCACCGACGGCGAGCTGCGGCGCGACAACTTCTATTCGTTCGTCGCGCAGAAGCTCGACGGCGTCACGCTGATGACGCTCGCCGAAATGCTCGACGTCGTCGAGGACAAGGCGGGGTTCGAGCAGCTGCTGCAGACGCTCGACGTGCCGGCGTACTCGATCAGCAGTCCGATCTGCACCGGACGCCTCGCGCGCCGCGAGGCGCTCACCGTGGACGATCTGCGCTTCGCCCGACGTCACACGGATCGGCCGCTGAAGATCACGCTGCCGGGTCCGTATCTGCTCACGCGCGCCATGTTCGTGCCCGAGGTGTCGCGGCCGTTCTATCCCGACAAGGAGGCGCTGGCCGAGGACGTCGTCGCACTGTTGCGGCAGGAGATCGAGGAGCTGACATCGGAAGGCGCTGACTTCGTGCAGCTCGACGAGCCGGTGCTGACCGAGGTGGCGTTCGCGCCCGGGCGCACGCGGACGTTCATGTGCGCCGCGCTCGCGGCGCGCAGCGATCCGTCGGAGGAGCTCGCGTTCGCGACGTCGTTGATCAATCGCGTCGCCGCCGGATGTACGGGGGTGCGGATCGGCGTCCACGTGTGCCGGGGCAACTGGAGCCGCGACGAATCCACGCTGCTGACGGGCGGCTACCACGCGCTCGCCGGCAGCCTCGAGAGACTGCAGGTAACGCAGCTGGTGCTGGAGTACGCCACCGATCGCGCCGGCGGCATCCTGGCGTTTCGCGACAAGGAGCTCGGCCTCGGCGTCGTGAATCCGCGCACCGACACGATCGAATCCGTGGAGTCGATTCGATCGGCGGTTGAGCGCGCGCTCGAGTTCTACCCTGCGCGCAATCTTTTTCTCAATCCGGACTGCGGCTTTGGAACGTTCTCCAATCGTCCGATGAACTCTGAAGCGATCGCCGCGGCCAAAGTTGGCGCGATGGTCGCCGCGGCGCGCCAGCTCCGCTAGGCGGGCCGTAGCGGCGCACGTCGCGGCAGAATCCCTCGCGGTCGGCGTGCAGGCTGGTGTGCACGATCGTCCGGCCGCTGACGCTGACGACGGTCGACTGGCCCAGCTGGTCGCCGGTCTTGAGTTCGGCGACGTCGTGCCACCCGATGACGATCGGCTGCGTGTACCAGCGCCGCGTTCGCACGCCCACGGCCGGATCGACGACGACGTCGCCGGGATACGCGAAGACGCAGAGCGCGACGAACGCCGCCAGCAGCGCGGCGACCCGCCAGTCGTCACCGTGGTAAAGGACGAGCGCCGCCAGGCCAGCCATCAGGAGAATCGCGGCGTCGAAGACCAGCCGGCCGGCCAGCGTCAGCGGATAGATCGTGACGCCGCCCGCGCGGCGCGCACGGGCGCGCGCGGCGGACGCGCCGAGACCTTGGCGCGCCGCTTCCGCCAGGAGCGCGGTGAGCCCGCCGGTCAGCCATGCATCGATCGCCATACCGATGAGACGCCGGCGGGCTGTGTTTAGACGCCTCGCTGGCACGGAACTCTCGAGACGGTCCAGAGTCCCGAGTGACGCGTCCCGGGTCCCGGGTCGTCGCCAAGAGACGATGCGAGACGACCCGGGGACGAGGGACCCACGAGGGGGGACGCCGAGCGCCCGCTACGACTGCGTGCGCCGCGCCTTCAGCGCGTCGAGGAGGCGGCCCACCTCGTCCTCCTTCTCCAGCGCGTCGAACCGGCGATCGACGTCGTCGGCGACGAGCTCGGACTTGGCCTGGCTGACGGCTTCGCTGCGCATGACCTTGCGCTCCATGCGGTCGAAGCCGGCCGCCGGACCGGCGCCCGTCATCACGAGCTGCGCGTCGCTGGCGCGCTCGAGCGCGCGCGCGCGGCGGTGCTGCGCGATCAGGACGTCGCTCTTCTGGCGCGCTTCGACGAGCTTCTGTTCCAGCTGCTCGAGCGCGCGCCGCAGCGTGTCGACCTGCGCCTTCTGGTCGGCGACCTGCTGCGTGTAGCCCTCGGCCATCTTCGTGAAGCTCTGGTAGCGCTCCAGCGCGGCCCGCGCGAGGTCGTCCTGCGACTTGTCCACCGCGAGCTCGGCCTTGCGCATCCATTCGGCCGCCTTGTCGGCCTGCTCGGCCTGCTTCTTCTGCAGCAGGTGGTGGTCCGCCATCGAAATCGCCACCTGCGTCTTCACCTGCAACAGCTGGTTCTCCATGTCGAGGATCACCTGCTTGATCATCTTTTCCGGGTCCTCCGCGCGATCGATCAGGTCGTTCAGATTCGCGCGGACGAGCGTTGCGACGCGTTCGAGTACAGCCATGAGATCACCTCACTTCACGCCGGCCGGGCCGGACGCTTTGTCTCCGAGCTTCCGCACCTTCGACAGCAGCTCGCTCATCGGCACGCCCGAGAGCGCCTCGACGAGGGCCGGCACCTGCGCGGCGACTTCGATCATGTCGTTCGTCACCTTGTGCATCCCGGTCGACCCGTTGCTGCCCGTCGAGACGACCGTGATCTTGTCCACCTTGCTGAGCGGTGTCGCGAGCGCCGTGACGATCTCGGGCATGGCCGCCAGCAGTTTGTCGATCACCGCCGCCTGGTTGTATTCCTGGTACGCCTCGGCCTTCACGTTCATCGCGCGCGCCTCGGCGTCGCCCTTCTTGAAGATGATGTCGGCCTCCGCCTCGCCGCGCAGGCGGGTCGCCGACGCCGCACCCTCGGCCTCGATCGCGAGCCGGCTTTTCTCGGCCTCGGCGAGGACCGAAATCCGCTGGCGCTCGATCTCGGCCTGCTTCAGCACGGTCGCGATGAGCTCCTTCTCGCGGCGCGTGATCTCGGCTTCCTGCACCTTGATCTGCTGCTCGCGCTCGATCTGCTGGATGCGCACGGCCTCGGCGACGACCTGCTGCTGCATGACGTTGGTCTGGATCTCGTACGCCTTGTCGGCCTGCGCTTCCTGCTTCTTGACCGTCTCGGTGTAGGTCGCCTTCTTGATCTCGAGATCGCGCTGCGCTTCCGCCTGCTTGGCCTGCGACAGCGTTTCCGCGAGCACGCGCTCCTGATCGGCCTGCGCCTTGGCAATCGCCGATTCCCGCGTGGCCAGCGCGCGCTTGATCGCGGTGTCGCGATCCGCCTCGGCCGCGGCGACGTCGGCGTCGCGCTTGATGCGCGCCACGTCCGGACGGCCCATGTTGACGATGTAGTCGTTCTTGTCGCGGACTTCCTTGATCGTGAACGACACGACCTCGAGCCCCATCTTGTTCATGTCGTCGGCGCACGTGCCGCGCATGCGCTCGGCCACCATCTCCGGCTCCTTGACGATCTGCTCGACCGTCAGCTGGCCGATGATGCCGCGCAGGTGGCCTTCCATCACCAGCTTGATCAGGCCCTCGCGCTGCTCGGGCGACTTGGTGAGGAACTGCTCCGCCGATGTCTGGATCGACTGGACGTCGGACTTGACCTTGATCTGCGCGACCGCTTCGACCGTCACCGCGACGCCCTGTCTCGTGTAGAGGTCCTGCGCCGGCGCGACGTCGAACGACATCAGCTCCAGCGACAGCTCGCGGCACGACTCGATCATCGGAAAGATCACGGTGCCGTGCCCTTTGACGATGCGGGTGCCGCGGAAGCCGTACACGATGAGCGCTTCGTGCGGACCCGCCTTGCGATAGAGCGACGCCAGGAACGACCCCAGCAGCGCAATCGCCAGCACCATCAGCCCGACGATGACCCAGAACTGGACACTCATGGCCTGGACACTCATCTGAGACAACCTCCTCGTTTGATCCGGTGGACTCTGCCTCCGAACCCCCTACGCGTCTGCTTCAAGATCTGCCCATCGCCGAACGCAGGCGATGCCGCGCTCGTACGCCGTGACGACGACTTCCGCGCCCTTCTCGATCGCCACGCCGTCGGCGCTGCGCGCGCCGCACGATTTCCGCGCGCCGCCCTGCGTGTAGACGAGCTCGCCGATCCCGCCTGCGCGGATCGGCTGCGTCAGCCGTCCGAGCACGCCGACCATCTCGTAGTCGGCCGACATCATGTTTTCGTGCGGCGACCACAGCACCTTGGCCATCAGGAAGAACACAATGGCCGATCCCGTGAGCCCGACCGGCACCGCCGCGACGACCGCGGGGACCGTGAGCCAGCGGAACTGCGTGACGAGCAGGTAGCCGGCGCCGCCGAACCAGGCGACGAACGCCGTCAGCGTCGCGAAGTTGATCGGCCCGAGGCCGTGCATGTGGCCGCTGTGCGCCGGCCCGATGTGCACGTGCGTTTCCCACGGGAAGTGGACGTGCATGTCGATGATGCCGAACGCGAACGACAACGCGCTCAGCACGAACCCGACGACGAAGCAGCCGAGAAAAATGGTCGGCCAGTTCATGAGCGTTCCTCCGGCACGAGCGTGTCCGAGAGCCGGTCGACCAGACCCGGCATCGAGATCATTTCGCCGAGCAGAATCAGGCAGCGGCGCGTCTCGGCGTGGGCCGCGAGCCGCTCGAGCGCCGCGCCGAGCGCCGGGTCGTGCGCGAACCGCGTGGCGCCGTCCACCAGCCACCGATCGAGCTTCGTCTCCGTCGTCGCGACCTCAGAGGTGAGCTCGGTGTGGAACCCGGGGGGGTCGCTGACGAGGTAGCCGGGGTGCACCTTGAAGAACCGCGCAAGGAGCTGGCGCGACTCGTTCGAGAGGTGCTGACGCGCCCCGTTTTCGATGAGCGACAGGTACGACTGGCTGATGCTCTGGCCCAGCTCGCTCTTGAGTGCGCGGACGAGCTCGGACTGCGAGAGTTCCCGGCCGAGACCGCGCAGGTCCCCTTCGAGATGCCGCAGCTGCCGGAGCTTCTGGGCCAGAGTCATTTCAATTGGCAATAGGTATATTTCAATTGGTAAACGGTGTCAAGTCGCCAACGGCAGAGCCTGGTTTTCAGCCGTTTTTCTGAGGAATTCCGCGGGAAGGGCTACCGGAGCTTCTGCACGGACAGCAGTCTGGTGGATTGCCCGGTGCGTTCGCTCACGAGGTCAGGTCCGTTGCGGCCAAACGTGACGCTCGTCGCATGAAAGAGCATCCCCGTGCCGTGCCCCGACGCGTCCAGGGTCAGCGCCAGGATGCGGAAGGGGTAGTCGGTCCAGCCTTCGTGGCTGACCTCCCAGTCGCCGGCATAGCGGACGCACAGCAGCAGAATGCGGCGGCCGCCATCCGGACGGTCTTCCGCCTGCGCGTACTCGGCGTGGAGGCGTTCCCGCTCGGGCGCGCGCACGTAGCCGGCCGTCTTTGCCTTCTTCAGCGTCTCCAGGAGTGATGGCTGTCCGCCGGATCGAAACACGTCGAAGAGGCTCGCGCGCGCGTCGTCGGTGCTCCACCGATCGACGCCGATTTCGATCGCGATCGGTTTGGCGCTCAACGGACCTGGCGTCAGGATCGCGGAGAACCGCTCCGCTTTCGCGGGCGGTGCGGACTGCGGCGCGATGAGCGCCAACGCCAGTGCGGCCGTGAGTGCTGCGCGCATGCTCTCCTCAGTTGAATGGCCGGCTTTTCCGCCCGATTTCGTTTGTACCAGTATGAAGCCAAGACCTCCGCTCGTCGTGTCCGCCGCCGTCACGCTGGCCCTGGTCCTGGGAACGCCGGCCGCCCCTCGCGCCGGGTCAACCCTCTGGTTCGTCGCAGGTTCACTCGGGTCGGACCTCAACCCCTGCAACGCGCCGAACCTGCCGTGCGACACCATCGATGCCGCGATCGCCAGGGCGCAGCCGGGTGATCAGATCGACGTCACCGGCGGCGGCGTCTACACCAGCACAGACCTGTTTCAGGTGGTGCACGTCGACAAGAGTCTCTTCATTTCTGGCGGCTGGGACGCGACCTTCACCCAGCGTCCCTACTTCACCGTCATCGACGGTGAGCACAGTCGTCGGGGCATCACCATCGAGCCCGGCGCCGTCCTCGATCTCGAACAGGTCGCCGTCGTCTTTGGCGACGCGGGGATCGGAGGCGGCATCTATGTCGGGGGCGGCCTGTTCGGCAGGCGGCTGCTGATCGCGCTGAACCACGCGCTCGATGGCGGCGGCATCTACTTCAACGGCCGCACGGGCGAGGAAATGTTCGTCAACGCCAGCGCTCTTGTCGGTAACCTGTATCACTTCCGCGGTGGCGGACTCTTCGTTGCGGGCTACCGTGTCATCGATCCCATCGACAACACGACCAACGAGGCGCTGCTGTTCAACGTGACGGTCTCGAACAATCTCAGCGTCAACGACAGCGATGCGCAGGATCACGGCACGCCGAACGGTGGCGGCGGCGTGTATCTCGAGCAGGGTTTTCTCGACGCGGTCGAGTCGACGTTCGCCGAGAACACGATCTGGGACGGGCACAAGTTCACGCAGAACCAGGCGGGCGTCTTCGGCGATTCGCTCAGCGGGGGATTCTTCGAGGACACGCTGGTGGCAGATGGATGCCACGTACCCAATGGCGTCCAGTTCGAGTCCCTGGGCAACAACGTCGAGCGCGGCTTCACGTGCTTTTTCGTCCACCCGGGGGACCACACCAATATCAACCCGCTGATCTATCCGCCCAGTGTCAACCCGGGTCCCCAGACGACGATCACGCACGCGCTCGCGCCGAACAGCCCGGCGATCGACAACGGACGCCCGACTTGGTGTCCCGGCGTGGACCAGCGCGGGATCGCGCGTCCGCAAGGCGCGTTCTGTGACATCGGCGCCTACGAGCGCGCGCCAGGCGATCCGCCGATGGGGTTCATCACGCATCCGGG
>Ga0066903_100000507_pt1 | contig 24757 bp, 17 predicted proteins | sample PanSoiMetaGPlot1_FD_67491 | JGI IMG/M metagenome (GOLD analysis project Ga0066903, IMG submission 67491) | Tropical forest soil microbial communities from Panama analyzed to predict greenhouse gas emissions - Panama Soil - Plot 1 (version 2) | ecosystem: Environmental > Terrestrial > Soil >... | reverse complement strand
TGAACGGGCACGGCGCGCTCGCCTACGGCGCCGACGTCGGCGTCGAGGTGGTGCGCTTCAAGCTGTTCCTCGTCGAGGTGTCGGGGCGCGCGCTCGGCCTCTGGTACCACCGCAGCAGCGCCCCGACCAGCGACCTCGTGCTGGAAGGGACGGTCGGTATCGGCATCCCGTTCTGATCGGTGATACCGTTTTCTCCATGGCGCGCCGGATCGCGCTTCTAATCTCGCTGACGCTGCTCGGCCTGTCGCTCGGCCGCCTCGTCTATCACTACGCGCGCCTCGCCGAGCCGTACGCGCTGTCCGTGATGCTGTAGGCGGACCAATGGAGCGTGAGCACATCAACCTGCTCCAGACCGTCTCGAAGGAGACGCCGCTTTTCTGGGTCTTGATCGCCGCCGCGGGCGCGATTGCCGTCGCCGAACTTGTGCTCTGGGCGATCGCGCCCCGACGACGCCGCACCAGCGGGGCCGGCTGGCTCGCGGCGGCGGCCGCGGTCGGGCCGGTCTTGCTCGCGGGTCTTGTCGTCGGCGCGATCCAGATCGCACACTCCAGTCTCGCGCGCGGCCTCGCGGAGCCCGACCCCGGCCGCAGCATCGCACTCATCAACGCCGGCCTCGGAGGAGCGATGAACGCGACGATGGTCGGGCTCTTCCTGCTCGGCCCGCTGGTGCTGCTGGCGACGGTCCCGGCCAGCCTTCACGGGAGCGCCGCGCTGAAACTCCCCGAGCGATCGTGCCTGATCCTGTCGCTGACCTTCGTCGGCGCGGGTCTCGGGCCGTTCCTGCTCGGCGCCTGGCTTTACACGGGCGATCTGACCCACATCCTGGCCGGCGTGTCGGGAACCGATCCCGCGTTCAAGGAGATGATGGTGACCCAGGGGATCGCGGAGACGCGCCCGATCCTCGATCGCCTCGCGTTGATCGGGGCGGCCGGGTTCGTCAGCGCGCTGATCGCGGCGATTGTCGTCGCGGTCACGAGCGATGTCCGGCCGCGCCCGGGACGCGGGGGCTGGATCGCGACCGCGGCCTGTCTGGTCGTGGCGGCGGCGCTCTATCTGGTGGCGGAGCCGCTGCGCGCCGAGAACACCATGCCCTGGCCGCCGTCGCCCAGCGGGGGCCTGACGAACAATCGGCTGGCGACGCCGGCCGTCGACGGTCCGGACGAGATCCCGCGCGCCGAGGTCCTGGGCGTGACCGGCGACTCGCTGCTGGTCGACGCATCGCCGCGCGACCTCGAGGGCGTCAGGAACGCGCTGGTGGTCATGCGCAACAACTACCTGTTGCTTCATCCGTCCGACACCGTCGACGAGAGCGTGGTGATCGTCTGCCCGCCCGAAACGCCGACGAACCGCCTGATCGTGGCGCTCTGGTTCGCGAAGGAGCTGGAGTACCGCCGCCCGGCGTTCGCGTTCGGGACGGCCACGACGATCGACCGTCCCTGGTTGGGCCGGCTGCGGCGATGGCGGTGGACCGCGGCGAAGGCGCTGATTCCGGGCGTCGGGCCGGAGACGCCGACGCCGATCGAGACGGTGAACGTCCGCGACTATCCGACCTGCGACGGCGTCGCCCGGGCGGTGGCCGCGACACGGCGCGCCGGCAAGATCGCCGGCCTCGCCTTCTGAGATCCGCGACGATCGAATTGCGCTATCCTGCGCGCCATGCTGGATCACATCAGCTTGCGCGTTCAGGATTTGGAGCGAGTGCTCACCTTCTACAAGGCGGCGCTGGCCCCGATCGGTTACGAGGTGGTGATGCAACATCCTGGCGGCGCCGGGCTCGGCGAGCCGGGCAAGCCTGACCTCTGGCTGACGCCGACGGACAAACCCCTGCTGGCGACGCACGTTGCGTTCCGCACCAGCCGCGCGCGCGTCGACGCGTTCCACGCCGCCGCGGTGGCCGCGGGCGGCGTCGACAATGGCCCGCCCGGCGTGCGCGTCGACTACCACCCGCACTACTACGCCGCCTACGTGATCGATCCCGAAGGCAACAACATCGAGGTCGTCTGCCAGGATCCGCCGGGCGCATCCCGCAAGCCCGCGCCGGCACGCGCGGCTGCGGCCCGACGCCCGGCCAAGAAGGTGAAGCGGCCGTCGCGGAAGCCGGCCAAGCGGGCCACCAAGACCAAGAAGCGCCGCTAGCGATCCATGATCGACATCATCGAGCTGGCGGGGCGAATCCAGGAGCTGGACCGAGGCGCGGCGGCCGAGGCGCAGAAGCGGCTCGACGCCAAGACGAAGCCGCGCCGGAGCCTGGGGCGGCTGGAGGATCTGGTCTGCCAGCTGGCGGCCGTGCGCGGCGGGGCGACGCCGCGACCGCGTCCGGAGAAGGCGATCGTCGTGATGGGCGCCGACCACGGCGTCGCCGCCGAAGGCGTCAGCGCCTACCCGCAGGAAGTGACCGGGCAGATGCTGCTCAACTTCGCGCGCGGCGGCGCGGCGATCAACGTGCTCGCGCGGCAGGCGGGCGCGCGCGTCGTCGTCGTCGACATGGGCACCGCGCACCCGCCCCCGGCCCTGCCGGAGATCCGCGACCGGCGCATCGCCGGCGGCACCGCGAACTTCACGCGCGGGCCCGCGATGACGCGCGCGCAGGCGCTGACCGCGCTGGCGACGGGCGCGGAGCTGGCCGATGCGCTGGCACGCGACGGCGTCGGCCTGCTCGGCATCGGCGACATGGGGATCGCCAACACGACCGCGTCGAGCGCGCTGGCGGCGGTGTTCACGGGCGCGCCGCCCGAAGAGGTGACGGGCCGCGGAACCGGCATCGACGACGAGACGTTCAAGCACAAGGTGGACGTGATCCGCCGCGGGCTCGAGGTGAATCGTCCGGACCCGAACGACGGGGTCGACGCGCTGGCCAAGGTGGGCGGCTTCGAGATCGCGGGGCTGGCGGGCGTCGTGCTCGGCGCCGCGGCGGCGCGCCTGCCCGTCGTCGTCGACGGCTTCATCGCCAGCGCCGCGGCGCTCGCGGCGATCCGGATCGCGCCGCGCGCCGCCGGCTACTTGATCGCATCGCACCGCTCTGTCGAGGCCGGCCACCGAATGGTGTTGCAGGCGCTCGGCGCGAAGCCGCTTCTGGATCTGGACCTGCGCCTCGGCGAGGGCACCGGCGCCGCGCTGGCGATGATGCTCGTCGACGCCGCGCTGGCGATCGACGCCGAGATGGCAACCTTCGAATCCGCCGGCGTCAGCGACAACCGCTAACGTTCGATCATCGTTGCGTTGACGCAACGATGACGCAATCACCGAGGGTGCGTTGCTGACGCGTTGCAAAGGCAACGCAACCATCTTTTTTCAGATGCGGCGCCTTTTTTCGGTGCGGATCACAGCGATCAACTGATATCGATCGTCGTCGGTGATCTGAAGGCTGTCGACAGGGACTGATGTCGCCGACGGATCGTTTGCGTCTTCGCATCGAAGCGCTTGGAACCGGAAACGCAGTCTAGTGTCGATCGCATAGGTCTTCTCTCCGAGGAGGATTCTGTGGTGAGCATTCGTGACTTGAGGTCAATCGGGTTCCTTTTCGTCGTCGCCTTCGTTGGGGCATGCAACAAGGATCGCGCCGCAGGCTCGCCGCCGGCCGCACCCGCGGGCACTGAAGTCGTCAGAGCGGCGCTGAATGCGGGCCCCAGGACCAGCGACTTCATCTTCGAAGCCAGCAACAGCATCGTGCTGCACAGCGCGCCGCTGACGGTCAACGGGGGCGATGTCGGCGCCCGCGGAACGGGCAGCGGGCCGTTCCTGTCGGGCGGAGTCCCGATCGACATTTCGAGCGGCGCCGTCGTTCAGTCGACGCACAACGTGCTCGCCGATTCGATCAAGCTCAACACGGGAGCCTCGGTCGGAGACATTCAGACCAATCACCTCCTCAACCCCAACGCTGGTCCGCACGGCTCGGTGACACCGTTCGTGCCGCTGCCCGCGCTGCCGGCCGCCGCGGCGGTCACGCCCGGCACGACGAACCTGACGGTGGCCGGCGGCAAGACGGTGACGGCGTCGCCCGGACAGTTCTTGACGGTCAGTCTCGGCACGGCCGCCGTACTGCGCCTCAACGCGGGCACGTATCAGATGAAGGACCTGACGGTCGCCACGAGCGGGCGCATCGAGGCGCTCGGGCCCGTGCAGATCCTGATCGCGAATCGACTCAACGTCGGCTCGAGCTTCTTCATCGGACCGGCGTCGGGCAAGACGCTGACCTCGAAGGACATCCGCATCGAGGTGTCCGGGGTGAACGGCACGGACGGCGCGCTCGGGTCGAAACCGAAGGCCGCGGCGTTCGCGAGCGACGGAAACATCGAGGGCCTCGTGCTCGTTCCGAACGGGACGCTGACGCTCGCGACGGGGATTTGCGCGAAGGGCGCGTTCCTGGCGAAGGACATCGACGTGGGCAGCTCGAAGTACACGTTCGAGGACGGGTTCCCGAACGCCGGCGGCGGCTGCACGCCCGCGAGCTGCGACGACCACAACCCGTGCACGACGGACACGTGCAACCCGGACGGCACGTGCACGCACGGGAACGTTCTCGCCGGGATTTCGTGCAGCGACGGGAACGACTGCAACGGCGGCGAAACGTGCGATGGGAGCGGAACTTGTCAGGCGGGAACGCCGGTGGTGTGCAAGCCGAGCGACCAGTGCCACACGGCCGGCACGTGCGACCCGATGACCGGAAAATGCTCGAATCCGGTCGCGTCGAACGGCACGACTTGCGACGACAACAATCCCTGCACCAAGACCGACACGTGCCAGGCGGGGACGTGCACGGGCTCGGACCCGGTCATCTGCACGGCTCTCGATCAGTGCCACACGGCCGGCGCGTGCGATCAGACGACTGGCTCGTGCTCCAATCCGGCCAAGACCGACGGGACCGCATGCGACGACAGCAACGCCTGCACCCAGACCGACACCTGCCAGGCTGGCGCCTGCACCGGCTCGAACCCGGTCGTCTGCGGGGTGACCGACCAATGCCACATGATGGGCAGCTGCGATATCGCCACCGGCTTCTGTTCGAATCCGGCCAAACCTGACGGCACGGCGTGCGACGACAGCAATGCCTGCACCCAGACCGACACGTGCGAGGCTGGCATCTGCGCCGGCTCCAACTCGGTCAAGTGCACCGCTCTCGATCAGTGCCACGACGCGGGGTCCTGTGACGTCACGACGGGAGTCTGCTCGAACCCTGCGAAGCCGAACGGCGCCGCCTGTAACGACAACGACCTCTGTACGCAGACCGACACCTGCCAGGCGGGAACGTGCACGGGCTCGAACCCGGTGAACTGTACGGCTCTCGATCAGTGTCACGACAAGGGAGCCTGCAACAGCGCGACGGGCATCTGCACGAACGTGGCGAAACCGAACGGCACGCCGTGCGACGACAGCAATGCCTGCACGCAGACCGATACCTGCCAGGCCGGCGCCTGCACCGGTTCCAACCCGGTGACGTGCGTCGCTCTGGACCAGTGCCACGACGTCGGAACGTGCAACAGCGCGACGGGCGGGTGCTCGAATCCGGCCAAGCCCGACGGCACGGCGTGCGACGACAGCAATGCCTGCACGCAGACCGACACTTGCCAGACCGGCACGTGCAGCGGCTCGAACCAGGTGACGTGCACGGCCATGAATGATTGCCACGAGGTCGGTACGTGCACGCCGGACAGCGGGCAGTGCTCGAATCCATTGAAGGCCGCCGGCAGCCCCTGCGGGTCGGGCGGCACGTGCTCGGCCGACGGCCAGTGCGTTTCGGGCAACCAGGCCCCGGTCGTCAACGCGGGCCCGGATCAGACCATCGAATTTCAGCAGCCGAAGCCGAGCAAGAACTTCACGCTCCAGCGCATCTCGACGCCGTTCAATTTCCCGGTCGGCATCGAGTACCACCCGATCTTGAACAAGATGGTGATGTCGGTGAACTGCTGCTTCGGGGAGCCGAACAACTTCGAAGCCATCAACGCGGACGGCACCCACGAGCCGTTCTCGGCGATCCACGGTCTCGGCGACGAGGTCTACATGGCGATCGCGCGCGACGACGGCGGCGGTCACAACCTGGGCGGCTTCGTCACCGGCGAGATGTACGTCGGGACCGGCGCGGCGGGGGAAATCGCGCGCGTCTCGCCAGACGGATCTCATATCGACAAGTCCTGGGTGACACTGCCGGGCGAGACCGGCCTCCTGCGCGGGCAGCTGCAATTTGACCGTACGGGCGTCTTCGGGGGCGACCTCCTCGTCACGGCGACGGGTGGCGGCCTCTGGCGGGTGACGCCCGCCGGGAACGCGACGCTGGTCGCAAGGCTTCCCGGCGCCGGGTCATGCGAAGGCCTCGCCGCGATTCCCAACGATCCCGGCCGCTACGGACCTTGGGCGGGGAAGATCCTGGTCGGGGACGAGAACAGCCGAGAGTTGTTCGCGGTCGACGCGGCCGGCAACATCACGACCTACGATTTCGGCATCAGCTACGAGAACATCACCGTCATTCCGGCCGGTGAGAACTACTTCGGCGTCGACTACGGAGACTCCGTCGTTGTTGGCGCGTCGGCGTCGCAGTTCAAGGACATGGTCGGCGACATCCTGATCTCCGACGAGTTCAGCGGCCAGATCTGGCACTTCAACTGGAACGGGGTCACGTTCGACAGGACGCAGATCGGGCAGACCAGCGTCCTCGAGCACACAGCGTTCGGACCGGCGGCGATGGCCCCGATCGTCCAGTCCAACACGCAGGTCGCTCTGGCAGGGACGGCGAGCGACGACGGACAGCCGCCCGGCAGCACCCTGTCGACGACGTGGTCCGTCGTCAGTGGCCCCGCGCCCGTCACCTTCACCGACAGCCACTCGCCGACGACCACGGCCACGTTCATCGACGTCGGCACCTACGTCCTCGCGCTGACGGCCACCGACGGCACGCTGTCGAGCACCGACACGATGACGGTGACGATCCGCCGGATCACGCCGAACAACGACCCGCCCGTCGTGGATGCCGGGCCCGATCAAACGATCCAGATTCCGGAGGTCACCGCCCTGGCCGGCTCGGCGACCGACGACGGGCTCCCGCCGGACAGCGCGATCGCCTTGACCTGGACGCAGCTGAGCGGGCCCGTGCCGGCGACGATCGTGAATCCGCAGGCGGGCTTCACGTCCGTGCTCTTCGCGGTGGCGGGTACTTACGTGTTCCAGCTGGAAGCCAGCGACGGCGAGTTGACCAGCTCGGACACGGTCACGATCACCGTCAACCCCGAGCCGCCGCTCGGGGGCTCGACGCTGTCGATCGCGCTCAGCGATCCGGGACCGATGCCGCTCGGCGCGGCCGAATTCGCGACCACGGTGCTGTTGGATGCGTCGTTGACGCCGATCCCGCACTTCCCCGTCAAGCTGACGTCGACGGGCGCGAATCCGTTCACGGATACGATCGTCTCCGACGACACCGGCGTCGCCGTATTCGGATTCACAGGGAAGTATCCCGGCGCCGATCACTTGCACGCGACGGCGGCGGGTTTGTACTCGTCGGTGGATTCGCCGACGGTGTCGGTCACGTGGCTCGACATACCGGTCGGCGCTCCTCTGCTCACGCAGGGCTGGATCAAGTCGCCGCTCCACCAGTCGACGCTCACGGACCGCACCCCGATTACGCTGTCGGACAACATCACGCTGACGGAAGGGACGCTGAGCTACTGGCCGTGGTCTCACCCCGACCAGGTGCACACGCTCCCGATCACCCTGCCAGCCGCACCGGGCGCGACGCTGGGAACGTTCGACACGACCGTGCTTGCGAACGGCTCGTACATCATCGACCTCAGCGGGATGGATGATGCCGGCCACCAGCGCGAGAGCGAGGTACTGATTGTCGTGACCGGCGAGTACAAACCCGGTCGCGTCGTCGTCGAGCTGACGGACTTGACGGTGCCGATTGCGAATATGCCGATCACGATCGGACGCCGTTACGACAGCCTGGAGAAAGATAACGTCGGCGACTTCGGCAACGGATGGTCGCTGGCGATCGGGCATCCAAAACTGGAGGTTGACGGCGCGAAGAACGTCGCGATCACGATGCCGAACGGCCGCCGCGCGAACTTCTACTTTGGGCCGACCTTTCCGGTCCTCAATGGCGGACCGGTCGCGATCATCATCGGCTTTCTGCTGTTCCCATCGTACGTGCCGGAGCCCGGCATCTACGGCACGTTGACTTCGAATGGGTGCCCGGTGCTGATGCTCAACCCGTTTACCGACGGACCGCCCGTCTGCTTCGGTGTGCTGGACCCGAGCGAGCTCGAGTACGCGCCGACCGAGTACACATACACCGATCCTCAGGGAACCGCTTACGTTATGGGCGCGACCGGTGAGCTCCGCTCGATAACCGATCGGAAGGGGAACTCGCTGACGTTTACACCGAGCGGCATCGTCAGCAGCGCGGGCAAGAACGTTACTTTCGTGCGGGACCCGCAGGGACGGATCACGCGTGTCCTCTATCCAGCCTTTTTCGCGGATGTGGACGCGTCCGACTACAGCTACGACGCCTCTGGGAATCTCACGACAGTCGAGCTCGCGAAAGTTCCTTTTGTCTTCTTCCGATTCTGGCACCACACGTACGACGGCGCGCATAACCTGCTGACGAGCGTCGACCCGAGAGGAAACACGGCGCGCGTTCTTGCGTACGGTGCCGACGGCCGACTCGCGACCGACACCGACGCGCTCGGCAACATCACCAGCTACGCATACAACCTCGGCACACGAACCACCACCACGACGCTCCCCGACAATGGGATCACGACTCAGGTGTTAGACGATCGCGGGTTGGTGCTCAGCGCGACCGACCCGCTCGGACACGTGACAACGCACGAATACGACGCGAATTGGAACGAGACGAAGAAGACGAACGCGCTTGGCGAGGTGACGACCGCAACGTACGACGACGGCGGCAATCCAACGTCGATGTCCGATCCGACAGGCACGACGCACACGACGTACAACCATCTGAATCTGCCTGCTACGGTCACCGATCGCCTTGGGCACGTCGCGACCATCGACTACGACGACCATCTCTCCGCACCGACGCGGTTCGCCGATGAGCTCGGCACCCGGTTCCAGTTCACACTCTCCGACCACGGCTTGCCGCTCACGGTCGAGGACGCCGACGGCCATGTCGCCCAAATCGAGTACGACGCTGCTGGCAACAGAACGTCCAAGAAGGACTGGCTCGGCCGCGTCACACACGCGACTTACGATGAAGCGGGCCACAAGCTCAGCGAGATCAGCGCGCGAAGTGCCGTCGCGACGTACACCTACTACCTGTCGGGCTGGCCAAATGAAACCATCGACCCTTCCGGCTATCACACGCAGAACGGCTACGATGAGAACGGAAACAAGACGCTCGAGTACGACTTTCAGGGCATCCACGGCAGTACAAACTACGCGTACAACGCCCTGAACCAGCTGACCCAAGTGACCAAGGCCATAGCAGGCACAACCGTCAGCTACACACGTGACTTCCGTGGCAACCCGTTGACGATGACCGATGAGAACGGGCACACGACGCGCTACGACTACGACCTCGTCGGCAACCTCATCAAGACGACGTTCGCCGATGGCACGTTCACCACCCGCTCGTACGACGCCCTCGATCGGCTCAAGACACTGACCGACGAGCGCAACAACACCACGAGCTACGAATACCAGTCTGGCTGCGGATGCTCAGACCGCGTCACCAAGGTGACCGATCCGCTCGGGCACGCGCGGACGACGATCTACGACGCCAACGGCCGCAAATCTTCCGAGACCGACGCTAACGGCCACACAACCAGCTTTGCATACGACGTCCGCGGGCATGTCATCCAGACGACCTACCCCGATGGTACGTCGACGCAGGATGCGTACGACGCTCGCGGCCGGCGAATTTCGACGACTGACCAGACCGGCGCAACGACGCTCTTCGGGTACGACGACCAGGGCCAACTCACGTCCGTCACCGATCCGCTCTCGAACGTGACGACGTATGCGTACGACCTCGACGGCAACGTCGCTTCGGTCACCGACGCCGACGGCCACACGACTACGTACGATTACGACCTCCTCAAGCGCAAGACCAAGCGAACGCTCCCGCTCGGTCAATTCGAGACGTTCACGTACGACCTCGCGGGCCGCGAAACGGCGCACCTGGACTTCCGTGGCACGACGACGACAATGACCTACGACAGTCGCGACCGGATGCTTTCGAAGGTTCCCGACGCCCGGTTCGCTGTCGCTTCGCATGCGTACGTCTATTCGCCAACGGGCATGAGGACGAGCGCGACCGACGCGACTGGAACGACGACGTACACGTACGATCTGCGTGACAGGATGCTCACCAAGTCCGCGGCCGCCGGAACGCTGACCTACACCTACGACGCCGCCGGCAACGTCGCTTCGATCCTGTCCTCGAATCCGAATGGCACCTCAGTCGCCTATGCCTGGGATGCGGCGAACCAACTCGCCTCGATCACGGACAACCGAACGGGCGGCACGACGATGGCCGCGTACACGCCGACTGGTCGTCCGACGTCGCTCACTCAGCCGAACAGCGTGGGCCTGACGTACTCCTACGACTCGCTGGACCGCGTCGCCTCGATGCAGTGGCAGCAGGGCCCCTCGCCGTTTGCGAGCTGGGCGTACACCCACAACCTGCGCGGTCAACGCGCGGGCGCCACCGACATCACGGGGAGGAGCGCGGCCTACGGGTACGATGCGGCGTCGCGGTTGATCAGCGAGACCATCACAGGGGCACCTGGCGGAAACGGCGCGCTCACCTATGCCCTCGATGCGGTCGGCAACCGGCTGTCGCGTGGGTCGACACTATCTGCCCTCGGCGACCAGTCGTTCAGCTACAACGCCAACGACGAGATCAGCGGTTCGACATTCGACGACAATGGCAACACAACGGCAGGTGACGGCCACACGTTCACGTATGACTTCGAGAATCACCTCATCTCGAAGGATGGCGGCGCCATCACGCTTGCCTACAACTGCGATGGTCACCGGGTCGAGAAGACGGTGGGTGGTGTGACGACACAGTTTCTCGTCGACGACCTCAACCCGACCGGCTACTTGCAGGTCGTCGAAGAGCTCGTCGGCGGTGCCGTCCAAACGCGCTACACCTACGGGACGAGCCTCGTCAGTCAGACGCGCGACGTCTCGTCTGCACCGGGGACCAGCTATTACGGGTACGACGCTCACGGCAATATAACGTTTCTCACTAACGACACGGGCAGCGTAACGGATACCTACGACTACGATGCATTCGGGAATGTCGTCGCACGCTCAGGGAGCACTCCCAACACGCGTTTGTTCGCTGGTGAAGAGCTGGACCGCGACCTAGGGCTCGTTGTGCTTCGCGCGCGCCAATATCACCCCGACAGGGGGCGGTTCGTGACAGCTGATCTCGCCGCAGGCAACCTGGATCGACCGATTTCGTTCCATCGTTACCTTTATGCGGGCGCCGATCCTGTCAACAAGATCGATCCTTCCGGAATGTCGGAGGCTGCTGAGTACGCGTGGTTCGCGTACGAAAACCTCAATGAGATACTGGGGATCAGCCCGACCGCCATTTTCGACACGGTTTTCAACAAGCTAAACAGTGCAGTTCACCTCGATCTCGTCGAAACCTTCGTCGAAGGCTCGAAGGAGATCACGCACTGCGAGCTGAAATACGGCAGAGGACTCGTGGGAATTGGAGAGCTGATCGTGTGCATGCTCATGCATGTGGCCGATGGCTTCTGACGGCACTCTAGACCGCGCCCACGATCCCGTTCTTCATCGCAAACATCGCGGCGCCCGCGCGGGTGGTGACGCCGATCTTCTCGTAGGCGTGGGCCAGATGATGGCCCACCGTGCGCGCGGAGATCTCCAGCTTCTGCGCCACCTCTTTGTTGGTCAGGCCGCGCGACACGAGCTGCAGCACCTCGACCTCGCGGTCTGAAAGACCGCCGGGGTGGTCCGAGCCGCCGGTCGCGCGGCCGCGCGCGACGCGGTGGCCGGCCGTCTCCAGGACCGCTCGCACGGCTTCGCGATCGAGCCGTCCCTTCTCCGCCTCCTTCTCCAGCGTCGCGGCGATCTCCTCGGGCGGGATCCCGCGGCGGTGGGGGCGTGTCTCGCGCATCGCCTGGTACATGTCGGCGACCGCCAGCACGCGCGCGCCCGGCGGCAGCGACCCGCCGGGCATCCGGTGCGGGTAGCCGGTGCCGTCCATCCGTTCGTGGTCGCGCGCGCCGAGCGCGGCCAGCCGCGCCAGCAGCGGCGGGCGCGCCAGGATCCGCTCGGTGTAGTAGGCGTGCAGGCGCACCTTCTCCCATTCGCCGTCGGTCAGCGGACCTTCCTTCTCCCAGACGCCCGCCGATACGCCCGCGCGCCCGACGTCGTGCACGTAGCCGGCGCGCCGCACCTCCGCGACCGCCTCCGGCGCCAGGCCCAGCCGCGTGGCCGCGCCCGCCGCCAGCTCGGCGACGCCCGTCGAGTGGCCGCGCGTGTACGACGACTTCAGATCCGCGAACGCGCCCATCGCCTGCAGCGCGCCGTCGATCGCCGCATCGTCGATGTAGTCGGGCGGGCCCGGCTCGGCGGCGATCGCCGCGTCCCAGACCGACGGCGCGTCCAGCAGCGCCAGCATCTCCGGCGCGCCGGACCGCAACGTCTCCGCCAGCGTCGGGTCCAGCGACTTACCGGCGCGCGCCGCCAGCATCGCCACCGCCGCGTCGACGCCGCCGACGCGATGAAACGCCTGCGCGTCGTCGGCCACCTGCGCGACCCGCATCGCCAGCGGAATCGCGTCGGCCTTCTTCTTGCGCGGCTGCCCCTTGCCGTCCCAGCGCTCGAACGAATGCCCGAGCGCCTCGCGCACCCGCACCGAGCATCCCAGATCGTCGGCCAGCGACTGCGCCACCTCGCAGTGCGATTCGGCCGTCCCCATCAGCCGCGGCATCTTGACCAGCAAGCCCGCGAGCACGCGCGCGCGCCGCAGCGCCGACTGGCCCGCGCCGATGTTGCGCACCAGGATCCGCAGGACATCGGTCGGCTTCCCCCAGTCGGCCAGCGCCAGCCAGCCGCGCGCCGCGATCTCGTCGCCGCCGAACACATCGGCGGCGATCGGCGCGTCGGCGGTGCAGCCGACGTAACGAAGGAACGCGAGGTAGTAAGCGTCCTTCAGATCGCGCGGCGGCAGGTCCGCCCCTCGCCCCAGCGCCACCGCCAGGATCGCCGTGCGCTGCGCGTTCTCGAGCGGCTGTCCCATCCCGAGATCGGCGGCGAGCGAAAGCGCCGCCAGCAACTCGGCACGCCGCAACGGAGTATGACCGTCGGGCGCGGCCGGGGGAAGGCCGCTTCCGTTCGGGACCACGGTGCAAGGTTACTGCAGCTTTCCCCTGCGGCTCAGATGTTTCGGCGCGCGCGTTGACGACATGTCGGATTGCGCGCCGCATTCTTGGCACGCGCGTTCGTCGCGCAACCGAAATCGTCGCGGTCCGAAACGGACGTATGCCCGACACCTCGACCGGCGATCTCTTTGCAAACGACCGCGACGCGGCGCCCAACGTTCGGGCCCTCTGTGTCGAGCTGATCAAATGGGAGGGATGCCGCCGCGAAATGTACGCCGGCCCGCGCGGCGGCGTGCGGACCGGCATCGCCCACCCGCTGGTCGATGCCGACGCCGCGCTGGCCCTTCCCTGGATCCACCGATCGACGGGACGGCGCGCGACGCCGCCGGAGATCCGGATCGCGTTCGCGCAGGCGCGCGCGCAGAGCCTGGGCCACCCGGCGCCCGCGCACCAGCGCGCGTCGGATCTGGTCCTGCCCGCGGGCTTCGCCGGTGATCTCGCGGCCGCCCGCATCGACAAATTCATTCTTCCCGGCCTGCGCCTGCTGTGCGCGGGGTTCGACCGCTACCCGCTGGCCGCTCGACGCGCGCTCGTGGACATGGCGTGGACTCTGGGCCTGCGCGGATTGGCAAAGTTCCACAACCTCATTGCCGCCTGCCGGCGCGAGGATTTCGCCGCCGCCGCCGATCATTGCCACCGCCGCGGCAGCCATTCGGCGCGGAACGTCTCGACGCGAAATCTGTTTCGCGAGGCGGCGGCCCAGCTTGCGTCCGCGCCTTCGGTTGCTGCGAAATCCGGACAACAACGCCTCGTCAGCGCTTCGTTTGTGAGTAAGAATGCGCGGCTCGATGGCGGGCGACGGTGATTTCCAGCGATCGGGTCCGCACCGGCCGGTGCGCGCTGCGGGCGGTGGACGATGAGCAGCACCGACGCGTCGGACCTGTTCGTTCGCGGGCAGCGGATCGACCGCTACGAGATTCGCGGCCACATCGGACAGGGCGGCATGGGCGCGGTCTACCGCGCCGTCGACACGAAGCTGGGACGGACGGTGGCGCTGAAGACGGTGGCCGCGCAGCGCCGCGGCGACAAGCTGACCGAGGAAATCCGCGAGCGTTTCATGCGCGAAGCGCTGGCCGCGTCGAGGGTCGACCACCGCAACGTCGTTCAGGTGCTGGATTTCGGCTTCACCGACGACGGCACGCCCTACATGGTGATGGAGTTCCTGCGCGGCCGGAGCCTCAGCGAATGGCTCCGGCGCACAGAAGAACCGATGCCGATCGACAGCGTCGCCGACGTCATGCTGGGCGTCTGCGCGGCGCTGCGCGCCTGCCACCACGTCGGGATCATCCACCGCGACCTCAAACCCGCGAACATCTTCCTGTGCGACACGGACACCGGCTGGGAGGTGAAGGTCCTGGATTTTGGGATCTCGAAGGCCGCCTCCGCCGAGGTGCTGACCGAGGACGGTCAGATCATCGGAACGCCGCAGTACCTTTCGCCCGAGCAGATCGAAGGGCACGTCGGACCGGAAAGCGATCAGTACGCGCTCGGCGTACTGATCTACCTCTGCCTCACCCAGCACCTGCCGTTCGCGGCCCACGAGGGGTCGCGCCTCCTGCGCGCGATCAGCGAAGGAAAGTTCGACCCGCCCCGCACGCTGCGGGCGGACCTGCCTGAGGCGCTGGAGGCGATCGTGTTGCGCGCGATGCACCTCGCGCCGACCGAGCGCTTCGAATCGATCCACGCGCTCGGGCAGCGGCTGTGGGAGTTTGCGAGCCCGCGCGGCCAGGCGCAGTGGAAGACGTTCTACTTCCACACGCCGGCGGGCGGGTTTGCGGCGCGACCGACGACCAGCAGCATCCACGCCGACGTGCGCGCGATCCCGCGCGCGCGGCCCTGGCCCGACGTGCCGGCGAGCGGACCCGCGGCGCCCGATGCGCCGCGACAGCGGTCCGATGATGCGTCGCCCGGGCCCGGCGCGGCCGGCCCGCGCGTCGACTCCACCGCATCGCTGGCGCCGGCGGCAGCCCTGGCGAAGACCGAGCCGGCGTCGAAGCCGACCATCGGACCGGGTGCCTTCGCGGCCACGAGGACATTGGCCGCATCGGGCGTCGCCGAGGCAACGAGCCTGTCGCAGTCCGACATCGCCGGCGAGAGCGCGCTCAGCGCCGCGGGCGTGCGCGGGCGCGGCCGCGGCGCGCGCTGGCCGATCCTGCTCGCCGTCGTCGGCCTGGCGGGCGTGGCGATCGTCGCCTCACAGCGCGGCTCACACCCTGTGCAGCCGGCGGCGCCCGTGCCCGCCGTACCGTCGACCGCGATCGCGCCCGCCGCTCCCGCTGCGGCCCCGCCACCGGTCGTGCCGGCCGCGCCCGCAGTGGTCCCGGCAGCCCCTGCCCCCCCTCCACCCCCTCCCGCCGAACCACACCGAAAAAAACACGCAACCAGACATCACTCGAAACCGAAACTGGATCAGCACGGCATCGGGATACCGGCCGACTGAGGCCCGGAGGTTTCGGCGATGAAGCACCTTCACATCATGGCGTTGGCGACAGGTCTGCTCGGGATCTCCGGCTGCCCGACGCGCGACAAATATGCTCGGTTGCCGATCGTCGTCATCACCTCCCCGACCGCATCGCCGACGTACACGCACGACACCGTCTCCATCACCGCCGCGCTCGACCCAGCGCTGGACGTTCCGGTCGTGCTTGTCGACAACGGCATCGAGCTGGCGACGCTGATGCCGCCCCATGACACGCTCGCGTGGAATACCGCCGGCGTCCCGGAAGGGACGCACACGATCATCGCCGAGGCGAGGTTCTCGAGTGAGATCGTGCGTTCTGCTCCGATCTCGATTGTCGTCGATCGGACGCCGCCGACCGTCAGCCGCCGTACGCCGTCATCGGGCGCCACGAACGTCGAGCTGCGCGCGCCGATCCAGGCCGCGTTTTCGGAGCCGGTCGTACTGGCGCAGCCGGCCGACGCGACGTTCTCGCTCTCGGTCGTTGGAGGATCGATCGTCCCCACGCACGCGGCCTTCGACGCGCAAGCCCAGACGGTGACGATCACCATCGCCGATCCGTCCGCGGTCCCTGCGACGACACGCCTCCTCGTCACCATCGGCGGGACCATCACGGACCGGGCGGGAAACCAATTGAAGCTCCCCGCCGACGACTGGGTCTGGGAGGTGCCCGAATACGTCAAGCTCCCGGCTCTGCCCGTCTGCGCGGGCGGGCCGACCGTCGCCACGCGCCTGCCCGCCTTCGCAATCGGCGCGGCTCTCGACCCGGTCGTCTTGTGGGCTTCGTGGAGCGGCTATTCGCCCTCCGGCCAGGCCCAGTGCCAGCTTCAGGTCAGCGAGTACGTAGACGGTCAGTGGAAACAGCTCAGCCATCCTTCGGACGATCCGGATTCGGCTCACTGGGGCGCGGCGCTCGCCCTCGATGCAACCGATCGCCCGGTCGTCGCATGGCGGCCGCCGTCGGCGCCGGATCCCGGGGAGATCGACGTCGCCTCCTGGAGCGGCACCGCGTGGAACGCCCTTCAGCCGATCCTGCCCATGCCTGGCGTCGATTTCGCGGCCGCGTATCCCGTTCTCCGTATCGGCAAGGATGGCAACCCCATCCTCCTGTGGGGTGCGGGCTTGCAAGCGGACCGGTATTTCATCGCGCGCATGACGCCCGCCGGCTGGAACCAGAACTATGGAACGATCCCGATCGTCAGCCAGCAGCCGTTCGACGGGCCCCACTTCGACATGGTCCTGGACGGCAGCGACAATCCCGTCGTCGCCTGGGTCGTCCCCTCGGGCACGGGCCACGCCTCGACGTGGAACGGAAACGCGTGGTCCGTGCCGTTAGATGTCAGCGGCATGTCGAACATGACCGAGCCATTCCTGGCGCTCGATCCGACCGGTGCGCCCCTGGTGGCAGCTGGCGGATTCGGCACGTTCACCGTACAGCGGTTGAACGGCAGCAGCGGTTGGCAACTGTTTGCAATGACCCCACCCGGGGCCGTCCCCCCCCAAGCGAGGCACCCGCGGATCGCGGCGGGACCGGACGGCACGCCTCTCCTCGGCTGGGTCGACGCGGAGACAACCGGCGTCGGCGTGGGGAGATGGAATGGTCAGACCTGGATCGACCATGAGCCATCGTTCGGTATCAACGCGAACGACGAGGCGCCCCAAGTCGTCGTCAACCGTCACGGCACCGCCTGGGTCGGTTGGAGAGACACCACCGGGCAGTTCAATCTCTGGATGCTGAACAACTGAATCGGAGATCCGATGCGTCGATCGCTGGCACTTGTCGCTATTTTCGTCACGACCGCGGTCGCCGCACGCCTGCAGGCTGCAGAACCGCCCGCGGAGGATCTCGTCGCGCGCGGGCTGGAGCTCCGGCGCCAGGCGAAGCCGCAACAGGCGCTGGAGATGTTCCAGCGCGCGTACGCCCTCGCGCCGTCGGCGCGGACGCTCGGACAGATGGGGTTGGTCGAAGCCTCCCTCGAGCGCTGGCTCGACGCCGAAGCGCATCTGAAAGCGTCGCTGGCCGTGCCCGATGACGGCTGGGTCAAGAAGAACCGCGGCTTTCTCGACGAGGCGCTGGCGGTCAGCCGCGCCCACGTGGGCGAGTTGGTGATCACCGGGCCGGCCACGACCGCCGTCGCGATCGACGGGAAGGCGGTCGGAACATTGCCGACGATCGCGCCGATCCGGCTGGTGGAGGGCGACGTCGCGGTGACCGCGAGCGGCGACGGCTTCAAGGACTTTTCCAAGACCGTGAAGATCGTGGGCGGCGCCAAGGTTTCGCTGGCCATCGTGCTCGACCCGATCGGAAAGCGGCCCGCCGTCGCGCTGGCGGCGCCCACCCCGCTTCCCGCGTCGTCCGCGACCTCCCCGCTGCCGCCGCCGCTCGTCGTTGCCGATCACGGCGGCGGGCCCGCCTGGCGAACCTGGACCGGCGCCGGGCTGGTCGCGGCCGGTGTCGGCCTGGCGGCCTGGGGCGCCGTCTGGATCGCGATCGACGGCAAGGACGGCTGCGCCGCCGCCGGCCCGGCGTGCGCGACGGTCTACGACACGAGGTCCACCGGGTGGATCCTCGCGGCGGGTGGCGCCGCCGCCGCAGCGGGAGGCACGATCATCCTCTTTACCGGGCGCCGGGATGAACGCGCGCCCGGCGCGAACGTGGCGCTCGCCGCGTCGCCAAACGCGCTGTTGTTGCGCGGACAGTTCTAGCCTGGCGATGCCGGTGCGCCGTCTGGCGGCGCCGCGGCTCACGGAACCGACGACAGGCGCGGTCGGAACAGCTCGGCCAGCAGCGCGCGAAGCTCGCCGAGCCGCGCGTCGCCGTGGGCTTCGTCGAGCAGCAGCGCCACCAGCTCGCGCGTCGTCGAGGCGCCGCGCAAAGGCGAGAGCGTCACGGTGGTGCGGCTGCCGGCTGACAGCATGCCCGCCGCGAAGACTTCGATGACCCGCCTGGCCCGCTCGGCGAGCTCGATCGATGCGCGCAACGATCCCGAAGCCTGAAGCGCCGCCCCGCCATCCAGAGTGTTCTGCCACAGGCGCGCATCGGAGCTCGCCGCCCGCGGCCGCAGCAGCGCCACCACGGGCGTCGGTGCGTCCGGGTCGCCGGCAATCCGGTGCGTGTCGACCAGGTCGAGCTGCGCGACAATCTGGAACGGCGCGATCGTGATCAGCGACGAAGGACCGATGTCGATCGCGACGTTTGGCGCGACACGCACGCCGTCGACGTAACTTCCGTTCGCGGAGTTGTAATCGATGTACTGCAGCCCGTCCTTCGAGAACAGGAAGGCGCCCTGGCGGCGCGACACGATGCGCGCGTCCAGCCGCAGCTGGTTATCACTGTGACGCCCGACCAGCACCGGAAAGCGCGCGAACGACCTTGCGTTCACCGCCGCGGTCTGGATATCCCGGACAATCGTCGTCAGCTGGAGTTGCTTCATCGTCGGCCCGCGCGCGCCGGGCCGACCGTGTCATCGGATCGCCGCCAGAGCGGTTGCGCGACTCGGCCGGGACTAGAGCGGAACGATCTTCCTAGAACTCATCAGCGCCGCAGTCGCTGAGCGCAGCGGTGCCCCGAGGACGGAGCTGGCCGTCGAAGTCGTGGGTGGTGGACATCGCCGGATCGAGCTGGTCGATGCACGTCGACGTGGACATGAGGTGATAGTCCGCCGTCAGCATCGGATTGCCGCTACAGCACGACGTGACGGTACAGAGTGAGTTGTCGGGCGTGTTCCCGAACTCTATCGATCCAGCGACCGTCGTTGCCCCGTTATTGCACGCGGTGCCAGTTCCCACATTCGACACGACCGTGTTGTTCAGGAAGCGCGGCGTGCCCGTCACGCTATTGAAGCAGGCACCGGCCCAGGCGCCGCACCCAGCGGTTGAAGTACTCATGTTCTTGGCGATGACCGTATTCGTGATGTCGAAGCTCGCGCCGTCGACCTTGATGCCACCGAGCACGTTGCTTTCGACGATGCAACCATCCATCTTGAGCACGGCGCTGTTATCCGCGACCACCCCTGTGCTCGAACCGCCAGAGATCTTGAGCCCGCGAACGTAAGTCGTTCCAGCGCTCAAATGAATGCCGATCCGGGCGCCGGGACTCACGACGGCACCGGATTGACCGATCACGGATATGGAAGCCGCCGGTGCCGTCGCAACGGCCCACTCTGTGAGAGCGTCCGGCCCGCGCATCACCAGCAGCGAGCGCGTCGCCGTGACGACGTTGATCGCGTCCTGTGATAAGCAGTACGGAACGTCCTTCGTTCCGCCCGCGCCGGGCGTCATCGAGCATCCCGGTGTCGTGTTCTTCACGTAGATCGTCTCGGCGTCGGTGGCGCAGCGACCGTCCTGGTGAAACATGCAGACGCCGGGACCACTCGGGTCCTTCGACGCACACTGGGCGTCGGTGGTGCAAGGGCCGCAGGTTCGTGACGTCAGGTTGCAGATCGGCTTCGCCGTCGCCGTACAGTCCTTGTCGGCGAGGCACTCGACGCACGCACCGGCTTCCACCTCGCAGACGGTGGACGTGGAACCGTCGAAGCCGCCGCCGTCGAAGACGCAGTCGTCGGCCTTCTTGCACTTGTACGGACCGTCGCCGGCGTCACTGGCGTCGCGTGCATCACCGCCGTCTCCCGCATCACCCGCATCGCCCGCATCACCGCCGTCGCGCGCGTCGCCGCCGTCGTGCGCGTCGGCGACGCCCCCGTCGGACGGGTTGCACGCATTCAGCGTCGTGTTGCAACTTCGGCTCGGACAGTCGCTGTCCATCGCGCAGTACTTCGGGTTCTTCTTCGTGCACGCAAACGCCAGCGCCAGCGCCAGCGATGCGACGGCGATGCGAGGGCCACGCAGCATCAGAAGGCCAGGCTCCAGACGCCGGTCATGCCGACGACCACCCCGGCGCCGAGCAGGCCGACACCGGTGGACATGGTGTCGTACAGGTTGGGACATTGCCCCCCCGCGGAAGCAGGCGTGCAGGTCGGGTGATCGTTGAGGTGCATCAAGACGCTGCCGGCGATGATCGCCGCAACGCCGACGCCGATGCCGACCCACGACAGCGCCACGCGCACCGGCGACTTGCCGCCGTTCCCGCCTTCGAGGTTCGTCCCGGGCGCGGCCGGCGTGCCGGTGGCGATGCCGGGCACGCGCTCGGGCCGCGCCGCCAGGTGCACGACCAGCGGCCGCGCGACGTTCTCGGCGGCGGTCACCATCTGCGGTCCCGTGCAGAAATTACACCAGCCCTGCGCCTTCTCGCTGTCCTCGCCGCCGACGCCGCGTAACGTGATGTCCAGCGAGAACCCGTAGTCGTTGCGGCTCCCCTCGACGAACAAGACGTGGCTGGCGCCCGACGCCCCCAGCAGGTCCTCGGCGCAGTTGGTGGAACCGCAGTTGGCGGGGACGGTCGGCTCGGCGACGACCTCCAGACCCTGCTCGCGCACCAGCGCTTCCAGGGCCGTCCGCAGCTTGCCGTGAAACTCGCCGAGGCTGGCGGGCAGCTCGAGGCGATCGAGCACCGTCACACGCGCGCGCGGACCGGCCGCGCGTTCGGGCGCGGCCGTGGGCGTGACGGTCGGCGCCGGCGGCGGCCCCGGCTTCTTCATCGCCTGCGCCTTCAGCGCCGAGGCGGCGGCGTTGGCGACTTCCAGCGCCTCGGCGTCCGTACAGATCTCGCAGCGATTCTCGCGCTGGGCGAGCACGGCCCCCGACTGGCCGTCCAGCATCTCCAGCTTGAAGGCGTAGCTGCGCCCCTCCTCCTCGACCGACGCGCGCAACAGAAACGCCGCTCCCGTCGCGCGGGCCGCGCCCGCCAGACAGGCGGGCGTCGCGCAACCGTCGGCGGGCAGCGCCGCTGCGCCGCTCGGCTGCGCGACGACCTCACCGCCCGATGCGATCAGTCCCTCGCTCAGCGCCTGGGCGACACGGTCGCGGAAACCGGCATCGGCCGCCTTGCCGGCGACCGGCAGCACCAGGATCTTGGGTCGTTCGGCGCGCGCCGCGCCGCCGCTCGCGAGCAGGAGCATCCCCCAGATTGCTCCCGCCCATCGCTTTGCCATGTCGCGCATGCTCCAAGCGCGCCACCGCGAAGTCAAGATTCGCGGCGGCAGATCGGTCTGGCCGGGCCCGCCGCCAACCGCCGTCTACTGTTTCGTGAACGTCGAGACGCTGCCGGGCGGCGAAACCGACATCAGGATCAGCTGCGTCGCGGTGGCCGTGTAGTCCTGGTCGAAGCTGCCGCTGGCGCCGCACACCCAGTTGATGGTCACGAGCGCATCCGACGTGGTCAGCGTCCCAGCGCCCTGGAACGGGTCTGGCATCGCATCCGATTCGATCACGGCCAGCAGCTGCGTGCCGCTGATCTGCAGGGTCTCGCGCTTGTGGGTCGGCATGTCGACGCTGATGGGCGGGTACGCCTCGTCCTTGGTCAGGACGTATGTCCCGTCCGCGATCGCGCCGCCCAGAGGCATCGGCGGATCGCCGCTCGCCTGCTCCTGGGTCACGGTCTGGCCGACGTTGTCGATCATCGAACAGCCCGCGCCGCCCGCACCACCGTCCCCGGCCGCGCCGCCGATCCCGATCCCGCCGCCTCCCCCGCTGCCGTGGGTGCCGCCGCCCTGCGAACCGCCGCAACCAGCGGCCGTGATCGCGATCGCGGCTGCCACGATCATCCTCATCCCCTCACCCTACCCCCTCCCCGCCGGAGCGGGGAGAGGGAAGAGCAGGAGGCTTCGCGCGCGGACGCCGTCAGGCTTTCGCCTTGCCGGCCTCTTCCTTCGTGATCGCGATCTTCCGCGGTTGCACTTCCGGCTTCTTCGGCACCACCACCTGCAATACGCCGTTCTTCAGCTCCGCCTTCACGTTCTCGCCGTCCGTTCCGTCGGGCAGCGTGAACGCGCGGCTGAAGCTGCCGTACGAACGTTCACTCGCGTAGTAGGTGTCGCCCTGTTCGTGTTTTTCCTGTTCACGCTTGCCGGAGATGGTCAGGCGGTTTCCGGTCAGCGCGATCTCCAGGTCGTCCTCTTTGACACCCGGCAGGTCGGCGCGGAACACGTAGCCGTCCTTGTTCTCCTTGACGTCGAAGCTGGGCGCGAACAGACCGAAGTCACCGCCGGCGGCCGCTTCCAGCTCGCGAAACGGATCCCAGCGAAGCACATCGCGCATCACGCGGAAGGGATCCCAGACTGACGCGCCCGTCGGCGCGACCTCTCCCTGATTTCTCCTGATGAGAGTTGGCATTGTCGATAACCTCCGGGCCGGAGGCTAAACACGAGGGTGCGGCGGACAAGCGCGAGCGATGGGCGGCGGCGCGGCGCGCGCTACTCGAGCAGGCCCAGCGCGCGCAGCTCGGCCTCCAGCCGGATCAGCTCCTGCTCGACCGCCGCGGGAGCCGGACCACCAACGAGCGATCGCGCCGCGACGGCGCGCGCCGGATCCAGCACCTGCAAAATTTTCGGGGTCAGCGCCGGATCGACGGCGCGCAGATCGTCGGCCGACAGCTCGCGAAGCGAAATGTTCTTCTCCTCGGCGCGACGGACGAGCCGCCCGACCACCTCGTGGGCGGTGCGAAACGGCATGCCGCCCCGCACCAGCTCCTCCGCCAGATCGGTCGCACCCAGCGCCGCGTCGTCGGCCGCGGCGCGCATCCGTTGCACGCCGAACTCCAGATTCGTGATCAGTCCGGGCACCACGCCCAGCGCCAGGCGCGCGCTTTCGATCGCGTCGTAGAGCGGCTCCTGCGACTCCTGCAGGTCCTTGTTGTACGCCAGCGCCAGCCCCTTGCTGATCGTCAGCAGCGCGACGACGTCGCCGATCACGCGCGCCGGCTTTGCCCGCAGCAGCTCGGCGATGTCGGGGTTGCGCTTCTGCGGCATCAGCGAGCTGCCGGAACAGTAGCCCTCGCCGAGCCGCACGAAACCAAATTCGGCCGTGGACCAGAGCACCAGCTCTTCGCCCAGCCGCGACAGATGAACGCACGCCAGCGCGCAGGCGAAGGCGATCTCGGCCGCGAAGTCGCGGTCGGAGACGGCGTCCAGGCTGTTGTGCGTCGGGCCGCCGCCAAAACCGAGGTCCGCCGCCGTCGCCGCGCGATCGATCGGCAGCCCGGTCCCCGCCAGCGCGCCCGACCCGAGCGGCGACTCCGCCGCGCGCCGCTCGGCATCGAGCAGCCGGCCGCGGTCGCGTCCCAGCATCTCCGCGTACGCCAGCAGGTGGTGCCCCAGCGTCACCACCTGCGCGCGCTGGAGATGCGTGTACCCGGGCAGCAACGTCGCGGCGTGCTCGCGCGCGCGCCGCACCAGCGCCAGCCGCGACCGATCGATCTCCCGCACCAGCTCGAGCGCGGCCCGCCGCGCGTACAGGCGCATGTCGGTCGCCACCTGATCGTTGCGGCTGCGCGCCGTGTGCAGCCGCCGCGCCGGCTCGCCGATCGTGTCGATCAGCCGGACCTCGACGTTCATGTGGACGTCTTCGAGGTTCGGGTCCAGCTGGTGGGCGTGCGAGGCGAAGTCGGCGCGCACCCGGTCGAGGCCGGCGACGATGGCGTCGGCGTCCGCGGCCGAAATCAACCCGCGGGCCGCCAGCATCCTGGCGTGGGCCTGGCTGCCGCGCACGTCGTCATCCAGCAGGCGGTGGTCAAAGGTGGACGACGCGTTCAGCGAAGCGGCCGCCGGATCCAGCGCCTTCTCGAAGCGCGCGCCGCGTCCACCGCTCAGCTTCCCGCTCGCCATGATGAAATCCTTTTTATCACGCGAGTGGCGAAATCCGCCTGAGCACGCTAGCATCCTAGAAGGGTCCGCGAGCGACTGGCCCCAAGAAGGAGGAGAAGAACGCATGAGTAAACGCACCCAAACGCAAGGTACGCTGTCTCTACGCTCTCTTTCCCGGTTCGGAACAAAGGAGACCGACCGGTAAGCCTCCTCTCGACCCG
>Ga0066903_100000506_pt1 | contig 24772 bp, 19 predicted proteins | sample PanSoiMetaGPlot1_FD_67491 | JGI IMG/M metagenome (GOLD analysis project Ga0066903, IMG submission 67491) | Tropical forest soil microbial communities from Panama analyzed to predict greenhouse gas emissions - Panama Soil - Plot 1 (version 2) | ecosystem: Environmental > Terrestrial > Soil >... | reverse complement strand
CCGTCCTCGACGTCCGCGAACGAGTTCGTCAGGTTCACGCTCGTCGGCGCGGCGTCCTCGAGAACGGTGACCGGCGGAATGCCCGTGGTCGTCGGCGGATCATTGACGGAGGCGACGGTGATGGTCACGGTGGCCGCGTTCGAATCGGCCGTTCCGTCGTTCGCCTTGTAGGTGAAGGAATCGGTGCCGCTCCAGTTTGCGGCCGGCGTGTAGCTCAGGGAACCGTTCGCATTCAGCGCCACTGTTCCGTGGACCGGGCCGGAGACGAGGATCGCGGACAAGGTGTCGCCGTCGATGTCCGTGTCGTTAGCGAGGACTCCGGGGGCGTTGATCGAGAGGGTCGTGTCCTCTTTGGTCGAGTAGGCATCGGCCGCGGCGGTCGGTGGGTCGTTGACTGGAGTTACGGTGAGTGACACTGTAGCCACGTTCGAATCGAGCGAATCGTCGTTGGCCTTGTAGGTGAACGAATCCGATCCGTTGTAGTTGGTAGTAGGGGTGTACGTGAACGAGCCGTCGGCGTTGAAGGTAACAGTCCCGTGCGCCGGGCCGGCGACAAGCGCAGCAGTCAGGGAATCGCCTTCCGCGTCGGTGTCGTTGTCGAGCACACCGGGCGCGGGCACGTCGAGCGTTCCGTCTTCGGTCACCGAATAGGCATCGCCGGCGGCGACGGGGGCATCGTTTGCTGGGTTAACCGTAATCGTCACGGTGGCGACGTTTGAGTCGGCGATGCCGTCGTTGGCCTTGTAGGTAAACGAGTCTGTGCCACTCCAATTCGCGGCCGGGGTGTAGCTGAACGACCCGTTCACGTTGAGGGTCAGAGTGCCGTGGGCCGGCCCCGACACGAACCCGGCTGTCAGCGGGTCGCTCTCAAAGTCGGTGTCGTTCGCTAGCACTCCCGAACCCGCGGCGACGGTTAGATTGGTGTCTTCGTTGGTCGAGTACGCGTCATCGATTGCAACCGGGGGATCGTTCACGCCGCTGATCGTCAGGCTGACGGTCGCGGGATCGCTTGTCGCCATTCCATCGCTCGCCGTGTAGGTGAATGAGTCAGGCCCGTTGTAGTTGCCGTCAGGTGTGTAGATGAAAGAGCCGTCGGAGTTCAGCGTGAGAGATCCGTGCGCCGGGCCGCTGAAAAGCGTCGCGGAGAGCGAGTCGCCGTCGACATCCTGATCGTTCGCAAGGACGCCATTCGAGGCGGACATGGTCAGCGTCGTGTCCTCGGAGCCGGAATAGGAATCCACGACCGCTACCGGTGGGTCGTTCGCCGGTGCGATGGTGAGCGAGACGGTCGCGGGGCTGCTGGTCAGTCGACCGTCGCTGGCCGTGTAGGTGAACGAGTCGGTCCCGTTGTAGTTCGTTGCGGGCGTGTAGGTGAACGAGCCGTTCGCATTGAAGGTCACGGCCCCGTGCGCCGGACCGCTCGCCAGGGCCGCGGTCAGCGGGTCGCCATCCGCGTCGGTGTCGTTGCTCAACACACCCGGCGCGGGCATGGTGAACGGTGTATCTTCCGTGGCGTCGTACGAATCGTCGGTCGCGGCGGGCCGGCTGTTCCCCGGAGTAACTGTGATCGTGACCGTCGCCACGTTCGAATCGAGCTGGCCGTCGTTCGCCTTGTACGAGAACGTATCGACTCCGCGGAACCCCGGCGTTGGCGTGTAGACAAAGGAGCCGTTCGCGTTGAGCGAGAGCGTCCCGTGTGCCGGGCCGGTGACCAGGAGCGCAGACAGGGGGTCGTTTTCCAGGTCGGTGTCGTTGTCGAGCAGTGGCAAGGGGTCGGGCCCCGTGTAGTTGAACCGGAGCTGGCCATGAAGGGCCGGGGCGCTGCCTTCCGAGTGCTGTTCGAAGTCGGCGCCGAACCGGACGATCTTGCCTGACGGGTCGGCGACGATCTGGTAGATCGTGAACTGGCCGGTCAGGGTGTTCGACCCGCGACCCTGGCCGGTGACGTCCAGGCCCGGGTGGCCGGAGTCGCGGAACGCGGCTCGCTGCGCGTTCAGGTAGACGCCCTGGGTGAGCGCGTTGCTTCCGACGCCGGCAAACGTCATCCACCAGTAGTCCGAGCTGTTAGTCCGGTTCTGGTAAATGATCGACAGGTAGTTGGTGTTGCCTTGCGAGGTGAACGTGCCCGTCGAGAGTCCGACGTCGTAGGTCCGGCCCTGACCGATCCAGTCCCCGAAGTCGCTCTGCATGGTCAGCCGAGTGACGGCCGGGGAGGTCGGCAGGTGGACGACTAACGGAGCATCGCCCGCGGTGGTGTAGGAGTCATTGTTGGCGACCGGGGCGTCGTTCACCGAGGCGACGGTAATGGTAACGGTCGTCACTGAACCGTTGGTGATCCCGTCGGACGGGCGGTAGGTGAAGGAGTCCGTCCCGTTGAAGTTGGCCCGCGGAGTGTAGGTAAACGAGCCGTTCGCGTTCAGCGAAACGGAGCCATTCGCCGGGGAGCTGGCGAAGACCGCGGTGAGCGGGTCGCCATCCTGGTCGGTGTCGTTGATCAGCACGCCGTATGCGACCGGGACGGTGAGCGGCGCATCCTCGCTCGCGCTGTAAGTGTCCGCGACGCCGGTCGGGGCGACGTTGAGGCGGACAGTCGCGACGTTACTCTCGCCGACCCCGTCCGAAATCTTGTAGGTGAACGAGTCCGGGCCGCTAGCCCCGAGGGTTCGGGTGTAGGTGAACGACCCGTTGGCGTTGAGGGTGAACGACCCGTTGACCGGGCCGGAGACGAGGACAGCCGTGAGCGTCCGGGCGTCGGGGTTCGAGTCGTTGCCGAGGACACCCGGGGCTGGGGCGGTGAAAGGAGTGTCCGGGACAACGTTGTACGTGTCGTTGACTGCGACCGGCGGGTCGTAAGTGTTGTTGATGGTGATGTTGACAGTCGCCGTGTTGCCGTAGATGTTTCCGTCGAAGGCGCGGTAGGTGAAGGTGTCGACGCCGAAGGTGTTGTGGGTCGGTGTGTAAGTGAAGGAACCGTTCGCGCTGAGCGTGACAGACCCGCGTGTCGGGTAGGCGAGGAGTTGGGCGGTGAGCGGGCTTCCCTCCACGTCCGTGTCGTTGGCCAAAACGCCGGTCGTCACCGGGACCGTCAGCGTGGTTTCCTCGTCCGTGGTGTAGGCATCGCTGACGGAAATCGGCGGGTCGTTCACTGGGTTGACTGTGATGTTCGCGGTCGCGATGTTGCCGTCGCCGAACCCGTCGTTCGCCTTGTAGGTGAACGAGTCCGGGCCGTTGTAGTTGGCGTCGACCGTGTAGTGGAAGGTGCCGTTCGGATTGAACGTGAGGCTGCCGTGACTCGGGCCGGAGACGACGGATGCGGTGAGCGGATCGCCGTCCGCGTCGGTGTCGTTGTTTAGCACGCCGGGCTGCGATGGCAGGAAGTTGTAGCGGATGGTGCCACGGAGTGCCGGCGTCGCCCCTTCCGAATGCTGCTCGAACTGGGCGGAGAACCGCGTCAACGCGCCGGCTTCGTTATAGACCGCCTGCAGCACCGTGAACTGGCCGGTCAGAGTGTTCGACCCGCGGCCGTTGCCGGACACGTCCATGCCGGGCTGACTGGCGCTGTTGAATGGGAATCGAGCTGCTCCCGTGTACGTCGTCCCGGGGACGAACGGCGCGTTGTTCGGCGCCCAGAAGCTGAAGTACCACCAATCGGTCGAAGTCGTCACGCCGAGCGAGATGGCATTGGTGTAAGCCGAGTTCGACGGGTACGGGTTGTACATCGAGAAGCTGGCGGACGGGCCATAATTCCAGGTCCGCCCTTGTCCGATGTAGTCGCCTGGATCGCTGACCATCGAGAGCGCGTTTCCAGTCGGCGCTTCCGGCGACAAGACGGTTTGAAGGACGTTGTCCTCGTCCACGGTGTACGAATCGTTGGCCGAGACCGGCAGCGTGTTACTGGTCCGCCGGATGGTGAGCGACACGGTCGCGACGTTGCTGCTCGCCCCGCCGTCGACAATCTTGTAGCCAAAGCTGTCCGTCCCGAAGTAACCCGTGGTCGGCGTATACGTAAATGACCCGTCGGCGTTCAGCGTCAACGTGCCGTGCGCCGGTCCGGAATTTAGCGTCACCCGCGGGTTGTTTGGGACGGCGATAGTGTCGTTTGTCAGCACGCCCGGCGCATCCGCCGTCAAGCTGCCATTCTGGTCCAGTGTGTAGGAATCGCTGGTGGCGGTGAACGGGTCGTTATCGCCCACGGTGACGGACGCCGTGGTGGACACCAGCGCGCCGCTGCTCTTGTACTTGTCCACGTAGGCATTTGAGCCGGTCGAGCCGTATGTGTACGCGAAATAGATGCCGCCGGCCGAGTCGAGAGCGAGGTCCTCCGCGACCGAGAGCTGCCACGTGGAGTTGGTGTTGGTCTCGACGAGACCGTCGGGACTGAGCCGATAGATCTTTCCATACGACTGGCTTCGGCTTGCGCCCGTGCTCCCCACGACTACAAGCCGGTTATCGCTTTGCAGGGCGACGCGGACTGGAGCGCTGATGCCCCCCGCGGTCAGGACCGTCATGCCGGCGCCGCTTCCGCCAAACGTCGTGTCGAGCGAGCCGTCCGCGTTGTACCGAACCAGACCGATGTCGTAGACGGACGCGGTAAGCCGACCGGTCATCCCCGCGACGACGATCTTTCCGTTCTGGATGAGGACGTCGGTCCCGTTGTCGTAGATCCCCGGGAGATCGGTCTGGACCTGGCCGCCGGTGCCGAACGTGGGGTCGAGCGTGCCGTCCGGGTTGTACCGGGCGACCGCATACTGGGAGACGCTGTTCCCCCCGCTCATCACCCCCGCGGCAACGATCTTGCCGTCGGCCTGGATGGCCACCCCCATCGCCCGGCTGCTGAGAGTGCCGAACGGCGTTGTCACAGTGCCGCCGGTGCCAAAACTCGTGTCGAGGGTCCCGTCACTGTTGAACCGGCCGACCGTGAATAGAGTGTTCAAATTGCCGGAGACGACGATCTTGCCGTCGGCCTGGACCACCATGTCCCAGATTTCGTTGTAAGTCCCTGCCCGATCCACAATGACCGTGCCGCCGTTCCCGAAGGTCGTGTCGAGGACCCCGTTCGCGGTGTAGCGGGCCAGGATCCAGTCGAAGTTGGGCCCGTTGAACCCGGTCCCAGCAACGAGGATCTTGCCATCTGGCTGAACGACGACGACTTCCGGGACGTCTTTTTGCCCGGTCACGTCCGTGCGGACGGTGCCCTGATAACCGAAGGTCGTGTCGATCGAGCCGTTGATGTTGTAGCGCGTGAGGGAGAAGTCGAAGTAGTTGGTGCCCGAGCCGGTGACGAGGCCCGCTGTGACCAGCCGACCGTCCGGCTGGATCGTGATGGCGCCGAGCAAGGTGCCGCCGACCCACCCAGAGTTGCCCCACGACGTGTCGTAAACGATTGGGCCGGTCAGTCCGCTGCCAGGGGCGATGGCCGAGGCAGTGATGGTGGCCGTTTGCAGGCCGTCCACCAGCGAGTCATCGATCGCGTTAATTGGGAAGGTAGCCGAAGACTGGCCGACCGGGATCACGACTGACGACGGAACGGTGGCCTCCGTCGTGTCGCTGCTCGAGAGGTTGACGGTGAGCGGCTTGGTCAAGTCGAAGTTGGTGCGTGTGACCGTTCCGGTCGCGGCCGCGGGGCCGGAGAACTCCCACAACGTGGACGGGCTGATCGTTAAGCTCAACGTCGGATCGCCGTCCGGCACCGTGCGATCTTCGAGAAGTTCCAGTCGGCGGCGAAAAAATGAAACTCGCGTGGGCGAGGGGGCGGTACGGGGCCGGCGCATGCGCAGTTACCTCGGCGGCAGCTAGGAAAGTTTGTCTTCAGGAGCTATGTGTCAACCAATGGCCCGGCGGGTCCGAAGACGGTGCGAAAAGATACAAATGGCTAGATTTCCGGCAGAAATCGGTGGATGGACGCGAACAGACTACCAGAGCTTGTTGCAAATGCAACAAGCGGCTGCCAGTACAAACCTGAACTACTTGGAATTCTCTTACACCCGTAGTGCGGAGCCTGACGCGCGAGCGAGTGTGCTTGCCTTCGCTTGCGCGTCAGGCTCCGAGGGGGACGTGCTAAGACTGGCACGACCTGGCGTGCGTGCCGTTCTGGCCGCATTCGTTGGCGGATTCGCCATTCGGATTGCGGACGCCGACCACGCGGGCCGGCACGCCGACGGCGACGCCTCCCGGCGGGACGTCGTGCGTCACCACCGCATTGGCCCCGATGACCGCGTCGTCGCCGATATGCACATCGCCGAGGACGCACGCCCCGCACCCGATGTCCACGCGGTCGCCGATCATCGGCAGGTCCCAGTTCTCACCCGTGCGGGCCACGCCGAGAGTGGTATTGTGCCTCAGGTGCACGTCATCGCCGATCGACCGGGCGTGAATGACGATGCCGCCGTGGTGCCAGATGCGCACCCGGCGCCCGAGCGGGACCGTGTACGGCAGCATGATGCCGCCGCCCAACTCGACGACGTGAAAGAGGACTCGGTAGACGAGCGTCAACGGCGCGCGGAGAAGCTTCCACCGGAACCGCATTCGCCAGTTGCCGAACCGGTGCACGGCGATGGCCCAGAAGCCGGGGGTGGTCCAGTCGCGGTCGTGGGCGCGGAAGTCTTCCCGGATCAACGCCCAGAGGCTGAGCCCGGTCGGGTTGTTGTCGCGGTCCCCAGCGGGGGGCGGCTGACGCAGGGAACTCGGATCCGGTCCGGCCAGATCCGTGGGCGGGTTGTAGGGGGGCCAATCCGTGGACGTATCGACCAGGGCCGCGTCGTCTGTTGGCGCGTGCCCCTGCTCGCTCGAGACCTCCTGCTCTAGAGCCGTACTGGAAACGGACGGTAACCCCGAATTCCGCCACGAAGGCGTTTGGGGGAGCGACGAGGGATCCAACCGAACTCCTCCGTGAGCGAATTTCGACGCGCTCTTGGGCCTGGAGCCAGGCGAGACATGGTGAAGAATTGATCGTAATGAAAGGCGGAAACGAAATCAAGAACAGGATACGGTCGTCGGGGTCCCCTAAGACCAGTGAGCAGTGAGCAGTCAGCACTGCTGACAATGCTGACCGCTCACTGCTCACTGCTCACTGCTTACTGCCGACCGGGCCGGGGGGGTTTCTGTGTCACGTTGGATTGGACACGTTCCGTGTCGGTCGAAGGGACTTCCTTCTCGTCGCGTCCGCTCGAACCCGCGAGAAGGGTCTTGAGACGGCTGCGCAACGTGCTCCTGCTTCCGCTGGTTTCCGGCACGCGGGCCGCAACCCGGTGCCGCGGCTCATCCGGAACAGACTGCCGCGCGCCGGCCAGTAACTCGCCAATCGCGATAGGTTCGACACGTGTCGACTGGGGGTCAAGGGCGGTATAGCTGTCCCCGCGCGCATAGAGCGCTTCCAGGAGTGTCAGCCAGTCTCGCGGACTGTGGATCTCAATGACTCGCAACTTGTCGTCGATCTTCCTCACGTCATTCGCGAATTGCGTGGCGGATTCTACGCTCGTGAACACCGGAACAAACCAATACCTTCGCCCGTCCTGTCCCTGGGAGCCGAGGCGCAGGGTATTCCGCACCATCTCGTCAACGTCGTCGACGTCCTCCATCCGTACCAGGAAATAGACTGGAAGCGAGATGGCGACTGCCGATTCCTGCAGAAGCTTCTCGCCCATAACGACCCCTCCGATCGCCAGACCGCGGACCATCGCACGTGGCATCATACAACCGCACAATTGCCCTCCGTTAGGTCACCCGGTCGCGATTTGTGCATCGCGCACGAATTTGTCTCCGCCCGGGGCAAAAAAGACGGGTGGTAGAAAAATGCCCGCGACCGCCACTTTTCCTTAGCACAGCCAGACATTCCTCGCACACCACGAGTCATGCCTCCGAATCGCGCACTTAGTCGGTTGCATTGGGCCCGTCCGGGACCTAAATACCTGTTACCACGCCCGGCGGTTGTCCCGCGAGACTCGCCCGACCCGGCACCGCGACCTTAGCCGACCCACTCCGGAGAAACCCAATGCGCGGTCTTACAAAAAAACTCATCCGGTTCCTGAAAACGGAAGAGGGCCCGACGGCGGTCGAATACGCCGTCATGCTCGCTCTGATCATCGTGGTTTGCATCGCTGCAATCACGAGCCTCGGCACGAACGCTAACCAAACGTTCGGCAACGTATCCCTGAACGCGGCTTCCGGATCCGGGACCTAAGCGCGAAACAGGGCAGGAACCGTTTCATTTCCCATGGCCGCCGGAATCCCGGCGGCCATGCCCGTTTTCCAGGATTGGTTGTGGCTCGAGTGCGAAGCATCAAGTACTGAGTACTCACTACTTGGTCTCTGACCCGTCCCCTCTATGACAAATCCCAACCGTCCCCCGCGGGATCTCTGCCCGAGGATGCTTCCCATGCCTACGAAAAAAGCGCACAAGCGCGCATCCTCAACCCGCAAGCCAAGATCACGGCCCAAGTCCAAGCAACCGAAGGGCTACACCTCCGCGGCCTGGGAGCGCATCTATCTGATTTCGGTCGAGCTGGACGCGATCTCCGCGGACCTCGGCTTGCCGGAACGTGATCAACCCACTGAAAGTTTCGACGCCGCGGATGCGGCCCGCGAACTCGCCCGGCTATCCGCGAACTACAACCGCGACACCAATCCCGACGGCCGTAACGCGGAGGCGGAGCAATCGGACTGGGTGAGCGTCGCCGGCCTCGGCGCCGACCTCGGTAACATGGCTGACGAAAACCCCGGGGCGCCGGGCGACGCGATCCGCCCGATCGCCCACGAGTTGTGCTACCTGGCTTGCGATTTCCTTTTCTAAGCAGGCGCCGTCTCACTTCGGCTCTTCGTTCAAGTAGATCTTGTTACCGTACAGGTCCTCCAGGGTCACCCCGGTGCCATAAGGCTGAACCTGGGGCTCGCCATGGAACTTCACGCCGGCATCCTTCATCCGGCGATTCTCGCGCATGCAGTCATCCGTCACGATCCCAAAGTAAGGCTGTGTGCCACCCTGCTTGCCGACGAGCGCCCGGTCCTCGTTGGTCATCGCCAAATTGAGAGCGATCGACACCACATCGTCATCCGGCAGCCGGAGCGTCACCCAGCGCTGCGGCCCAAAGGGCACATCCTCCACCACGACAAAGCCGAGCTTCTTCGTGTAGAACTCGATGGCCGCGTCCTGGTCCTTGACGTACACAGCCAGCAATGACAATCGCTTCATGATGGAATCTCTCGGTCGGTGCAATTGGCGCGGCCATTGCGGGAACCGTCGCCGGTTGGCGCGCCGACCGCGGCCAACCGAACGCATTCTCACTCGGCCAGCGCTCCGGGCGATTGTAAGAAAACGACATCCATGCCTTTCAATACGTTCTGCATCGCCCGCATCGCTTGCGCGTGTTCACTCGGTGTTTTGCCCGCGAAGGCCTTGAAGTCTTTGATGAAGTGTGCCTGGTCAAAATACCCGCACTCGTACGCCAATTGCGTCAGGTCGGCGTCCGGGTCAAACATGAGCCGGCGTTGTGCCTGCTCGAACCGGACCGTGCGGGCAAATACCTTCGGCGACGTACCGATGACGCGGCGAAACCCCCGCTCGAGTTGTCGGACGGAAACCTGGCAATACTCGGCCAGATCGGCGATGCGACATTCGCCCTTCGTGTGGTGCAACATCTTGGCTGCGGTCTGGATCAGCTTGAGGTCGTATTTCCGCAGAAGTGCCTGCTGAAGGAGGAACTCTTCCAGGGCTTTCGCGGCTTGCTCGTACCGTCCAGCTGCGACGCGCGACCTCAGCGATTCGATCAGCCCGTCCCATGGCGTGGCTAGTGCCGTCACTTCGTTAGTGAGCGTATCGACGTTGCCTTGCAAGAGCGCTATCGCTCCCCAGGCGAACAAGCGCGCCGCGACCACCTGGACCGTGCCATGCAGGAGAATCGGAAGCGTCTTGTCTTGAAACCCGACGATGATCGCGGGCGGCAGCACGGTAGGTGGGTCGGTTGTGAGCAACCGGTACGGAGTGCCGAAGTTGAAAATGAGCTCGACGCAGCCGTCCGGGGTGATGTCCTGCCTGCTCTCGGACGGATACGTTCCTTCATGGATCCAGAAGCACTTGACTGTGTCCTCGAGGAGCCGGTGCGGAGTGTACTCGTGGTACTTCACATCCAACTCCCCCGCAGGCGCTGTCATTTATGCTTTGGCGGGTGCACATTGGCTATCGCGCACGCGTCCTGGATCGCTTTCCGCCGGCCGGGGGCGTTGATTTGGGCGTCCAATGAAGCGTGCATCCTTCTGGCGCTTGCATTAATAACCTTTTGCAGCTGTTCCTGAACTTCCGGGTCGTTGAATCGCGCCTTTGCCGCCTCACGATCGGCGTCCGATGCCTCCCTTTGCAGCGCCTCCATCTGCTCATTGGCCGCCCGCAGGCGAGTTGCCGCCTTTCTCAGTTCGGGCAGCACCGCGTCGGCCGTGGCATCGTCCTTGATCTTTTCCAGCGCCGCGGTCATTTCATCGAGTGCCTTAAGCTGCTCGCGGCTAATCTCCATGGGTCCCGGCCGGGCCGCAACCTTGGCCCCGACGTCGATGCCTGACTCCGCCGATGACTTTGCCTGCCTGGCACTCGCGGTCCCCACTCCGACACCTCTCGCGGTCCCCAGCTTGAGTTGACAGCCGCCGAGACAAGTGACTGCCACAACCGCAATCACGAGATGGAACCGTCGATGCATTGTGGGACCTCGTTATCTTCCACGAACTGCGGCCGCGTTCGTGCTGACACAAATCCCCTCGTTCAACAGCGCGAACAGGGACGAGGAGAGCCGTTCATACCTCACTTGCTCCTTGCCGTTGAAGCCCAGGTCGTTCCACGATCCCACGCCACCGAACACCCATGCCGCCTGGCACGCGGCCAGAAGTTGGCGCTCGGGAAGAACCAGGAATCCAGCCGGCGCCAGGTCCTTGTGATGAACCTCGGCGAATGGGTCGTTCGCGGACAGGCACTTGATCGCCGTGCGGAAGGATCCCGCGAATCCGTCGAACCGCTGCTCCTCGGCAAAGGCCAGGATGTCCCCGAGCGTCCGCCGGAGTTCGGGGAAAAGTGACTCCACCGTCCGGAGTTTTGGCATCTCTTGTTTGAGGTTTTCCGCGACCAGGCCGTAGCGAACTCGGCAAACATGTCGATCCGCCACATGTTGATTGCCGACCTCCCACTCCGGTTCCCAGAGATCGCTCCGCCCTCGCGCCCGGAGAACCAGGAGCCATCGTCCATCGCGGGCCGCGAAACTGTCGGACAAGTGTTTGGGAAATCGCAGATCATCGACGCGTTGATACACGAGTCTGGCATTTCGTCCCGGCCTCGCCTCGCGCGCGAACCATTCATCCGGTGTTCTCCCAAGCACGGTCCAAACGGGGGGTTGTCCGAGTAAGGGCGTTTGCTGCCGGAGAAATTGAACGGACGCGCAGAACTGACAGGTCGAGTTCGTGGGGAAGAACGGGATGATGGCCATACCGCGAGCATGCTCGTTGAAGTGGCACGCAAGCGCGACGAGTTGTGCGGTGGGGCCAACCATTGGGTTAAATGATCCCGCGCGTCGCCGGGCCGGCTGGGAGAAGTTTACCTCGCGAAGTTATCCCACGGCCAGATCGGTCGCGAAAACGTCCTCGATCTTCTCATTCTGCACATCATGCGGGACGATCGCGGGGCCGCGTAATCCCGCGGCGATTATGAGTTTGATGACCGTGGCGAAGACCGCGAACAGCTGCCATAACAGGGTATTGATGATGGGCAGCGGTTCCGCCTTCACCGTTCTCATCAGGTCCGTCGCTCTCGCATCCCCCGTCCAACATCCGTCTGTGTCCGCCGGTTATTTCCCCTGCGACAAGACCTATTTCCCGAGAACACGGCTCCCCCCGGTCGGCTTACCGACAGCAGTCATCGCCAGCCGCACGCCACCCAGCGGCGACTTCTTTGATTCCAACACTCGCGCCGCAGGTCGGATCCGATATGCCTTGTCGTTGAACTTCCCACCCCTCAACGGCGCCACATTGTGATCTTCCCCCTTGGTCGACACGAACCGGCACCACTCCAGCAGGTTGCCAAGCATGTCAAAGAGCCCCCACGGGTTCGCGAACCGCGACCCCACCGGCAACGGGCGTAGCACGTCGAATACGCTCATGTCCTCGAGCGATGGCGGGTTCTCTCCGGCCGCGGGTCGCAGGATCCCGCCAAGGCAGGCGTACTCCCACTCGTCCTCCGTAGGCACGAAGTACGTCGGCCCGCCCTTCCCAAGCGAGTTCAGAAACCGGGCCAGGCCCGTCGCGTCGTTCCAGGTCAGATTGATGGCTGGGTGGTCGTCTGTCAGCGGGCATTCCGGCCCCGCGTCCTGCCAACTCCGGCCGGGCTCAGTCACCCATCGGCCGTTGCGCAACGCATAGCCCTTTGGCTCGCCTTTCTCGACGTCAGTGATGCGCCTACCCCGCGGGCGAACGATCGCCTTCATCTGTCCAATCGTCAGCTCCGTCCGGGACAGGTAGAACGGGTTATCGAAGTTGATGACCCGCCGCAACTCACCCCGAATGTATGGGTGGTATTCCGGGTCGGGCTCGCGCTTAATGAGCCGCTCGATCTCCTCCGGAGGCGTCCCGACCCAGGCCTGGCCGGGGGGGATCAGCACGAATGAGATGCCATATTCGTCGGTCCACTCGACCGGTATCCCGTTCCTGGCGGCCGCCTCCAGTTGCTCGTGGCTAAACGGCGAGGGCTCGGGCCTCGGAGGCGTGGCCGACTTTTCGCGCCGCCACGGCTGAAAGTACACGAGTGCCCCGCCCGATGCCGCGAGCACGGCGGTCGCTCCCGCCGTCGCTAACACAGCGCGGCGGCTCGGCCCTGGGGACGTTTCGAGCAACTCAATGACCTCGTCCATCGAGGCGGGGCGCTCGTCGGGGTCCGATGCGAGCATCCGCCGCAAGGCCCGACCCGGTTGGGCAGGCAGTTTGCGGAAGTCGTCCCACGGCCGCGGGGCCCGGCCGGTCAACAGGTAGTGCAGGACGCCGCCGAGGCCATAGACGTCCGACCGGGCGTCCACTGTGACGGGCGCGACGATCTGCTCGGGAGCCGCATACGACGGCGTGCCCATGAAGATGCCCGTTGATGTTTGATCCTGCTGAGAAATGCCGCGAATTCGGGCGAGCCCGAGGTCCAGAACGCGGATCACTCCGTCGGAGCCGAGAATCAAGTTCGCCGGCTTCACATCGCGATGGACAATGCCTCGTTCGTGGGCGTGCGCTAATCCATGTGCCGCCTGCGTTGCATAACTGATGGCGAGTTTGGTATCGAGCGGTCCGATTCGGCGCACGAGGTGTGCCAGGTCTTCGCCCTCGACGTAGGAGCTGACGAGGTAGGGAGAGCCGTTTTCTTCGCCCGCGTCGAGGGCGGGAACTACATTCGGGTGATCCAAGCGGCCAGTGGCGAGTGCCTCGCGACGAAAGCGGTCGCGCGCCGCCGGATCGGCCGCGAGTGCCGGACGGAGCACTTTGACGGCGACGTTGCGCCCAAGCCGCGGATCGCGGGCCAGGAAGACCGACCCCATGCCACCGCTGCCGAGACAGCGCACCACGTCATACCCGCCGATCGTCGTCGGGACTTCGGTTGAAGTCTGATCGTACTCGTCCCCCAGCGCGATTAGCTCGGCGCGGACCAAAGTTCGTGTTTCGCCTTCGAGGTCGCTGAGATAATCGTCGATCGTTTGGACCCGTCCGGCGCGGCGGTCGGCCTCAAAGCGGTTGCACCGTTCGTTGACGAGCCGCAGCACGGAGGTTGGCATCTCGTCGTAAGTCGCGGACCCGTCCACGATCTACTCCTCGATCCAGAGTCGCTCAATCAAGACGAGCTTGCGCTCGATAGTACGGCGAACGCAGCCGAGACGGGCGGCAATTTCGTTGGTGGTGTCGCCTTCCATCTTAGCCAGGGCGACGGCGCGAAGAGTCGGGTCGCCGGTCGCGTCGAGCCGCGCGAGGCGAACGGCGAACTCCTCCGCCAATTCGGCCGCGAAGTCCGGCGATGGTTCGCGCGCGAACAGATCGTTAGCGTCGAGGCTGGCCAGCACGGCCTTGCCACCGCGCTTTGCGCGGGTCTCGTGCCGGACCAGATCCACGCACTTGTGCCGCGTGACGGCGACCAGCAGGGACCACAGGTTGTGCCGGTCAGCCAGGTCCGGGAACCGTCCCCGGACGGCGCCGGCGCAGAAGCTGTCGAAGGCACTAAGAGCGATGTCTTCTTCGTCCACGGCCCGCCGCGGCGTGCCGCGCAGGTGTTCGCGGGCAAGAGCGATCAGCCGGCGAAAGTAAGCCTCCCACAAAGGTCGGGCCGCCGCGGCGTCCCCGGCCTTCAGAGAACCAATCCAGCGCGTGATCGACCCTTCGGCCATTGCGGTGGCATCGACGGGGGGAAAGATTTGCTGAGGGAATTGTCGCATCGGCAGGCAAAACGACGAGCCCCAGTTGACCGGATGCCCATCGCGTGGCGGTCACTCGGGTCGCCACCCCCGTTGCGAGCGCGCCCGGCACCATTCGGAGGAACTGAGATGACAACGCGTAATTCCCGAACCCGACGCGGCCGCCTGCAGTTGGAGAACCTCGAGAGCCGCGCCCTGATGGCCGCCCCGGTGTATCTCTCCGGCGGCTGGCTCTATGTCGTGGGTTCAAACGCCCAGGACGACCAGGCCGTGGTGTCCGACGCCAACCCGCTACTGCCGGCCGGCCCGGTGCTTGTGAACCTCAACGGTGAACTGTTCGTTTTCACCAAACCGCAAATCACCCAGGGGGTCAAGTTCGTCGGCTATGGCGGTAACGATTCGTTCACCACTAACCTGGCCCGCCCGGTGGTCACCTGGGGTGGCGACGGCAACGACACCCTCAATGGCGCGAATGCGAATGACCAGCTCCACGGCGGCGGCGGCGCCGACGAGATCCATGGCAACGGAGGTAATGATTCCCTCTGGGGCGGGTTGTCCAACGACTCGCTCTACGGCGGCAGTGGCAACGACTGGATCACCGGCCAGGAGAACCAGGACTACATCGAAGGTGGCGACGGGAACGACATACTCTACGGCTACACCGGCAACGACACGGTTCTGGCCGGCGACGGCAACGACACACTTTCCGGCTGGGACGGGAACGACGACCTGTACGGCGCCGCTGGCGACGACAAGCTCTACGGCCACTCCGGCGACGACTATCTGAACGGCGGCAGCGGCAAGGACACCATGGTTGGCGGCGACGACAACGACGACATGGTCGGGTCGAGCGACAACGACACCATGTACGGCAACGACGGCGACGACACCATGGACGGCGGCACCGGCAACGACAGTATGCAAGGGGGCAGCTGGGACGACGAGATGCACGGCGGCGACGGCAACGACTGGATGACTGGCCAGACCGGCAACGATTCGCTCTACGGGGGCGACGGCAACGACACTATGTACGGCTACACAGGCAACGATCTGCTGATCGGCGACGATGGCGACGACACCCTGTCTGGGTGGGACGGCAACGACCTCCTCTATGGCCGCGAGGGGAACGACCATCTCTACGGCCACGCCGGGCGCGACGGCCTGATGGGCGGCAACGGTCTGGATGTCGTCAGCGGCGGCGCCGACTCCGACCGCTACCTGACCATTGGCGACCAGGCAGAGATCGTGTCCATGTCCGGCGGCGACGCCTCGATTGGCTTTGGCGGTCCCAAGATCTGGACCTATGCGGAAATTGAGATGGTCGATGGCGGCCTCGCGAAGCTGCACAACCGCACCGGGAACACCGTGCTCCTTTCCGATCCGGAAGTGGCCTACGACCCGCAGAATCCGAAGGCGCCGCGAATGACGTTCCTGCGCGACATCACCGACTACGACAAGGACGGAAACCCGTGGGGCAACGTCGGCAAGAACAACGGCAACGGCGCCATCACGCTCTTCGATTCGTTATTTGACCCGACAAAGAATCATCCTGCTGGACTGGCGGGCAGGGTCGCCCAGTACTCGATCCACGAGATCGGTCACTTCTGGGATTCGCCGACGGAGAACGGTTACATGCTGAGCGGCGAAAATGTAGTCGAGCATTTCCGCGCCGACAGCGGCTGGCGGAACGACTTGGGCTCAGGCGATCCGGGCGATACGACCGTCTTTGATGGTCAGACCTACATCAAGGCCGGCAATTCACACAACGTGAATACATGGTGGTATCTGTCCACGGCGGATTTCGTGACCGACTACGCCTACGTCAGCCCCGGCGAGGACTTCGCGGACACCCTCGCGCGCGTAGTGATGGGATCGGACTTTTATCGAAACGCCAACGACACCCCCGACGCCCCCACGGCCAAGCTGGCGTGGATCAACGCGTGGCTCAACAGCGTGTGATGGTTGGTCAGGCGAACGGCATCGTGTCAGCGGGCCGAGGAAGCCGGCGGCTCCCGAGGCGTGGAGACAACTCCCGGGCTCGTCCGGCTTCCTCGGCCCGCTGACGCGAGGCCGTTCGCCAGCCGATGCGCAAGCTCTCACTTAGTATTTATGGGGCGCGACGACCCACTGAATCGTCGCCGGCGGCTCGTCGCGATCGAAGAAGCAGCGGACGATCCCCATTGCCGAACGTATCGGCATCAGGCAACCCGGGGCCACTGTCAACGACTCGCCGCGAGTCCGGAACTCGGCCGGGAATGCCGCCGGCCCTTTCGGCGGCCGGGCGACGTAAGCTCGACCGGTGCACCAATCGAAGTACTCCACGAAGCTGACCGTGTGGCCGGCGCCGAAGTAGATCGTGTACTTCGGCGTCGAGAGCTTCATGACACGAGGCCCGCCGCTGTCCAGCCCGCCCAGCATTGCTTCCACATGCTCCCAGACCTCAGGGTCCTGACCTGCTGGGTCAACGAATGGCGCCCCGGTCGAAAGATCCTCAATTCCGCGTCGCGCCATTCGACTGCTCCTGGGCGGGAAGCATGAACCCGCTGCAAACGCGGTCTGTTAGTCCCGTACAGCACTTGTGGATCGCGGCCACCGACGATCAGTTCGCCGACCGGCCGGACGGGCGAGCCCACCCAAACACCAGCGTAGTCCATGATTAGCACTGACTGCCGATTCGCCTAAACATCGGGATTTCATCCGCGCCCAGTGTCGCTTTTTACGCAAATGTCTATCTGGACAAACTTTACGTATCGATCCCATTCTGCAAACCGGATTTTACCTAAAAACTTAGTTTTTAGGTGGAACTGCCCTCCCAGCCTCTTCGTCCAAACGCGCAGTCTCGGCCGACGTCGAGCCGATACCGGTCCGCGACCGCCCACGAATGAGCCATGGGAGTCCGTATGAAGACGGCGCGACTAATCCCCATCTACGCGCTGGCGATTGTCGTCGGCACATCGACCGATGTGTCCGCCGGCGACAATCCGGCCAAGCCGCCGACCGCCAAGGCCGGCGTGCAACGACTCTTCGGCATCGACTGGCAACCCAGCCTCGATGCTGCCCAGAAGGAAGCTCGGCGGACGCCGAGCGCCAGGCCGATCGTGCTGTTCCGGGTTCTCGGCAACCTCGACGACAAGCTTTGAAGTGCCGCGCACGCGATGAGAGCCGTGTCGCTCTCGAACGTCGACGTGCGGACCCTGCTCGCGGACCAGTTTGTCTGCACCTGGACGAACATCGCCGCTGACCCGGCTGCGGGGACCTCGCACCCGCACGCCTGCTCCGACCCGGCGCGGGACATGGCGCGCGGACTTGGCGAGCACAACACGCAAACGCTCATCTTGACGCCCGACGGCAGGCTCCTCAGCGCCCTGGCCGGCTACGTCGGGCCCGCGGACCTGCTCGAAGAGCTGAAGTTCGCCCGGTCGCTCGCGGAGAAGGTCAAGAAGGAACCATCGGACCGCGCCCGATCGGTCGTCGAAAAAGCGCACTCGACCTTTACCCGCGACCTGGCCGGGCGTTCGCCGCGAGGCGGGGAAGTCGGACGCGAGGAGGAGTTCTTTGGTCAGCTGAAGGACGTCGGTCTGAAGCGAGCGGTCGCGGATCATCAGTTCTCGGCGAAGAGTGCGTTTCTGCCGGTCGAGAAGTTCAGCACCGAGCGGATGGTCGGAAATGCCCGGTCAAGCTTCGTCGCGCAGACAAGCGGCCCGGGCGGCAGCGTTGCGATCCCGGAACCGTCGGCGGGCGCGACGAAGCGCCCAAAGTAGCAATGAGTCTCCGCGTGGATGAGTCCGCGACAGCCAAGGCCGCCGCTGCCATCTGCCCACCGACCTGAGCAAGTACATCGGCCGCTCGTCCCGGTGTACAGCACCCGGCGGCTAAAATGGCAGCGGCCACGTCGCTCTTCCCTCTCATCCGGGAGGAAACCACCATGCTCCGCAACAGTGCGCGTCGACTCCTGACGCTCTGGCCGGCCGGCGTCGTTCTCCTCGCCGCGACTGCCTGCTCAGCCCAGGACCCCGACTGGGCCAAGCTCCGCGCCCGGATGGTCGATGAGCAGATCAAAGCCCGCGGTATCAAGGACGAGCGCGTGCTCCAGGCGATAGCCAAGGTGCCGCGCCACGAATTCGTCCCCAAGGAGCAGCGGGCCAACGCCTACCGCGACGACCCGCTGCCGATCGGCGAGGGCCAGACCATCTCGCAGCCGTACATCGTCGCTCTGATGACCGAAGAATCCAAGCCCCGGCCCGAGCACCGCGTCCTCGAAATCGGCACCGGCAGCGGCTACCAGGCGGCCGTGCTCGCTGAGTTGGTCAAGGAGGTGTACACGATCGAGTTGGTCCCCGCCCTCGCCGACCAGGCCAAGGATCGCCTCAAGTGGCTCAACTACGCGAACGTCCAGACGCGGACTGGGGACGGCTACAATGGCTGGCCGGAGGCCGCCCCGTTCGACGCGATCATCGTCACCTGTGGGGCCGACCACGTCCCCGACCCACTCTTCGAGCAACTCAAGCCGGGCGGCGTTCTCGTCATTCCGGTCGGCAAAACGCAGGCCGAGCAGTCCTTGTTGGCGATCACGAAGGACGCGAAGGGCAAGCGGACGACGCGCGACCTCGGTCCGGTCCGCTTCGTGCCGTTTCGCCGCCCCGGCGATGGTCCGGGCAAGTGACAGGCGGGATCCTGGCTAGCGAAACAGCAGCGGCGCAAAGTGATAGAGGTCGGTCTTCCAGACGGTGAAATCGTGTCCGCCGGAATCGATGTGCCAGACGTGCGGCACTTTCTTCTCTTGCAAAGTGTCGTGGAAGCCCCGACTGATCCGCATCAGCCCGTCGCGGTCGCCGCAGGAGACCCATAACAACTTTAGCTTCTTCGCGGCGTCGGCCGGGTCTTTCACCAGGTCATCTGCCTTCTTCGTGTTCGGAGCGGAGGAGAACCCGCCCACCCACGCAAACGTGTCCAGGTGGGCCAGCCCGAAGTTGAGCGACTGCCCGCCGCCCATCGATAGCCCGGCGAGGGCGCGCGACTCCCGATCTGACTTCGCCGAGTAGTTCTTCTCAACGAACGGGATCAGATCGTTGAGCAGGTCCTTCTCGAACGTCGCGAACGCCGGCGACTGCTTGGGGATCGGGTCCTTCGCCGTCAACTGCTTTGACGCCCGGCCATTGGGCATGACGACGATCATCGGCACCGCCTTCTTGTCGGCGTACAGGTTGTCGAGGATCACGTTGGCCACGCCGCCACGCGTCCACTCCTTCTCATCGCCGCCGATCCCGTGGAGAAGGTACAGGACCGCGTACTTCTGGTCCTTCGAGTACGCCGGCGGCGTATAGACCTGCGCCTTGCGCTTCGCGCCGACGGTGGTCGACTCGTACTCGACCGTCTCGAGCTTGCCGTGATCGATGTTGTCGCGCTTCTTGTCAAAGTCCTTCGGCGGTGCGGGGAACTTCTCTGCTTTCTCGTCCTTCTTCTCGCCGCCGGGCTGTGCCACGGCGGATGTCGTGAGGAATCCGAGCGTCGTCAGGGCCAACAGCGCGATTCGAATCGTCGCCCACATCGCCCACCTCGCCCACCTCGTGGTCTCGACTTTACCTCACCGCTGCCGTGGAGTTCGCCTTCGCTTCCACGTTCGCGAACAGCTTCTGGAAGTCCGCCCGGCCGCGGACCGCGTCGAAGTCCGGCTCCTTCAGTTCGTTGGGCAGGGCCCAGCCGGTCTTGACGACGGCCTCGAGGGCGGCCATCGATTGGTCGGCGAACGACCTGGCTTCGTCCTTCGTCACACCGGACTTTTCGTCTCCGCCCAGCCCGGCCAGCAGGGCAAGTGCTCGCGATCGTTCGAAGCGGGTCTCGGTATTCGGGGCCTTGACCTTGCCCCACAGGTCGACGGCCTCGCGCAGGTCGGCGGCTGCCTCGTAACGCTTCCCGGCCCGGATCAGCGCCCATCCCCGATAGGCGTAGCTGTATGCAAGATCCGTCGCGAACTCTGTGTTCTTCGGTTCCACTTTGGACAACTGCTGGCGAATGGCAAGGCCGGCGTCGATCGCGGTGAAGGATTCGTCAAATCGCTTCTGGCCAGCCAGCAGCCGACCAATCAAGTTGTGGCTCTGGGCCACGGTGCGCTGAAACCTGGTGACCGCGGGGTTGGCGTCGGCCAGCTTCTGGCGAATGTCGAGTGCCTTCTGGTGCGCCTGCAGCGCCTCCTCCGGCTTCCCCGTCTGCGACAGGAAATAGCCGATGCTGCTATGGCTCGCGGCTAGGTTGCTCTGGAACTCGGCGACGGCGGGGTTGCCGTCGGCCACCTTCTGCCGAATGACAAGTGCCTTCGTGTACTCCTGCAGCACGTCCTCGGGCTTCCCCGTCTGCGACAGTAAATCGCCGATGTTGTTGTGGATCCCGGCGAGGGCGCTCTGGAAATCGGTGACCTTGGGGTTGGCGTCGGCCAGTTTCTGGTTGATGGCCAATGCCTTGCGCCATTCCAACAGTGCCTCCTCGGGCTTCCCCGTCCGAGACATGACGACGCCGATGTTGATGAAGCTCAGGGCTAGGTCGCTCTGGTACCCGGCAACGGCGGGGTTAGCGTCGGCCACCATCTGCTGAATGGCAGCCGCCTTCTGGAACGCCTGCAGTGCCTCGGGCGTTTTACCCGACTCCATCAGCAGAGCGCCGATGGTGTTGTGGCTCCTGGCCAGGACGGCGCGGACCGCGTCGGTCGCGGACTCCGCCTCCAGAGACATGGCGATGTCCCGTTGCTCCTCCCAGGCCCGCATCGCCCCCGTCGGGTCCGCGGTGTAGTACAAAAGGCCGCCCACGGCCCGCAGGCTGCGCGCCACGTCCAGCCGGGTCTCCACGTCGGCCTCGGGCGCTGCCGCCAGTTCCCGCCGCACAGTCAGTGCCTTGCGATGCAGTTCCAGCGCCTGCTTCCGGTCGCCGATCTTGTCCGTAAGTTCAGCGAGCTGGAAATACCCATCCGCCAGTGTCTTCCGCGATCTCAAATCGGTCTGCCCTTCGAGCAGCTTCTCCACGTCGGCGTAGAACCCGGCCGCCTGATTCAGCAGCTTGGTCCGCAGTTCCTTGAACTGGGGGTTCTTGAGCAGAGCGTCCTCGCTGACCCCGGTGTGGAACGTCGCGATCGCCTTCGCTGCCATGTCGAACCGTGCCTGCACCTTGGCCTGCTCGGCGGCGAGTTCCTTGTTCCGCGTCTCGACCTTCGCCTGCTCTGCAGCGAGTTCCTTGTTCCGCGTCTCAACTTTCGCCTGTTCCGCGGCGAGTTCTGCATTGGCCCGCCGCTGCACCACCACCACCGCGGTCAGTCCGCCGACCACGGCCAGGGCCAGGACCGCCGCCGCTCCGAGCCCGAGTCGCCGCCGCTTTCGCCGCTCCGCCGCCTGGGCCTCGGCCGTTGCCCGCTCCCCCTCGACGCGCACGCGCTCCAGCTCCGCCCGCCGGGCCCGCTCGTCCGCCGCCAACCGCAACCCGGCCACCGCCTTCGCGACGACGTCCGCGTCCGCCGGCCGGTCCGTCGGCTTTGCGGCGAGGCACCGCTTGCACAGGGCCACGAGGTCCGGGTCGGCCCCGCAAGAGTCCAGGCGCGCGAAGCACTCCGCCACGTCCCCCCGCGCCGACATGATCCGCGTCGTTTCCGCTGAGTCGGCCGTGAAGGGCGGCTCCCCCGTAAGAATGACGGCGAGGATCGCCCCCAGCCCGAACACGTCGCTCCGGTAGTCGATTTCGGTGATGGCGGCGATCGCCTGCTCGGGCGGCATGTACGCGGGCGTCCCCAGAATGCTGCCCGCCTGCGTGAACGACCCATCGGTGTCCCGCACCGAACCCACCAGCGTGGCAGTGCTTGTCGCCTGCGGGTCGCCGCGCAGGGTGACGTGCGCGCCGAGCACCTTCGCGAGCCCCCAGTCCATCACCTGAACCTCGCCAAAGAGCCCGACCATCACGTTGGCTGGCTTCAGGTCGCGGTGGATGACGTGGTGCGAGTGGGCGTAAGCGAGCGCCTGGCAGATTTGCTCGAACACCGCCACGAACCGGCCGCGCTCGGCGGTCGCATCGGTGCGGGTTTTCAACTGCTCATCGAGGGTCTGCCCCTTGATGAGTTTCATGGCCAAAAACGGCCGGCCATCAGCCAGCGTGCCGACGTCGTGGACCGGCGGGATCGACGGGTGCTGCAACTGACCCGTGATGCAAGCCTCACCCGCAAAGCGCGCCGCTGCCCCGGAATCGGGGGCATATTTTTCCAGTAAGACCTTCACGGCGATTTCGCGACCCAAAACCGTATCGGTGGCGCGGTAGATGACGCCCATCCCGCCGCGGGCGATCTCGGCATCGAGTAGGTAGCGCTGCGTGGGGGGAGCTGGCATCGAGGGGCGACTGCCATCCGCGGTGTGCGACGTCGGATCAACGATCGAGCGAGTCAGGTGATCGGGCGCAGCCATGCGGCCTCTCCGGCGGAATCCGACTGGGATCGATGGATTCGGTCATGATAAGACTGCGTCCGGTGTTACACCAGCCGCGAGTGACTTGATCCCGCGAGTCGATTGAACGATTGCGATGGGTCCCAGAACCAGATGCTGCCGCGCCGCGTTAACTATCGCCCAGCAAGCCACTTCCGCTGAGGAGCAGTTCTCGATCGGAGTTTTGGTGACCCGGCCCGGGCCGCATACACTTCGGCATGGCCGACGTCACGCGCCTGATCGACGCGGCCGCGGCCGGGGACTCCGGGGCCGCCGCCGAACTGCTTCCGCTGGTCTACGACGAGCTCCGCCGGCTCGCCGCTGGCCACCTCGCCCGCGAACGGCCCGGCCACACTCTCCAGTCCACCGCCCTGGTCCACGAAGCATACATACGATTGGTCGGGCCCGACCCGGGCCGGGCGTGGAACGGCTGCGGCCATTTCTTCGGCGCGGCGGCCGAGGCCATGCGCCGCATCCTCGTCGAGTCCGCCCGCCGCAAGGGTCGCGCGAGGCACGGCGGTGGCCGCCATCGGGTCGCCCTGGACGACGCCCCGCCCGACCCAAACAGGCGGATTGATGACCTGCTCGCCCTGGACGACGCCCTCGCCGCCCTGGCCAGGGAGGACCCGGCCAAGGCCGAGCTGGTCAAGCTCCGGTACTTCGCCGGGCTGACCCTGGAGCAGGCCGCTGCCTGCCTGGGGATCTCAATAGCCACTACCAAGCGGCATTGGGCAGTCGCCCGCGCCTGGCTGTACGACGCCATGTCACCAGACGATCAACCGAAATCAGTCTCCAGTCCGTGAGCCGTTTCCAGTCCGGAAATCGCACAGTACTGAAATGTAGCGTGCTCCCCAACCGGGGACCGGTCATGTCGAACGTAACGCCAAGCCTGGATACCGTTTTTTGCGAGGCCGTCGAGATCGCCGACGCCGACGCCCGGGCCACCTACCTGGCTCGGGCGTGTGGCACTGACGCCGGGCTGCGGCAGCGAGTCGAAGCGTTGATCGTGGCCCACTTCAAAGCCGGTAGCTTCCTGGACGTGCCGGCCGAGGCACTGGCCGCGGCTGCCCCTCTCGCTCCGGGCAACGACTTGTCGGACGCGTATGAGCCGGGCACCGTCATCGGCCCCTACACGCTAGTGGAGAAGGTCGGCGAAGGGGGGATGGGGGCGGTGTACGTGGCCGACCAGACCGCTCCGGTCAAGCGGCGGGTGGCCCTGAAGGTGATCAAGCCGGGGATGGACACCCGCGAAGTGGTGGCCCGGTTCGAGACCGAGCGGCAGGCGCTGGCTCTGATGAACCACCCGAACATCGCCGCAGTCCTGGACGCCGGGACCACCGACCAGGGCCGCCCGTACTTCGTGATGGAATTGGTCCGCGGCCTACCCATCACCGAGTACTGCGATCAGGCCATGCTCCCCGCCGACCGCCGGCTCCGGCTCTTCGTCCAGCTCTGCCGGGCCGTGCAGCATGCCCACCAGAAAGGCGTTATCCACCGCGACCTCAAGCCGTCCAACGTTCTGATCACCGTCCACGACGGCGAGCCGGTGCCGAAGGTGATCGACTTCGGCGTCGCCAAGGCGACAAGCCAGCCGCTGACCGACGAGACTGCGCATACCCGGCTGGCGCAGCTGGTCGGCACCCCGATGTACATGTCCCCGGAGCAGGCGGAGCTGAGTGGTCTGGATGTGGACACCCGCGCCGACGTCTACGGCCTCGGAGTGCTCCTGTATGAACTTCTGACCGGGACCACTCCATTTGACCAGGAGACGCTACGGCGGGCGGGTTTCGACGAGATGCGGCGGGTGATCCGTGAGGACGAGCCGCCGCGGCCGAGCGAGCGAGTGAGCACACTTGACGCCCCGGCCCGCACGACGGTGTCGGTGCGGCGGGGGTTAGACGACCGGCGACTGACTCG
>Ga0066903_100000505_pt1 | contig 24784 bp, 20 predicted proteins | sample PanSoiMetaGPlot1_FD_67491 | JGI IMG/M metagenome (GOLD analysis project Ga0066903, IMG submission 67491) | Tropical forest soil microbial communities from Panama analyzed to predict greenhouse gas emissions - Panama Soil - Plot 1 (version 2) | ecosystem: Environmental > Terrestrial > Soil >... | reverse complement strand
GCCGCCAGGCTGTCCCACTGGCTCGTGTTGTGAGGAGACGTGTCATCGTTCAACTGAGCGCTGTCGACCTGTAACACCTCTGCAAACAGCTCAACTAGGGGATCCGCCATGGCCCTGCGCTCCCATCGTCTTCACCGGAGCGCCCGACCCGCGGTGGTTCATGGTCTTGCACGACTTGCGCCATCTTCTCGGCAATCATCCGATTCCCCACGGGCGTCGTGTGGACATCGTCGAGCCAGATGAGCGACGTTTCACGATCAAACAGGTGGTCGAGGAAAAAGATCGAGCGGCACGTGCCGCTGTGGCGAGTCTCAACCGCTTGATAGGTGGTGTCGAGGAGCCGCTGGAACGCCGGGGCCACTGCAGCTTTTTCAGTCTGCTCTTCGTCGGTGAGCGTCTTCGAACCCTTGGAGATATGAGGCGGCCAAAAGTAGTAGTACGCAAAGCCGTATTGCTTCGCGAGCGCATCGACCATCTTGCAGTTGCCGAGGAACGCGTCGACCACGGCGGTGGCCAACGGTCCACGGTCCACCTTCAACGATTCGTAAGTGACGAGCTCGGGATCGGCGGTGCCCGCGCTCAGCCGCCCAATCTGATCGCTGACCAGCCGGAACAGCGAAGTCGCCTCGATGGTTTGGACGATCAATGGCCGCGTCGGAAGATCCCGCCGCTCCATCCGCGCCGATGTCGTCTCGAAGTTCATGTGGACATCGACGCGGCCTGACTGGTAGGCGGCGTAGATGTCTCCGGCGCCATCGAGGAACACCGCGACGTCGGGCCGATGACCCGCTTGCAGTTCCAGCGTCAACGTGATCAGACTTTGTGTCGACGTGTAGCCGGACTGACCGAAGTTCACGACGCACACCGGCCGGCTGATGAGCCCCGCCAGCCTCTCCTGCAGGTACGCGGGAATCGTCGCCCAGTCCGGAGCGCCGGTTCCCCACATATGCGAGCTGCCGAAGACAAACACCGTGAACGAGCCCGGACCGCACGCCGCGCCCGGCGTGACCCGGATGCCGCGGGCGTCGATGTTGACCGTCTCCCCTTTGAAGGGGGCTCGTCTCCAGACGGTAAATGCGTGGTACTGCTCCCTCCTCGACTCCGCAAACTCCTTCCAGTATTGACTCGCCCAGGCCTTGCCGGCGTAGTAGGAAGAGCGCGACCGTGCGTCGGGCGGCTCGGACGTGTCGGGCGATAACCTCAGCAGCAACACGACAGCAGCGGCAACGGCGTTCAAACAAGCCGTCACGATGGCAGCGTTGAGCAGGACGATCGCGATGACCTTGTAGCAACGCGCAAGCGTGCCGCGCCGTGTCGTGTCTTCTTTCGATACGGAGCGATGCATCCGCGGGTCAGAACAGCGTGTAGATGAATGGCGTTGTCGCGATTCTCGCGCTCTGGATATAAGTCGCCAGCGCAGCCAGGCCGCCGAGCGTCACAAGGGCCGGCGCCAGCCACCACCAGAGCGAAGTCGCCAGGAAATCGACGGTCGCCCCGGCGGTGTAGGGCACGTCGGCCCAGGTGAGCGGGATCAGGCTCGTTGACGCGACGCGACTCTTGTCAGCCGCTCGATAGCGCGCCCTCCAGGACCGCAAGAGCGCGGACCCACCGGCGACGAGGAAGTAACCGGCGACGACGGTGATCGTGAGCTGGTAGTACGCCTGGGGCAACACGACATGCCGGTAGGAACTAGGCGTGAGAGCGGCCTCGAGCATCGTCCCCAGCTGCGCCAGGCTGCTGGCGCGGAAAAACACGTACCCGAGCGACACGAACGCAAACGTCGTTGCCCAGGCCAGACACGCGCCCAACGCCGGCGGCACCTGGATCGACGCCCACTTCTTGGCTCGCTGTCCCATGCGGTGCCCGACGAGCAGCAACCCTTGGTAGATGCCCCAGAGCATGAACGTCCATCTGGCGCCGTGCCACAACCCGAACAGCGTCATCGCGATGAGCAGCGACACGTAGAGCCACCACTTGTCGCGCCGCATGGCGGAAAGCGGCCGAAAGACATAGTCGCGTATCCAGAAGGAGAGCGACATGTGCCAGCGCGTCCAGAAGATCGCGGGCGTGAGCGAAAGATAAGGCCGGTTGAAGTTCTGCGGGAGCCTGATCCCGAAGACCCTCGCCACGCCAATCACCATCAGCGAGTATCCAGCAAAGTCGAAGAAGAGCTGAAAGCCGTATCCCACGGCCAGCAGCCACACGTCGAGCCCACCCCACCCGACGGTGGCGTCGAAGCCAGCCGTCACGCCCGCGCCACGCGACCAGCCTGACGCGAGCAACTGCGCCAGGTAAAACTTCATACACACGCCCTGGATAATCTGCAACACGCCATCGGACAGGTCTTGCCGCGAAAACTGTGGCGTTCGTCGAAATTGCGGCAGCATTTCGGGGAGCCGGCAGACCGGACCGGAAATCACCGTCGGCCAGAACGCCATGTACAAGCAGAATTCGAGCAAGGACGGCTGGCCGACATCTTCCAGATAGGTGTCGATATGGTACGAGAGGGCCTGGAAGGTCCAGAACGACATGCCGACCGGGATCACGATTCGCCGCGCCAGATCGGCCTGGGACGGCGAGCCGGCGGCATCGAGGATGGGAGGCAGGTACTTAAACGCCGCGATCAGCACGATGTTGAGGCCGACCGCGAGCCAGAGAAATTCGAGTCGCAACGTCCGAACAAGCCGTCCGAGTCGAAAATTCACCAGCGAGCTCGCAACGAGCATCGCCAGCATCGTCCCTCCGAACCAGAAGTAAAAAACGTAGCTGCCCAAGAGCAGCAGGAGCTGACGGCCGCGGAGGGATTCGATCTGCCACGCTCCCGCCCACAGTGCCAACACCACGACGATCAGAACGATGGTGGAGATCATCGCCGCACGCGGCGGGTCGGTGACGGCGCCCCGCGGACGATCGGCCACGACGCCCGGGCGCTCACGCGTCGATCGCGCGACGGTTCCATCGTCGCATCGAAGGCGACGAGGTAGTCGTGGATCCACCTGGTCCACAAGAACCGCGCCATCAGCGTACGGTGAGCTTCGGCGCCAAGTCGATCCGACAACTCCGGTGAACGAAGGAGCCGCACAACCTGCGCGGCCAATGCGTCCGGATCGTCCGGATTGACGAGCACACCATCGACACCATCCGTCAGAATTTCTGGCACGCCGCCGACGCGCGTCGCGACAATGCCCTTGCGGCTCAGAGCGGCCTCCAGAATCACGAGGCCGAACGGCTCGGACCGGGACGGAAGGACGAAAACCGCGCACGCATCGATGAACGACTTCACGTCGACCTGCGGGACGCCTCCTACGAACAGGACACGTCGCTCGACTCCGAGCGATCCGGCGAGCTTCTGGTGTTCCACCAGGAGGGGACCGTCCCCGACGAGCACGAGCGACGCCTCAGGCACGTCGGCCACAACCCTCACAAACGCACGGAGCAGGACGTCGATGCCCTTCTTGGCCACATGGCGTGAGGCACAAAGCACGAACGGTGTGGGAGGCGTGCCTGGCCTCGCCACGGACTCGTCTTCGGACGGCCGGATCGCGTTGTGGATAAACGTCACCTTCCCGCGGGCATCTGGACACAGCCGCGCGGTCTGAACGGCAAGCGCGTTCGAGCACGCGACGATCCGTGTCGCCAATCGCATGGTCAGGTAACACGCCCACCGCCGCATGAGCGGCTGCTCCTCGTACACATCGACATCGGCCCCGTGTACCGAGATGACAACCGGTATTCGCAGCAGCCAGCCGGCGAACGCGAGATAGATGAAGTACGGCTCGAGGTAGTGACCATTGATGACCGAAATCCGCTCCCGGCGAAGCAATCTGGCGAGGTGAAACAGCGCCACCGGAGCATAGATGAGCAGGACCGGCAGGGTCAGGAGCACACTGTGCCTCACCAGAACCGGCATCGGGCAGCCGAACGAGCGGAATCCCAGCGCGTTGTCGGTCTCGATCATGCGAACCCGGGGGAGCGCAGCATCATGAACGAAGCGGACCCCTCGTCCGCTTTTCTCGATGCCCCTGGCCAGATCGCGGAGGATGGTCTGCACGCCACCGACGCCCCTTGTGAGACTGCTGGACAGGAGAATGGTGTCCATGTGCGAAGGGTCGATCGTCGGGATTACGAGGCTCGTCGCAGCAACCGCGATACCCGCCGGCGCCATTTCGTCTGAGTGCGGCGCAAAGACAGGACGATGTTTTCTGGCAGCCCGACGCGGGCCAGCGGTCCTGAATTGCGCCAGTAGTCACGCCGATAGGCCTCGAGATCGCCGGAAAGCTCGCGCTGGGTCCGCGCTGACAGCTGCGGTGCCTCCGCGATCAGTCGGAGCGCCGATGCAACGAGCGCTTGCGTCTGCAGCCAGTCCTGTCCGGTTTTTTGCGCTGCGTGCAGCCTGAACATGCCGAATCGGACCTGTGTGTACTGAAAGGCAGCGCCGGCGAGCAGGAACTTGCCCCAGAGCTCGTAGTCCATCGTCCGGTGGTTCTGAGCGTCGACTCCTCCCACTTCGAGGGCCAGCTTGCGCGGGAACAACACTTCCGGCTGGACGATGTGCCCGCGCGGCTCGCCGCGCCAGACGGTGCGAACGCGCACGAGGCTCTCGAAGTCGTGAACACGGCCCCTGTGCAGATCGAGAAACTGCCCACACTCGTCGATGTATTCACAGTCGCCGACGAACACCGCACCGGGACGGAAGCCGATCGTCGTCGCGTGATTCACCAGCGCGTCGCGGCACAGCATGTCGTCACTGTTGATCCAAGTCACGAAGGCGCCCGAGCTTGCCCCCAGCCCTCGATTAATCGCGGCGCTCTGACCGCCATCGGGCTCGCTGACCCAGCCTGTCAGCCACCGCTCGTACTTCCTGATGATCGCGACCGAGCCGTCGGTGCTGCCTCCGTCCAGAACGAAGTACTCGAGATTGGGATAGCTCTGCAGCAGAACCGACCGAATGGTGGCCTCGAGGAATCTGGCCTGATTGAACGAAGGCGTGATCACGCTGATGCGCGGCCATGTGACGCCGGCAGGTGGGCACGGAGCGCTCTCCTCCGTCCACGGCCACCCCATCATCCCGGGTGGTGGCGGTGGCAGCGCGTGTCGTACCGGATATTGCATCGCACAGACGCTTGTGGGCACGTCGACGCCGTGCTCAGGATGCCGTCCGATGGGCTCGCTGTCGCCGCCGGCAGGACACTACAACTGCGCGATGCACCGGGCGATCTCGTTGCTGACGGTCGGCCAGTTCAATCGCCGACGCACTTTCTCTCTGGCGTGCGTCGAGAGCGCTCGCAGCACGTCCGGAGCACGCAAGAGCCGCACGATCTCGTCCGCGAGATGATTGGCGTCTGGCCTCGTCACGACCACTCCGCTCCGGCCGTCATCCACAATCTCCGGCATGCCGTCGCGGTCCGACACGATGCATGGGATCCCGAAATTCATCGCCTCGATCAAGAAACAAGGGAACGGATCACACTGCCCGGGGGCAACCACCAGGTCGGTCTCCATCAGGATCCGGTTGAGGGCCTCGGCAGTGGACACGAATCCCGCGTGCTCGATGCCCGGCATCCGAGGCGGCTTCGCCCTGCCGAGCACGACCAGCCTGGCGTCTGGCAGCGCGCGATGGACCTTGCGGAACGCGTCGACGACGACGGATCCACCTTTGCGGACGAAGTCTGTGCCGTTGAACAGAATCCGCCGCGTGCCGAATGCCTTTGGAGCCACACTCGGCAGCCTGAACATGCCCGACGCCCCCACAACGTGAACGCGGTCGGCCGGGATCCCGTAGTCCCGCACGAGGGATGTCTTCACGAGTTCGCTCATCGCAAAAATGGCACGCGCCCGCAGATACGTTCGTTGCTCGCACGCCATCCAGCGTTCACGCCGGCCATGCCGTTCGCTCGGGGCCCACGCAGGGTAGTTCTGCGCGGCCAGCGCGGCGGTGTAGTCCAGGTACATCACGTAAGGAATGTCGACGCGGTCCCAGACCGGGCTGAACATGCCAAAGACGTGGAAAATGAGGTCCGGCTTGATCTTGAGGCTGGCCAGCTTCTGTTCAGTACGTCTGGAACGGGCGACGAAGACGTCCGGGTTGTGTTCGAACAACCAGTTCGCCGTCCCTTTCGAGAGTCGCGACAACGCCCCCTGCGTGAGAGCCGCGATCTTGTTCACGACGCCCGAGGACGACAGCGCACCCGCGCTCACCATCTGAACGCTGTCCGCGTACTCGCCCATGGCCTCGTACAGGAACCGGTGACGACGCAGGAACAGCGGGGATGCGGTCACGGCAATGTTCCTGACGATCACGATCGCTGGGCCTGCACGATCCGGAGGGTGTGTGTCAGTTCCGACCCGCCCATCAGGCGGCCGGCTCCTTCAACGCCGTATCGGGACGCTGTCGCCCACGACGGAGGTGTCCGCGCTCAGATTGTGAACGTTCGTGTCGTTGTCGTAGATCGTATTGTTCGTGATGATCGCGGATCGGGCGCCGGACTCGATGAAAATCCCGAACGGATGGTTCCCGTAGACGGTATTGCCTTCGACGACGGCGCCAGAGCCGTAGTACAGATCGATCGCCGCCCCGACGCTGGCTGGTGTGCCAACGTTGAAAATCGTGTTGTTCTGGATCTGCGTCCCGTCGGCGGCGTCGATGATGCCCCAGATCCGATTGTCACCCGACCGCCTGATGTCGTGAATCCGGTTTCCGCGCACGATATTGTTCGAGGGCCGCCATCCATACCCGTTGTAGATCTGGATGCCCCCGCCCGACGTGTCGGAGATATCACACTGCTCGATGAGATTGTCGCTCGATTGAACGTAGAACGCGTACGCGAAGTCTCCGGGATCTCCGCCACCGTGAATGACGAGATGCTGAAACTCGTTGCCGCCCACGACGCCCGGGATGGCCGCGGTGACCATAATGGCGGTGGCGCCGCCGCTCGTGCCCTGGTTTGGAATCCCGTCGCCGCCGCTGATGATTTCCGCGTTCTTGATCCGAATATGGTGCGCATTGCCGCCAGACCAGCCCTCGATCCTGACCGGGGCGCCGAGACTGTTGTAGCGCGCGTCGATGTTGATGCCGTCGAACTCGATGTACTGCTGCGACGACGCGAGTTCGATCGCGTACGACCCGCCTGAAGGCTTCAGCCAGACGGACTCGCCCTGATACGCCGCAATCCGGACGGGGCTCGCCCACGACGTCCCCGACACGACGGGGTTGTCGAGCCAGTCGTTGTAGACGCCGCCGCGCACGAACAGCGTGTCTCCAGGTTTCAGGCGGGTCACGGCGTAGCTGATCGTTCGCCACGGGGACGTGGTCGTTCCTTGGTTCTGATCACTGCCGTTCGTGGCGACGTAGTAGGGCCCGGAGGCTGCCTCGCTCGGCGCGACCACATTGCCGGCGCTGTGACTGTGACACGCCACGCTCGCGAGCAACGAGGACAGCAGCAGAACGGCCCCGCCCGGCGGCGCGCTTCGATGAGTCATCGTCCGTTGCGCCGCATTTCTGAGGCGCACATATCCTGCAGAAGGCCTCGGAGCGCCTGATCGACGTGATACTGGCGCGACTGCTCGATACAGTGGATCCTCATCGCGGCGAGACGCTCGGGAGCCGTGGTGAACGTCTCGAGCCCCTCAGCCAGGCGCTCGGGCGACTTCGCGACGTGCAGCGCTCCCGTACGCCCGTCCTCGATGAACTCACGATTGTAGCGCCAGTCAGAGGCCAGCACCGGGACACCGGCAATGAAGGCGTCGACGATCGTCCCCGGGAACCCCTCGTCCGAGTAATAGGTCGGAAAAACCATCAGGTCGTACGACTGGAGCGCGGCATAGATGGCTGCCGGTTCGATGACACCTTTGTACGTTGCGGCGTTCGACCGGCTCATCAGTTGAAGAAACCGACTGCGGTAGCTGTCCTCGATCGGGCCGTACACGTCGAGCCGCGCAACCGTTCCCCCGGCACGGCGATTGACCTGCTCCACTGCCGCGACGGCATCCTCGATCCCCTTCTCCTTGAACACGCGCGCACAAAACACAAGTTTGAGGGGATGCGTGGCGGGTGCGTAGCGCCTTTCCATGTTGCGGTCGAACCACCGGAAGTTCGGCATCACGTGAACGTTCGGAAGCCGCTGCGCTCGCAGATTGTCGGCCATGGCCTGTGTCTCGACGTAGATCCCATCCAGCTTTCCGCACGCGTCCCGCAGCCGTCGATTCGTCGCGATCAGCTCCGGCAGCCAGCCGCCGATGACGATATAGCGAAGATCGCGGTTCGAGTGTCCCCGCCAGCGCAGGAAGAGCGACAAGAGCACACGGACGCCGCGCGGACCTGGCAAGAGAATGACCTGCGAGGCGTGGGCAAACTTTCGTCGGGCAGCTGCGTAAAACGACAAAGGCCGTTTGTGAAGCTTCGAGGTATCGAGCGTGTCGACGGCCCCATCTCCAACGGCGGACTGAAGCCCCTGAGTCAGGACCCTGGTCTTGATGGTCTGGCCATTGAGGCCACTCATCCCGTGACCGAAATGGCCGCATACCAGCAGCTTCATCGCTGGAACCGCGACGCTGGGGATGGCACCGTCAGGCAACGAACTGATCTGCGAAAAAATGCAAGTTCGTGTTTTGCTGACGAAATCGTAATTCCGTACCTGCACGCCATCCACACACGGTCTCGCGTCGTTTCACGTGCCCGCACGTAATGCCCACACTCCTTCTCCCGGCATAGCCCTTGCCCCCCATCGTGGTGGCGCCACGCCAGGTTTTACGGCACTTGCGCGCCACCAATTCACGACAAGACGACGGGGGATGGAGTCCATGAGGATGGCTCGGGGAGTCTTTGTGTTCGTCGGGGTGATGTCCGCCAGCGTGACCCACGCGGCAACCTATTACGTGTCCACGTCAGGCAGCGACAGCTACACCTGTGCGCAGGCGCAATCGACATCGACGCCGAAGGGCACGCTTGCCGCAGCAGGCGCCTGCCTGGCGGCCGGAGACACGCTCCTCGTCCGCGGGGGAACTTACAACCAAAGCATCGCCAACAGCATTCCTTCCGGAACATCGTGGACGAACAAAGTCCGGGTCGCCGCCTATCCTGCTGAAACCGTCTGGCTGACGCCGCAAGGCGACTTCAACTACGTCGTGGAACTGACCTGGGGCCAGTCGTACATCGAACTCGACGGCCTCAACTTGAATGCCACCAATCAAACGTACGGCATTCTTCACATCGAAAGCGTCGTCGCAGGGTCGATCAACACGCATCACATTCGCGTCCAGAACGCGGAACTCATCGGCAATCGCACAAAAAATCAGCAAGGCGTGCTGGTGGTCAATCCCCTCAGCGGCTCACAGGGTGGCGACGAGTTCATCAACCTGACGATTCATGGCGGCGGCACGTCGGACTTCAATCACGGCATGTACCTGCAGGCGTCCGACATCCTCGTGGACCACTGCATGGTCTACGACTGGCCCGGCGCAGGCATCCAGATCTACAACGGCTACGGGATTCCCCCGCAGAACGTCACGGTCCGCAATACGACGATTCGTGACCTGCGCTCGACCAGTACCGGGCAGCGGCATTGGGGGCTCGTCGTCGCCGGCGGGGCCCAGAACACGCAGATTTACAACGACGTGGTCTACAACATTCCGAGCAACGGAAGCTCGTCGGTGGGCATCGACGTGTATACCGGTGTCGGGACACTGATCTACAACAACACGCTCTACGGCGGCGCGTCGCAGGGCCTCTCGCTCGACGCAGGGTCTCAGAACACCTCGGTCGTCAACAACATCAGCTGGGCCCATCCGGGCGGCGACTACATCGACAACGGCACCGGGACAGTCGCGAACCACAACCTCTTCGCCACGGATCCGTTGTTTGTCAACCCAGGAGCCGGGAACTTCCAGTTGATGTCGCCGAGCGGCGCCATCAATACCGGCGCGACGCTTTCGATGGTGACGAGCGACATGCTGGGCACCCCGCGCCCGCAGGGAGGCGCGTACGACATCGGGGCCTACGAGGCGATCGCGAATGGGTATCCGCCCGCGCCACCAGTCAACGTGCACCTCGTCGCACGGGCGTCGTTCTGAGATCCACATTCAAACACCAGCCGGACCAGACCGCGATCGATCCGGCGGCACGTCCGGGACCACGCGATCCTCAGACTGCAGCGACCGCCCCAATCGGGGCGGGACACTCTCCGCGTCGCCCCTGATCTCGCGCTCGAAGATGGTCGCGCAGTCGACGATGGGATCCCAGGGAATCGGCTGCTGTCGCAGAACGGTGAGCCCGTTCTGACGGCATTCGTCGGCGACCAGCACCTTGTTGACGTTGCTCCGCCAGTGCGGATTCCGCTTGATGTTCGTGTCGGCGCGGGCGCCGAGATCTGAATGGTGAAGGAACCCGCGGCCGCCTGGTCTCAGCACCCGCGCGAACTCCGCGATGTAGGCGGTGAGGACGTCGCGGTCGAAGTGCACGGCCGAATCCCAACAGTACACGCTTGAGACCGACGCGGATGGGACCATGGAGAGGTCGGTCCCTCCATTGCGGTGGTATTCGATGACGCAGCCCGCCCGTGCATCCCCGAGACGCGCGTGCGTTCGGTCGAGCGCGTACTGGTTGTAGTCGACGGCGACGATCCGTTTCGCGAGCGTCGCCAGCTTCTGCGTGTTTCGTCCGGCCCCGGGCGACAATTCGAGCACCGTGCTGAAGTCGAAGTCCTTGACGAGTGGCCAGATCATGGTCTGCCACTGGTGTTCGAAGATTCCTTCGACATCGTCGAAGTACGCCTCCCACATGCCAGGCTCTCGGCACTGCACGAGGTTGGCGTTGCGGGGCGAGAGGAGCCGCACGGCGGCCCTTTCAACGATCCAATCGACGACGCGGCGGTGCAGGGTCGAACCTCGATGCGCATGCATGACAGACATCGACTCCATTGCTCAAGAGCCCGACGAACCAGTCAGCCATCGATCCGGCGGCACGTCCGCGAGCTCCGGTGTTTCCGGGTACTCGGCGGTTCTGCTGATCCTCGCGAGGATTGCCACGAGCGTGCGCCAAATCAGCCGGATGTCGTACAGGAGCGATGCGCGTTCGACATAGACGCGATCGAGGGCGAGCTTGAGGGGCATGAGGCGCTGAAGGTACCGATCCATCAGCGAATCGGCGGACAGCATCGCTTCGCAGTGCGCGTAGTAGTAGATGGTTCCAGGACTTGTCAGACCGGGCCGGACCTGCAGCGTCTCGAGGTCGTCCGGCTGATAGTAACGGCGCACGATGTCCGGCTCCTCGGGCCGAGGGCCGACCAGCGACATCTCGCCCTTCAACACGTTCACGAGCTGGGGCAGTTCGTCGATCTTGGTCGCACGCAGAAACGCTCCGAACGGAGAGATGCGGGAGTCGTTGGCAGCCGTGATGGGCGGACCGCCGTTCCCCGTCGCCACTCGCATCGTGCGGAACTTGTACATGACGAATTCACGGCCGCGGTAGCCATCCGGGCTCCGGCGGTCCGATGTCACGATGGCGAGGGCGCCAGATGCGCCCCGCCGTCGATCGCGGGCCATTCGCTGCGCCCGGTACAGGATTGGCCCCGGGCTCGTCAGCCGAACGCCAATGGCGGCGATGAGCAGCACGGGCGACAACACCACAAGGGCCACGGCGGCGACGCAGATGTCGAACAGGCGCTTCACTCTTTTGTCTCGATCGCCTCTACGAGAGGGAGAACGCCCCCATCCACATCTCCAGCGACAGAATCCTGAACAGGCCAAGGAACGACTCCGTGTTGGCCCGTTCGTTCCTGTTGTCACGGTACCAACGGCGGAGCGCGGGCACGTCCACGTAGCGTGCACACCGCAGGTTGCCTGACAGCAATTCGTCGATGCGGCTCCGCAAATCGTTGGCGATCCAGGTCCGATCGGGTGCCGCGAAGCCCAGCTTCGTCTTGCGCCACCGGACCGTCTCCGGCAATAGCCCCGCCATCGCCTGTCGGACGGCGAACTTGCTCCAGCCGCGATTCACCTTCAGGTGATCCGGAAGCGAGACGCCCAACTCGACGACATGATGATCGAGGAGCGGGACGCGCGCCTCGAGCGAGAACGCCATCGACGATCGGTCTTCCATGCGAAGCAATTGCGGGAGGGTATCGATCAGGATGTCGTCCATCTGAATGCGCTGAAGCGGAGTCGGGCCAGATCCGTTAGCGTTCTGTCGGGCATACCGCCACCAGCGGGTTGCGGGCGTGCTCTCGTCAGTCAGCGCATCTCGCCAGCCGCCGATGAGCACGCGCTGCAGCACGGAGTCGACGTTGAGGAACCGGCGCACCGGAGCAGGCAAGTACCTGAACCCTTGCCGCACGTCCAGCACGTATCGGTCGCCGTGGCGCAGCATCCCCCGCAGTTCCTGCGTGGCAGCGGCAAGCCGGCCCGATTGAAGCAGCGACGCCAGATACGCGTAACGAAACTTCGCGTATCCGCCAAAGACTTCGTCGCCACCCTGTCCGTCGATGAGCACTTTGACGCCGGCCTCCCGAGCCGCACGCATCACGCGCCACTGCGCGTAGAAGCTCAGTGAACCGAATGGCATGTCTTGGTGCCAGGCGAGGCGCTCGAAGTTTGACCAGAAGTCGTCGGGCGACGGAAACACCAGATGCGCGCGGGCGCCGACCGCATCGGCCGCAGCGAGCGCGTACTCGCGCTCGTCGAACGCCCGCTGCCGTTCATAGCACGACGTGAACGTGTACAGGCGATCGCCGATCGCGGAGGTCGCATCGCGGTCCTCCCGCCACAACTTGCCGATGACGCCGACCAGCGTCGACGAGTCGAGGCCGCCGCTCAGACAACTGCCGGCCCGGACGTCGCTGAGCAGATGCGATCGGACCGTCTTGACGAGCGAGTCACGCACCCGATCGACGTGTGCCGCATCGCCCGTTCCCCGCTCCTGACGGAGCTCGAGGCTCCAATAGCGGCGGACGTCGGTGCGGCCGGTCGCCGCATCGAGGGTGATGGCGTGACCGGCGGGCAGCGCGTGAATGTGGCGGAACAGCGTGCGCTCTGCATAATCGCAGTTTCCGTGCACAAGGAATCCGATGACTGCCTGCGAATCCGCTTCGGCCTTGATCTCGGGGAAGGCCAAGAGGGCCTTGATCTCCGAGGCGAAGATGAAATGACCTTTCGGCGTGGCGTAGTAGAACGGCTTGATGCCGAGCCGATCCCGAGCGCAGAACAGCCGTCCGGCCTGGCTGTCCCAGAGGGCGAAGGCGAACATGCCGTCGATTCTCGCGAGACAGTCCGGCCCCCATTGCACGTATGCGTGCAGGAGCACTTCTGTGTCGGTCTTGGTCTGGAAGGTGTGCCCCGCCGACTCGAGCTCGTTCCTGAGCTCCGGGTGGTTGTAGATCTCGCCGTTGAACGAGATCCAGGTCCGCTGATCGCGCGTGCCCATCGGCTGCGCGCCCCGCTCGGACAGGTCGAGGATCGCCAGTCGCCGATGTCCGAGACCAACACGAACCGGAACATCGTCTCCAACCTGGGCCCGCCGCTGGAACGAGTGGCGCAAATCTCCGAAGCTGCCGGACACGAGCAGAAACCCTTCGCCGTCAGGGCCGCGGTGCGCCAGTCGATCGTTCATCTGCTGTAACACCGTCGCGTCGATGCGATCTTCAATCGCGACGATTCCCGTAATTCCGCACATCGTTGATGAACTCCGCCTACCGGCTGATGGCTGCCATCTTCCCCTTCGCGTCCCAGGCGCCGACGTGGAACAGACGCGCCCACATGCCGTAGCCCAGGCCCCAGGCGTACCCGGCATGCATCGTTGCGATGGCCAACGGCACGTACGAGGCGACCCGAAGGCCATGGCGCGGAATGGCGATCACCGCAACAATCAGGAGGGCCGCGAGGTACACCGCAGGTAAAACGACGGCCAGGAGCGGCTGTCGCCACCACGACGCCAGCAACGCCAGGAGCACGCTCGCCGCGTAGAACAGGGTCGGCACGATCTGGCGCAGCGTCGTGGGCCGACGATGTTTGGCCATGATGGGAATTCGCCAGAAGCCGTATTGAAAGTACTGCGTGAAGAGTTGTCCCACGCGCTCGCGAACGAAGTACTGATATCGCACGCGCGACGACACGAACACCTTGCCGCCGCCACGACGAATGCGAAAATTCAACTCGTCGTCCTGGTTCCGGACGAGGTGCTCGTCGAACAGGCCGATTTCATCGAACACCCAGCGCCGAAAAGCGGGAAACTGAGCCCCCTCCGCGTACCCTTCGTAGTTCGGATACCGGTGAAGCGCGTTCCCGACACCAAGCGGGTGTGACATGGCGAGCGCGACCGCCTTCCCGAACGTCGTTGTCGCGGCGTGACGGATCGGACCACCCACGCTCCATGCCTCAGGATGCTCCGAGAGCAGCGCCACGTTCTGTCGCAGGAAGTCGGGCGAAATGACGGCGTGCCCGTCGATTCTGACTATAACGTCGCCACGCGCACGGGCGATGGCCAGGTTCAGACCGGTTGGAACAATCCGGCCCGGATTGTCGAGCACAATCAGCAAGGGATGCCGCTCTTGCAAGAGTGTGAGAATCTCGCGCGTGCCGTCGGTCGACTGGCCGTCGGCCACGATCACTTCGAGACAGTCGGCCGGGTAGTCTTGCGCGAACACCGCGCCCACCAAATCCGCGATGAAGCCCGCCTCGTTGCGCACCGGGATCACGACGCTCACGAACGGCTGGCCCTCTGTGGTCCCGGAGGTCATGGCTGTTGCGCGCACCACTACCGAATCGTGGCCAGGGGTTGGTGCCGCGCGCGCCGGCAGACCATCGTGACCGCGTTCACGACCCCGTCGATTTCTTCGCTGCTCATCGCCGAGAAAAGGGGCAGGCTGACGAGGCGCAGCCATTCCTGCGACGCGCTCGGCAAATCGTTAACTGTCCAGCCGAATGTTTCCTCGTAGTACGGATGGAGGTGCAACGGCCGCCAGTGGACGGAGCAGGCGATCCCTGCCGCATTCAGCTCCTGGATGAACTGGTCGCGATTGATCGTCAGTTGCCCGAGCCGCAATCGGATCGGGAACAGATGCCACGAGTGGATCCGGTTCGAATCCCGAACCGGCAGCTCGATTTCGTCGAGCCCGCCGAGACGCTCGCAGTACTCCTCGGCGATGCACTCCCGCGTTCTTCGCATCGTCTCGGCTTGCGTCAGCTGGTGAACGCCAATCGCGGCGGCGATATCGGTTAGGTTGTACTTGTATCCATGCGTCAGGATCCGATAGTCCCAGCTGCCGTTGGCCGAGTAGCGTCCCCAGGCATCATGCGACAGCCCGTGCAGGGACAGGAGTCGCATTCGGGCGGCCAACCCGGCGTCCTCGGTGACGGCCATGCCCCCCTCTCCGGTCGTGATCGTCTTGTTCGCGTAGAAAGAGAAGCACGAAACCGCCGCTGTCCCCTGTCCACATCGCTGCCACGCGTGCTCGGAGGATGACCGCCATGCCGCGGGAAATGCGTGTGCCGCGTCTTCAACCACCCACAACCCGCGACGCGCCGCGAACAACTTGATGTCGTCGACGTTCATCATCAAGCCGCCGACGTGCACGGGAATCATGCCGACCACGGCCAGTCCGGCTGGCAGCCTCGCAACCGTCCGGCCGCTCTGCAGTCGATCGATTGTGTGCTCGGCATGCTGCAGATCCATCGCCAGTGTCGCCGGGTCGCTGTCGATCAGGATCGGAATGCCCCCCTCGTATCGGACCACTTCGGCCGTTGCGGCGAAGGTCAGTGAGGGGACGAGCACGCCCTGCCCCGATTTCAGGCCCAGCGCCAATACCCCGAGGTGTAGGGCCGCCGTGCAGGAATTCACGGCGACGGCATGCGACGCTCCAACGGCGGCTGCGAACTCCTGTTCGAACCGCTTTGTCCGTGGTCCGGTCGTCAGCCAGCCTGACCGAATGGCGGCGACCACCTCATCGATCTCGGCCGCGCCAATGTCTGGCCGATAGAACGGAACTGAATTCTGCACAGGCATGACCCTAGCGTTCGGTGATTGACTTCGGCGCCCAGGCTGCAGGGAGCGACCGGTTGCGGCTCCAGGCCCGCGACGGCTGGCGTGCCGCGACTTGTTGCGGGGGCCGAACCCCGCCGCCGTTCATGATCGACGCTGCCGTTCGGCGTCGACTCAGCTCGAGCGAGCCGTGGGCGGCAATGAATCCAAACAGCAGCCAGGTCGTCTTGCGGATCTCCCAGTTGACCGACATCACGCCAACGAGCCACGTGAGCATGACAACGGCCCAGAGCCTCCGTTCGGGTGACGGCAGACGCACGATCGCCAACGCGTTGGCCAGGAGAAGGGATACGGACAGCAGCACTCCAATCCCCCCCAGCTCCACCGCCATCGTCAGGAACCAGTTGTGGCCGCTGGTCCTGTCGGTGTTGAGTACGCTCTGGGTTGCCCGCCCATATGCCCCTGCGCCAAACCCGATGTAAGGGTGGCTCGGCAGCACCTCCAGGCCCGCTGACCAGAGTGCCCGGCGTCCGGTCAGCGCGCCGTCCGAAACCTCGCTCGAGATCGAGGCGATTCGTTTCCAGCTGGTTCCAGGCACAGCAGCCGCCATCGCAGCACCCACGACCGCCAGGAAAACGGCGGCGCGAGTCATCGACCACATCGAGACGCGCGCGTTCATCGTCAGCGGAACAATGGACAGCGCGACGATGCCCGCCATGAACGCCCCGCGCGTGCCGGTCAGGAGCGTCGAAGTCGGCGCGAGGACGAAATAAACCAGCGCGATCGCACGCGACACACCGCGGCGCCTCCGAACGACCTGCCACGCCATCGGCAGCCCTAGCACCAGCGTCAGTGCCAGATCGTCGGCATTGATCTGGGTGGCGGTGAACCGGTCTGTCATCGACAACCGGACGTTGGAATGAAAGTTGTACAGAAGGCTGGCCATCGGGACAAAGCAGCCGAGAAAGAACGCGACAAACAGCGTTTCCTGTTGCGCCGGCGTTCTCACCAACTCGCGCATGATCGCCACGAGCACAATCAATTGCCCGTAACTGAAGACCATCCTGACCGTGGCGTCGAATGAGTTCGTCCACAGCAAGGACATCGCGCTCCACCAGCCGAATGCAATCGACAAGAGGAGAATCCAGTCGGGTTTACGGATTCGGCCCCTCATCATGGTGACGAGAACCATGGGAACCAGCACCGCCAGGCCCACTGCCCGGCTCAACGAGCCGACAAAGGGAAGCGGAACGGCGTCCCAGGGCGTCGTGAACACGAACAGCCAAAGAAGGACGGAAACCCAGTCAGGCATCGAGTTGCAGAACGCCCCGAAAGCGATCAAGCACGCTATCCAGCACGAACGGACCGAGCGCGTCGAGCGGGACGACGGGTCGGGGTCGGTCGAGCGTCCGGGCAATGGCCTGGGCCAGCGCCGCGACATCGTTGATAGGTACGAGATCACCGAGGGTTCCATTGCGAAGGATCTCGCGGGGACCGCTTTCGCAATCGGTTGAGACGACGGGAGTCCCGAGCGCCAGGCTTTCCACGAGCACCGTCGGGAGCCCCTCGAAGTTCGACGACAGCGCCGTGACCGCCGCGCGTGACATGCACGCGTACGGGTTCTCCAGGAATCCGGGAAGCGAGACAGAGTCCGCGAGGCCGTGCTGCTTGACGTAGGCTTCAAGCGCCGGCCGTTCGGACCCTTCGCCGAGGATGACCAGCTTCACGTCCCGGTCGCGTCGAACGATCCGAAACGCCTCAAGAAGCAGCGGAAAGTTCTTCTGGGGCACCAGACGGCCAATGCCCAGCACAACCCGCGACGACTCGTCAAACCAGGCGTGAGCTGGCCGCGCAGAGGCCGCGGAGAACAGGCCAGGCGTAATCACCGGGTTGTAAATCACGTCGATGCGTTCGCGCGGAATGCCGCTGCTGGCGGACAGGTCGGCCGCCACGCCCTCCGACACAGCGACGATCGCATCGGCCCAGCGGTGCATGCGGCCGAGCAGCCAGGGAATAGCCGCCTCCCGCACGTCAACAGGCCCCTGGACGTTCTTTGGAAACGTGCAATGCACCGAGATGACCGTGCGAGTCCGGGTACCGGCTAAGCGGGCCGCGGCGATCGCGACAAGATTCGCGTGATCCAATGCGGCCAGCAGTGCGCGCGGCCGCTCCCGCCGCAGATACTGCACGAGCGGGCGCATCGATCGCAGAACGCGGCTCGCGCTCAGGTCGACCACATGCACATCACGCGGGACCTGGTCGAGATACGGCCCTTCGGCGCGACTCAGCACCAGGTCGATCGGCACTCCCTGTTTCGCGAAGCCGGCCGCGATGTTCAGGATCACCCGCTCCGCACCTCCCCCATCCAGCGATGGGATGAAGCACGCGAGAGTGGGTCGCGACCGCCTCACGGCCGCGCCTGGAATCGTGCAGCTGCTGTGAGCGACGCTTCCGGTCACGATGCCCAGGCCCGCTGACGGACACGTCGGCTGGACGTGAAGCTTTGTTTGCAGCGAGCGAAGAAATCGAGGCAGGACATCGGCAGGTACGCCACCACCACGAGCAGATAGCTGAGGGGCGCGGTCGGGTTCGCCTTCAGAGACGAGAGAAAGTACCGCCGGGCCTGTCGGACATCCCGTCCGCCCCGCAGGCAGAGCCAGCCGGTCTCACGTAGATGCTGGTGAAGAACGCCGTGCGCGACCAGCTTCTCGCGGTGCTTGCGGCGGAACAGCTCGCGCCCGGCGAGGCCGGCCTTGATGTTGATCGAAATGCGGCTCGAATCATTGCCCTTTCTCACCCGCACGAGCACCTCAGGAACGACAATGGCCCGAAATGGTTCGCAGATCCGGAGCCACAGATCCATGTCTTGGGATGCCGGCAACTCCTCGTCGAAGCCCCCGACCTGTTCGAGCGCGCTCCGGCGTACCATCGGGACCGACGTTTCGCCGACGACGTTCTGAACGAGGAGCCTGCTGGCCAGGTCGGGGTGAGGGCGGGGAATATCGATCGCGGCGTGACCGTCCGCGTCGATCCGCTCGACGCCAGCGTAAACAAGCGCCACGTCCTCGCTGGAGCGCTCGAACGCCTCGAGCTGCCGTTCCAGCTTGGCCGGCATCCATTCGTCATCGGAATCGAGAAACGCCACCAACGGTGCCATGGTTGACTGAATGCCCGTGTTCCGTGCGGCGCCGCCCCCGCGGTTGCGCCCATGCCGGATCAGTCGAATCCGGTCGTCACGGATCGCGACGACCGCCTCGGCGGTGTGATCCGTCGAGCCGTCATCCACGACCACGACTTCGTAGTCCCGGCAGGTCTGAGCCAGCACGCTGCTGATGGCTCGACACACCGCGTCCGGGCGGTTGAATACCGGAATCACGACAGCAACCTTCGGGGACATGAACGTCGGAGAAGAAACCGTCAGGCCGCCGCCATGGACTGGGCGAGGAACCATTCGTAGGTGTCGACGATGCCCTTCCGGAGCCGGATGCGGTACCTCCAGCCGAGCTCGTTCAGACGCGACACATCAAGCAGTTTCTGAGGCGTCCCATCGGGTTTGTCGGCGTCGAAGACCAGGCGCGCCGTCGGATGAATGACGTCTCCAATCAGCTCGGCGAGCTCACGAATCGTCAGGTCTTCGCCGGTGCCGACGTTGATGTGTTCGGCGCCGTCGTAGTGATCCATCAGGAACAGACACGCGTCGGCGAGATCATCCACGTGAAGGAATTCGCGTCTTGGCCGTCCCGACCCCCAGATCACCACTTCGTCGCGTCCCTGGAGCCTGGCCTCGTGAAACTTCCGCATCAGCGCAGGCACCACGTGCCCCCCGGTCAGATCGAACGTGTCGTTCGGACCATAGAGATTGGTGGGCATCGCCGCGATGAAATCGCAGCCGTACTGCCGCCGATAGGCCTGGCACAACTTGATGCCGGCGATCTTGGCAAGTGCGTACGCCTCGTTGGTGGATTCGAGCGGGCCGGTGAGCAGGAACTCCTCCCTCATCGGCTGCGGGCACTCCCGCGGATAGATGCACGAGCTCCCCAGATACAACAGACGCCGGACGCCATACTGATACGCCGCATGGACGACCGTGGCGTGAATCATCATGTTGTCGTAGAGAAACTCCGCAGGCCGCGTGGAATTGGCCAGAATCCCCCCAACCGTTCCCGCGACGAGGAACACGTACTCCGGCCGGTTGGCGCGAAACCAGTAATTGACGGCCGCCTGGTCCCGGAGATCGACCTGCTCACGCGTCGCAATCAGCAGATTGGTGTAACCCTCTTTCCGCAAGCGACGGACGACCGCGGAGCCTACCATTCCCCTGTGCCCTGCCACGAAGATCGGCGCGGTCGATGCCATTCGATGATTGCTCATGAGGTCTCTCCATTTCCGATGCAGGGGGTCGGAGTAGATGGAATCGTCCGTGCCCGTTCGCGTTGACGATCCAGCAACGCGCGACCCGAGAATCCTGCGATCGTGCCGAACACATTGGCGCCAACGTCGATGATCGACGGCACGCGATCAACCAGGAACACCTGGGCCGCCTCGAAGCAGCACGAGATGGCAAGGCCGGCAAGACCCGTCCGGAGTACGCTTCGCCACAGCTTCCATTGGCGCCGCCTTCGGTCGTGCCCCAGAAGAACGCCGAGCGGCACGAACAGCAGCACGTTGAGAACCACGTGCTGCGGATCCTGCTCGTCGCCCAGGAGGCGGAAGGCGTCACGAACACGTGCGGCGCGGTCAATATCCGCTGTGAAGTTGAACGGCGCCATCGTCGCGATCGCCGCGCACAGCAGCCACAGCAACAACAGCCGCTGCGCCGAGAACACACGTGGGCCGGCCCCGGTTTGTCTTCGTCCGCCGCCTTTGAGCATCTGTGATGGGTTCCTGCCTGGTTTCAGCCGCGGCTCATTCGGTCCCTGCGTCCGTGTGTGCAGGCGAGGTACCGCACCGCGCCATCAGCTCACCGTCACGGCCTGCTCGTAGGCGTAGCTTCCGTGCGGGGTCCGCTTGGCCTGATTCAGTACGACGCCGACCACCTGCGCCTGAACGGCGGCAATCTGCTCGAGAGCCGCTTGTGCCGCCTCCGGACTGGTCCGCCCCGAGCCGACGACGAACACGACCGACGCCGTCGCGTTCGCGACGATCGCGGCGTCCGCCACGCCAGTCACTGGCGGGCAATCGAGGACGACCGTGTCGAAGACGTGAGTGAATCCTCGGATGAGGTGATTCAAGCGACCGCTGTCGAGCAGATCGGTCGGGTTCGCGACCGCAACGCCGGCTGACATCAGAAAGAGGCCATGCACGGGTCCCTCGAGCAAGGCGTCGGTCGGCTTCGTGTCGCCCGCCACCACATTCGACAGACCCGGAGATCGCGGTACGTGGAAGATATTGTGAATCTGGGGACGGCGCATATCTGCGTCCACGAGGAGCACGCGACGGCCCGTCATCGCGATCGACATCGCGAGGTTGGCGGCGACCATCGTCTTGCCCTCGCCGACACCGGTGCTCGTGACGGTGATGCTGCGCGCAGCCGCTGGAATCGGCGACAGAAACAGCTGCGTGCGGATGCCGCGCAGCGCTTCCTGGAAGGACACCGGGAGATCATGGTGCGCGATGCGATGCTTCAGGCCGCGGATCTCTGGTGTCGCCCCGAGCAAGGGCAAGCCCAGGAACAGGTCGACGTCGCTCGCCATCGCAATGCGCGGTTTCAGATACTCCAGGCCAAACGCGCACACCGCAGCGACAAACGTCCCGCCGAGCAGGGCAATCAACAGATTGATGCGCGTTCTCGGCCAGATCGCCGAGGTTGGCGTGTCGGCCCGATCGAGGATGCGGGCGTTGTTCGACTGCAATTCCGCCGACAGGTCCATTTCCTTCATACGCTGCAGCACCGTCTGGAACATCTGCTGGCTGCTGGCGGCGTCGCGCTGCAGCGTCGTATACCCCATCGACGCCTGACTCAGCTTCAACACCTCCCCCTTCTGAGACTCCAGCGCTTGTTCGAGCGATCGCTCTTTGGCTTCAGCCGTCCTGTAGTCGTTCTCGATATCGGCAACGATCTTCGCCATCTCGTCGTTCAGTCGTCTGGTGGCGGTCTCGATCGCGGTGGTCACCTTGATCATGTCCGGATGAAGGTCGCCGAGCTGCTGCGAGAGACGCTCCTTTTCGCGCTGAAGGCCGGCAAGGTCCGCTTTCAGACCTTGGATGAACGTGTTCGTCGAGACGGGCGTGAACGTGTCGAGTGGCTCCTTTCTCGCCTGGATCTGTTTCAGCCGCTCATACACCGCCTCCTTCCCGAGGCGATCGGTTCGCGCGGTGGTCAACAGCGTGTTCAGCTGGGCCAGTTTCTGAACGGTGATGTTCTGGTCGTCGCCGAGCGACAACGACTTCCGCTTTTCCCGATAGTTCTGAAGCGCCCCCTCGCGCCTGTCCATTTCGATGCGCAACTCGGCGAGCCGCTGGTTCAACCACTTCGATGCCTCCCGGCTCCCTTGACGTCGCGCTTCCAGGTTCTGCTCCACGTAGGTTTGGGCGACGCCGTTGGCGAGGGCGGCGGCGAGCTCCGGATCCTTGTTGGTCACCGTCACGTTGATGACACGACTGTCCCCCATCGAGCTTTGGACGGGAGAGACGGAGAGGCTGGCAAGGAGGCCGCTGATCTGACCGGCCTGCTGCGGATCCTCCGCCAAGAGACCGAGCTTCTCTAACGTTCGCTTCGCCAGCGCCCGGCTGCGCAGCACTTCGACCTGGGTGAGGTAGTAATCGAGCCGTCCGGCGTCTTCCGTGACCCCTCGAAACGGCACCACGTCTGGCGAATTGGGCTCGATCAGCAACCGCGAGCGCGCCTCATAGACCCGAGTGGCGAAGCGGTTGTAGGCGACGGCTCCTGCCAGGGATGCCGCGATGATCGCCACGATCAGCCACGGACGGCGCGCCAGCGAGCCGAGCGCGTCGATGAAGCGGATGTCGCCGTCGGCGTCCTTGCGGCGGATCCGAATGGGAAGAGCTGGTTCCTGCCGACGCACCAGCTCACCGATCGGCTCCCCATGATAGGGCCCTTCAGCTGTGGAAGGGGCCGCGAGGCCATCCGCAGCGGATCCCTGTTCGTCGAGGGGAAATCGGCTGCTGCTGTCATCGGGCAGAGGATTCGTCTCCTCGTGATCGGATCCCGTACGCCGCATCGCGTCGCTCACTCGCCCCATCGCGCCCCTCGTCTCATTTTTGCGCACCAAGCGCGCCGAAGAGCCGCGCTGGCGCAGTCGCCAGAGGTTCCTTGGTGACACGTTCCCGTTCGGTCTCGGTCCCGCCCGGCGTCTTCACCTGGCCGCTGTGCCTGGCTTGAAGCGGAAGCGCGGGCAGGGGCACGGAATCAAGCACGTGTTTCTCAGCTGCGCTCAGCGCGCCGGAGGACCGCGGGATCGACTCCGGCGTCGTCGCGCCCTCGGGAACTTCGGCCACGATCCAATCAAGGTCCTTGCAGACCTCGACGACGATATGGCTCGTGACCGTCGGCAGCCCCGCCGCATAGGCGCCGAGCAGCGCGTTATCGGCGATGACGTTGATGATCCTGGCTATGCCGCCCGAGTACCGATACAGAAGCGTCACGGCGTCTCTCGTGAACAGCTTCGCCGGATTTCCTCCTGCGGCGGCGATGCGCCCGGCCACGTAGAGAGCGGATTCGTGGAGCGTCAGCGGGCGCAGCTCGCATCGAAGGGCAATCCGCTGTTTCAAGTGCTGCCAGGCCGGCTCGTTCAATCGTTTCGCCAGCTCGGGCTGTCCGGCCAGCACCAGCGCCAGCGGCTTCTGCTGCCCGATCTCGATGTTCGTCAGCAGCCGGAGCTCCTCGAGCAACTCGGCGGAGAGATTCTGCGCCTCGTCGACGACGAGAACCGTGCGCTCCTGCGTTTCGATCCGCCGCGCCAGCAGCGCTTCAAGCTCGAGGAGCAGGTCGGTTTTCGACCGCTGCGCGCGCGAGCTCAACTCGAACTTGGCGGCGATCATCTGCACCAGCTCGACGCGAGTCAGCGCTGGATTCTGCAGGCAGACACAATGTGCCCGATCCCGCTGCCGCTCGATCGCGGCACGGATGATCGTTGTCTTGCCCGTGCCCGCTTCGCCCAGAAGGAGTGTCACGGGCTTGGCGGTTGCGATCGCATGGTGAAGGCTGTCCAGCGCCTCCCGATGCGGGCCCGTGAGGACGAGAAACGCGAGATCGGTCGTCAGATCAAACGGCCGGGCCCGGAAGCCATAGAAGGATTCGTACATTGAACGTGTCTGGAAGCGCGAGGATCGGTGCTGGGCGGCACCGCTCTGTGCTGAGGAGATTTCAGAACAGCCGGTCGCGGACGACGACATCGTCGCCCGCCTGAACGATGTCGCTCAGGCTCACGTCCTTGGTGACCTTCGTGCCGTTGACCTGCCGGATCACCTGAATGCGCCGCGTCGAACCCCGTTCGACGACGCCGCCCGCGAGCGCGAGCACTTCGCGGATGGTCATGCCTTTCACGATGGGGTACTCGCCAGGGGACCGCACCTGACCGGACACGAACGCCGTGGCGGCGCGCGGGACAAAAATCGTGTCGCCGCCGCGAAGCGAGATGTTCTCGGGAAGTTGTCCGGACTTGAGGAATTCGAGGCTCACGCGAATCACCTTCGCATCCTTGACGTTCTTCAGGTCGTCGGCCCCTGCGGCCCCTGGGCCCTTCTCGCCGGCGGTCCATGTGAGTGTCGAGACATCTGGCATCGGCGCGCCAGGGTCCGGTCGAACGATGACCGCGCCGGTGCCGGCGCGCTCGGTGACCGACCCGGCCCGGGCCA
>Ga0066903_100000504_pt1 | contig 24790 bp, 23 predicted proteins | sample PanSoiMetaGPlot1_FD_67491 | JGI IMG/M metagenome (GOLD analysis project Ga0066903, IMG submission 67491) | Tropical forest soil microbial communities from Panama analyzed to predict greenhouse gas emissions - Panama Soil - Plot 1 (version 2) | ecosystem: Environmental > Terrestrial > Soil >... | reverse complement strand
CGCCTATGCCTGGTGCGTATTCGAAGACGCCGCCGAGGAGGGCCGATTTCTGGAGACGTTCCTCGTTGAATCGTGGCATGAACATCTGCGTCAGCACGAGCGTGTGACCATTGCCGATCGTACCATGCAAAGCACGGTTCATCGTTATCAGCTCGCAGGAACTCCCAAGGTCACGCATTTCATCGCTGCCCGGTCGGAGTAGCCGACTGCAGTCGGTCGTCATTTCTGCTTCAACTTCACGCTGAACGATACCCCGCCCGCTCCGCAGCAGGGGCAGGCCATGGCCACCAGGATGCTTTGCTTCTGTTCCTCGTCGATATCGGCGCGTTCCAGCATGTTCCGCGCCTGTTGCTCGAACTGTTGGTGAAGCGACAGGTTGCTGACGCTAACTCGGTGGGCCTCGCCGCTGGGTGCGTCGCTGAGCTGCGGCGGCCGGGGTGCGGTTGCGGGTGCCAGAGGTTTGGCCTTCCTGGTTTGCCTCTTCGTTCGCCTCACGGCGAAACCTCCTCAAGCACGCGCGACTTAGTTTCAGTGGCGAACAATGCGACGACCACGCCTGCCACGAGCGCGACAAGCCCGAACACCAGGAAGGCGCCGCCGATGCTGCCGCTTGCGACAGTATTGCCGAAGACCTGGGGCCCAAGGATCGATGCGAGGCGTAGCCAGGCGGTGCCGGTCGAGGTGCCAAGCGCGCGCACACGCGTCGGGTAAAGCTCGGCAGTATAGAGATAGAGCGCAAGCGACAGCGTGCTGATGCACAGGTTCGTCAGGATCGCGAAAACGAGGATGCGCTCGGCGCTGCTTGGGCCGATCCACCACAGCGTCAGCAACGCCGCCGCCGCTCCGGCGAAAGCAGTGGCGAACCAGACGCGGCGGCCAACCCTGTCGATCAGCACCGCGCAGGCGAAGCTCGTGAAGAGGCCACATGCTTGCGTTAGAAGGCCGTAGTTGAGCGCGGTTTCGAGCGGGAGATTGAATACACCGCGATAGATCGTCGGCAGCCACGTCGTCAGTCCGTAATTGGCGAAATAGGTGGCGAACCAGGCGGTCCAGATCACCAGCGTGCGCCGCCGATATGCGAGACTGAACAGTTCCGACCACGTCGCGCGACTGGCGACGGCCGTCTTGGGCATAGCTTCGACGGGGGGCAGCGGCTTGCCGGTCGCGGCTTCAACCTCCTTCTCGATGAGAGCCATGGCGGTCGCTGCCTCCTCGATGCGGCCCTGCGAGGCGAGCCACCGCGGCGACTCCGGCAGGTTGCGCATCATGAACAAGGCGAACAGCGCCGGGAGGCCTCCAACGAAGAACAGGTATTGCCAGCCAATGGGCACGATCCAGCGGCCCATAATGGCGACGGCAACGAGGCCGACCGGGAACACCAACTCGAACAGCAGCACGAACCGGCCGCGGCCCCTGGCCTTGGCCAGCTCGCTGATATAGGTTGCGGCAACCGGCACCTCGGCGCCTAGGCCGAGCCCTTGGAGAAGGCGCAACACCAGGAGCGATTCGTAATTCCACGCCCACCCGCAGGCGAGACTGAAAAGCCCGAACCACAACACCGCCGTGACGATGACGGGCCTGCGGCCGATCCGTTCGGCGAGCGCACCGCCGATCAGCGCGCCGACAAGCTGGCCAAGAAAACCCGCCGAGATCAGCCAACCAATAGCTGTCGGCGTGAGCTTCCAAACCGGCACGACGGCGGGCAGTACATATGTGATGGAGAGGGCATCGAAAGCATCGAAGAAGGTCGCAGTGCCGACGATGATGCGGGTTCTGATCTGCCAGGACGACAACGGCAGCCGCTCGATGCGGGGCAGAATGTCCTCGGGAGTCGCGATGCCGGCCGCGATTCCATCAGGGGGCGCCGTTTGCGTCGCGCTCATGATGTTTTCCCCATCACCGCCCTAGCGTTTGGTGACCTGGCAACTGGACGAGATCGGCTTGATACTTTTCATTTGTATGTCGGTGCCCGAAATGGGCGAGACCCAATTCCAGTCGGCGATGCCGGCTTCACGCGCATAGGCGGGACGAATCGAGCATCGCAAACCTTCGGGGCCGCGGCTGAACGAGATCGTGCCCTTGTAGGCTCCTGCCCTGAACGTTCGCAGGTTGATGAGCTGTCCGTCCTGAAAAATCCACAGCGCATGCCCTCCACCTGCTGCCGCGACCTCGCGTGGCTGTCCGAGCGTGAACGAACCGGTGCGGGGAGGAGATGCCCGAACGCCCCGAGGATTGTACGCGGTGCTGACCACCGTATTCGTCAGAGTATTCGCCGAATCGATCGTGATCGTACTGACCACCTCAGCCTGGTTCTGAAACGGTTGACCATTGCTCAATCCGTCCTGCTGAAAGAGCACGCGTGTATGAATGACGGCGCCTTGGAGATCGGCAAAAGACACACGGTCCTGCGCGCCCGCAGGCTCCGATGCCCCGGCACAAACGATGCAGCCGAGCAGCCACCCAAAGGTTTTCATGCTGTGCTCCGATTGGATTAAGCGCCTCACTATACCGGATCTCCTTCCAGCGGAATCAAACGATTCTCAGTCGTAACTGTGCAAGTGGGGCCCAGCACCCTGCAGCCATCATTTGAGGCAACCCGATCCGCCTCGGCGGGAATGCCACAGCAGAGGTCGCGACCCAGCGAACCGAGCCCGCGTCATCGCGTTTCTTGTATCATGCGCGTTTCTTGCCCGCCCCTTTGGCTTTGCGCCCCCCCGCGTTATAATTGCGCCAAAAGCCGTGCCCTTGCGGAGGAGACTTCCATGAAAGATCTGGTCAAGCAGTATCTCGATGATGGGATATCCCGACGACAGCTCATGGCCGGGCTGAGCGCGCTCGGTATGACCACCGTGGCGGCCCAATCAGTGGCACAGTCGCTCGCACCCGTAACATCGGCGGTGCCCGCCGCGATGCGCGAGATGCATGGCACCGGCGGTGCGCTGTTCGTTGCCCAGCTCAAGGCCGCCGGCGTCAAGTTCGTGTTCTTCAATCCGTCCACAGGCGATTACCCGATCTTCGATGCTCTCGTCGATGAGCCCGACATCCAGGTGATCAAAGGCATTCAGGAAGGCGCCGTGGTCGCCATGGCGGACGGCTATGCCAAGGCATCCGGCAAACCGGGCATCGTGATCGTCGCCAATGTGGGTCTGTGCAATGCGATGACCCAGATGGTCAACAGCTGGAAGGATCAGACTCCGCTGCTGGTGGCGGTCGCATCCGTTGAGCAGGATACGCTCGGCCGCGAACTCACCCAGGAGTTCGACTACTGCGAGACGATGACCCAGCCGATCACCAAATGGTACTGGGCGGCGAAGACCACGACGGCGATACCGGAGACGCTGCGGCGCGGGCTTAAATTTGCGACCACACCGCCGGGCGGCCCGGTGTTCATGTCGCTGCCCAACAACACGCTGCGCGAAGAGGGCAAGGCCGCCATCTGGGACCAAGCCAAGTTCGACGTGCCGATGCGCATCCGTCCCGACAAGGACGATATTGAAAAGGCAGCGCGCATCCTGGTCGAGGCGAAGAATCCGCTGATCAGCATCGGCGATGAGATCACGACATGCCGCGGCGAGAAGGAACTCGTGCAGCTCGCTGAACTGCTGGGCATCCCGGTCGCCTCGCAGGCCGGTGCGCTTGGATTCTGGTCGAAACCGTTCCCGACCCGGCATCCGCTTTTCGTCGGCGCGCAACTGCGCGACATGCGCTTCCCTGGAAAAATCGACGTGCTGTTGAACCTCGGCAACCGCTTCGGCGAGCGCGCATCGCCGGGGACGACATTGATCTCGATCCGACATGATCCGACGAGCTTGGCGCGCGTCGCCCCGGTTGACCTCGCGATGGTCGCCGACTTGCGCCTTGCCACCGCCGACCTGGTCGTGGCGATCAAGAGCCTCGCTACACCGGCGCGCCTCAAGGAAATTGCTGAGGAGCGCATCGCGCGCACACGGGCCTACACGGCCGAAATGGCCGAGTTCCGTATGAAGATCGCGCGCGACAACGCCGACGGGACGCCCATCACCCTGTCGCGGATCGGACTCGAGCTGGAGGGCGCACTTGCGCCCGACACGTGCTACGTCTGCGATGTCGATTCCGGCAAGGCCATGGATCCGCTGCTGTCATTCGGCGGTTCCGACAAAAAGTATTTTGGGACCAGCCCGAATATTCTGGGCTGGGGTATGGCAGCGGCCTTCGGCGTCAAGCTCGCGCGGCCTGACCAGCCGGTGGTTTCCGTGGTCGGCGACGGCAGCTTCTGTTTCTCGGGCCCGCAGCCGCTGTGGAGCCAGGCGCGCTACCACGCGCCGGTGATGAACATCGTGCTCAACAACAAGAGCTACAACAACGAACGCAACCGCATCTGGCACTACGGCGGGCGGCAGTTCGCGACTGGGCGCGACATGACCTGCTACATCGGAAGCCCGGACGTTGATTACGCCAAGGCCGCCGCCGCCTTCGGGGTCGAGGGCGAGGTGGTCAAGGAACCCGGCGAGGTCAAGCCCGCGATTCTGCGCGCCCAGCGCGTTATCGCCGACGGGCGGCCCTATCTCCTCGACATCCACACCCACCGCGACGGTATCGGGGCGGCCAGCGCCTGGCATCCGGCTTATTCGCTTGCGGATGCGCGGCAGAGGAGGGTGTGATGGGCCGCCTTGTTTCCGCGCTGTGCGTCGCAGCACTCGTCGTCATGGTCGTCATCCCGGCCTGGGCCCAGGGCGCGCTGCCCCCTGGGGAAGGCCGCGACCTAATGGCGACGGCCTGCTCGCAATGCCATCCCCTGAACGTGATCAGGTCGATGCGGGAAGGCCCGGAGGGCTGGAAACGCCATGTCTATAACATGGTCACGCGCGGCGCCCAATTGAATGCGCGCGAGGCCGATATGGTTGTGGCGTATCTCGCAGCCAATTTCGGTCCCACCGGGGGGCCTGCCGGATCCGCCGCAAAAGTGACGCTGCCCGGCGGGCTCGGCAAGGATCTGGTGGAAGCGCGTTGCACGGCCTGTCACGACCTCGAACGAGTGGCTTCGATCAAACGCCAGAAAGCCGAGTGGCCGGCTCTGGTTGCCAACATGGTCGGCCGCGGCGCGGTTGCAACGCCAGACGAAGCGCAGCTCATTACCTCGTATTTGGCATCCCATTTCGGCGGGGAGTAATCAGCTTTCCGGTGGGCCTTGACGTGGGTCAAAGTGCAAATGGCACCGTGCGTGCCATTATGCATCATGGATTCTAACAACAGACCCCCGCATATCAAGAACTGTCCAATCTGCCGATTGGCGATGATCGGTGACCGAACCGACAGCCGGATCGCGGAATTCAACATCTATCGCTGCCTGAGTTGCGATTTGACCATTACCTCCGCGCCGCCCACCGCACACAGTGATGACAACGGGCGGCGCCGCTAAGCATTTCATCGGGCCGTCCTTCAGGCGATCACCGCGTACTGGCATCCCACTGCGGGTGAATCTTCGGCGCGTCGATATAATTCAGGCTGACCAAGCATACGCTGACGAGAAGAGGAGTTGCCATCGTTAATTCGGTTGGCTAATTTAACACACTAATGAGTTGTGGATACTTTCACTCTGATTTCACTGGAGTTATTTCGTTCAAAGCGGCTCCTTGAACGATTTAATGTAGAGGCTCTCTGCCTACACGGGTCTTTATAGGCTACGGCTACAGCGCCCGAGACGAGTGGATTGAAGATTATGTCTTCCCTATCGTGAAGGCACTTGGCCTACAAATCCTGCATGGCAAAGGCATGCATGGGCAGCAGCTGCAGGATGGAGTGAAGGCTCGGATTGAGCAGGCCGCCGGCGTAATCGGATTTTGTACGCTTCGCGAAGGACATGAAGCGGAGAAATTCAATACTCACCCGTGGGTCCGCGAAGAAATGGCATATGCCCTGGGGCAGCACCGGCCGATCATTGAAGTGCGCGAATTAGGTGTGAACGACTTTGAGGGTGTCATCGGAAACCGTCAGCGAATCTCGCTGAACCAAAACGACAGGCTAGCCTGTGTAGCAGAGCTTGTAACAGTCGTCAGCAGGTGGTCTGGGCGAAAACTTCGACTGGAACGCCACTCGGAGCGAGGGCCTGACATTCGCATCATCGTTCGAAACCCACTGTTTAGCGCTTGGTACAGGACCCGCATAGGCGGGGTTGATTCGGAATTTCGACTAGCCCGAGGTGTAGAAAAGATTGGGGGCGGAATTTTTATGCAAGTCCACTCAGTTCCAGACGAGGCCTTGATCGAAGTTCAAGGTCGGGTCGATGGAAAAGTCGTCTTCAGCTCTGACTGGGAGTCGCCGGATGCCGTGCAGATTAAGGTCATTGTGATAGGAGGTTGAGGATGGCTTCGAAGGCACTCCACCTCGTACAGGATCAAGAGTATGTCGGCGACGGTCGAGATGACCACTATTGGTCATGGTCCATATGGCTCGAAGGTGCCGAGTCGGAACTCAATCGTGTCGATTACGTGGAGTATACGCTTCATCCCACATTTCCGAGGCCAGTTCGACGCATTCACGATCGCCAAACGAATTTCAAACTCGCTACTGCCGGATGGGGGGTCTTCAGGATCTATGCCAAGGTCTTCACCAAAGATGGTGCCGTGATTGCATTGCAACACGACTTAAAACTGTATTTCCCGTCCGGCAGGCTAAATCTGAGCTAGCTGCAAATTTGCTTCCTCTTGCCAGATTTCGGCTGCTGACTTCGGGATGGTTGGGCGGCGTATAGGGAAGCCGACAAGACTTGCCGGCTGCTCGACTTTACGGGCATTTGCATATAGAATCAACGTGAGGGCGACACCAATCCGGCCCCGCCGAGAGCGCGCGCATGATCTCGTCTGGGCTTTCGATTGTCCTCCAGGTGTTCCGCGCACCTTTCGTCTTGAGGGGGGCTCTCCTGGGGAGCCTCGCTGCGGCTTGCCTGCTGGCTTTGGCGGCGCGCGCGACCGCCGAGCCGGTGTTTGCGTTTGATGCGACGCCCGGCAAGCTGCCGAAGACCGTGGTGCCCATCCATTACGCGCTTGATCTTACGCCCCATCTCGACAAGCTCAGTTTTGCTGGTTCCGAGCTGGTTGACATTGAGGTGACGGAGCCGACAGCGCAGCTGCTGCTCAACGCGGTCGACATGACAATCGAGGCGGCGGCGGCAGACGGCGAGGCCGCAGTGGATGTCGCGCTCGATCGGGCCGCACAGACCGTGACATTCACCTTCACGCACCCGATCGCGGCCGGCCGCCATAAACTGCATATATCCTTTGCGGGCCATATCAACCGCTTCAGCCGCGGCCTGTTCGTGGTCGACTATCCGACCGCCGAAGGCCGCAAGCGCATGATCTCCTCTCACCTGGAACCCGCCGATGCGCGCCGCATCTTTCCGAGCTGGGATGAGCCCGCCTTCAAAGCGAGCATCGCCCTCACGGTTGCGGTGCCGCAGGCTTTCCTTGCAGTGTCCAATATGCCGGTGGCTCACGAGGAACCGATCGGCGATGGCAAGAAGCGTGTGGTGTTTCAGCCGACGCCACGCATGTCGACCTATCTTTTCGTGCTCGCGGCGGGCGACCTGGAGCGCACCACTGCCGATGTCGGCGGCGTCACTGTCGGAGTGGTGGCGACGCGGGGCAACAGCGTGCATGGACGCTACGCGCTCGACGCCGCCAGTGAGCTCTTGCGGTACTTCAACGACTATTTCGGCGCCACCTATCCGCTGCCCAAGCTCGACCTGATTGCGGTGCCCGGCGGGTTCGGCGGCGCCATGGAGAACTGGGGTGGCATCACGTTCTTCGAAAGCCGCCTGCTGTTCGATCCGACGACGAGCGCAAGCGATGCACGACGCGGCATCTTCGGCATCATCGCCCACGAGATGGCCCATCAATGGTTCGGCGATCTCGTCACCATGGCATGGTGGGACAACATCTGGCTCAACGAGGGTTTCGCGAGCTGGATGCAGGCGAAGGCAGCAGACGCGCTCCATCCGGACTGGCAAAGCCGGCTCAACGGCAACGGCCTCAAGCAGGCGGCCATGAGCGAGGATGCCCGCCGCACCACCCATCCGATCCAGCAGCCCATCGCCAATGAATCCGAAGCGATGGCGGCCTTTGATTCCATCACCTATGCGAAGGGCCAGGCGCTCATCAGGATGATGGAAAACTATCTGGGCGAGGAAACCTTCCGCGCCGGCATCCGAGCCTACATGAAGCAGCATGCCTACAGTAACACCACCACAGCTGACCTTTGGGCTGCGCTGCAGGGGACATCCGGCAAGCCGGTGACGTCCATCGCGGCAGCCTATACGGAGCAAGGCGGCATTCCGCTTGTCGTCGCTGAAACATCCTGCACGGGCGACATCCAACGCCTTGCGATCCGGCAGGAACGTTTCACTGTCCACGATCCGTCGCCTGAACCGCAGCGCTGGCAGGTGCCGGTAGTGCGCGGCGGGGCGGGCGGGACGCCGGACAGGACGGTCCTCCTTGACGGCACAACCGAAATCGCTGCCGGGCGATGTGGCGATCCGGTGAAGCTCAATCTGGGTGATGTCGGCTATTATCGGGTGCAATATGACGCCACGATGCTGGCAGCGCTAATGCGATCGATTGACCGGCTCGCGCCGGCCGATAGGGCCAACCTGGTCAGCGATACTTGGGCGCTGGTCGAGGCCGGCCGCATCGAGCCGCCGGCGTTCTTCGATCTCGTCGAGCGGCTGATCGGCGACGACAACCGGGCCGTAACTGAACATATCATCCGGGCCCTGACCCGGATCGATCACCTTGAATGGCAGCGGCCGGAACGCGCTGCATTCCAAGCCTATGGGCACGCGGTGCTGCGACCGGTGCTCGATCGCATCGGCTGGGACGCGGTGCCGTCGGAGCCGATCGATTATGCGCCGCTGCGGTCTCGCCTCATCGGCGTGCTCGGGAATTTCGGAGACGATGCGGTCATCGCTGAGGCCAAGCGTCGCTTTGCGAAATTCGTGGGCGACCCGACATCGCTCCCCACCGCACTGCGCGAGACCGTTACCGGCCTGGTTGGCCGCTACGCGGATCGCGCCATCTATAACACCCTGCTGGCGCTCGCTCGGGGCAGTACGAACACCGACGAGCGGGTGCGCTACTACATGGCGGCGGCGAGCGCGCGCGATCCGGCGCTCGCCGAGGAAACGCTCGCTATCGCGCTTACCGACGAACTGCCGACGAGTCTCGTCGGTCGGCTGATCTCCCAGGTCGCATCGCAAGGCGAGCATCGCGATCTCGCATGGAATTTCGTCAAGGCGAACTTCGCCACACTGGCCGCAAAGCAGGGGCCGTCCTTCCAGAACAACTTTCCCGCCAATCTAATCGCGAACTTCACTGATGCTGCGCACGCCGCTGAGCTCGCAAATTTCGCGCCGGCGCAAGCGACCTCCGGCGGAAGGCTGGTAGCGGCGCGCGCCTACGAGCGCATCATGACGGCCGCGGATTTTTCCGTGCAACAACTGCCAGCCATCAACGAGTGGGTGAAGCGGCGCAGGGCGCGGCCGTAGGCGTCGAAGCCCGGATGAAGCGAACGCACGCTGTTGCGTGCGGGCGTAAAGTTATGTCAGCGATCGGAAATCCGGGAGCAGGAGCATTTCGTGAGCCTCCCCGCTCAAGGAACTTTATGACGCCACAGTGCTCAAGCAAGTTTGCTTTGGCTCGCCAACGGATGGAGGCGCTCCCAAATGTCAATTCAAACCGCCGACGTTCCCCCGCTGGCCGGCTCGTGAATGGCCACATCCGGACTCATGCACCGCAGCAACCGGGATAGCTATTCGAATCAGTTCTTCCACAGTTGCGAGCTTTGCGCGCCACTGCCGGCATCCGCCGCGAGACATTATGGCGCGATCACTCAAACGCGCTCAATGTCGCCCCGCTTGAGATACTGCAGCACTTCGCACCGCATTGAGGGGATAGGCTCTGACCGCCCCATTTGCGCAAGTGCATCGCGGTCGATCATGAGTTGCACGGCCGTCATGTGACGCTCGCCGTCCGCCCCATTCTGCCAGTCGATATATCCGTCGTACTCGCCTTTAGGGACAACAAGTACCGATATATTCGACAACTTCACCTTGTCCGTCACAACGCGCAATCGGACGTGTTCGGGCCATTGAGTCATGGACACGTGCTCCATCAACCATTTAACCGACCATAGCCGTTCGTATGTGGCGCTTTGTTGGCGACAATCGTCACTTCGCGGGCGCTAGAAACCATGGTGATCACATTTCTACTCATGCACTTTGCGCCGTCGATCTATCGGGGAGCGACGCACAGCACAATCGTTGCACCACCGCTTTGGTCAGTCGCGCCGGTCAAGCCCGCGCATGACAACCAGGTGGATCAAATCGACCGGAATCCGCTGTAGTTTGACCTTCGGACGTAACGCCACCCGCTCGCTCGGCAAGCTGAGCATGTTGCGCCAGAAACCCCGACCAGAGCCATTGCATGAGCCGCAAGTCGCCCAATCGTGCTTGCTTAGGGTGCTTCCATAAACGCCCCGACAGCGCTTACCTCCGGACCGCCTGCCACAGTTGCCGTTGATCCGAGCCGCGTCATATATGAACTCACCACACTTAGTACAGACACCGACAGGCGGAAGTGCAGTCATAGCAACCTCCTACTTATTGGTATCAACTGTCACAGTTCGAGATATGTGCGCAGTTGTCTTTCCATTTTGATCGAGAATGTCGGCAGGAAAGATGGTGCTATCGCGGAGCGCCTGCGCCGCTAGTTCCCGTCGCTATCGAAGCTACTCGATTCCAAGGTGGGGTGCGCGCGATCAGCAGGTCTTTCACCATGGGAGGTGATCGGACATCCCTCATTGTGGTGGCTCCTTGCTTCTAGCACGCCTCCTCTCGATCCCGGCCTCCTGCGATAGCTCCACGAGGCTTTGAATTTTCATGGCGTGCGTTCTAGCGCGCGACGCACAATCTCTGGCTCGCGCGCAATGACTGTGAGATAGGCGCGCGCGGCGGCGTCCGGCTCGAAGCGGCCTTGTTCCCAATCGCGCAGTGTACTCACAGGAATATGGTAGCGCGCGGCAAATTCCTCCTGCGAAAGGCCGAGCGCGCGCCGTAATGATTTGGTGCGCGGCACGCGACGCATCTTGGCCAGCCGCTCCGGAGTCAGCGGTTGCGCGTCAGGGTCGGCTAATGCGGCGGCGTGAATTTCGGCGTCGGTCAGCGCATCGGCCTCCTTCCAATCATGTTTGATTCTCTTCATGATACCTCCGTCGTTCAAAGGCTTCCGCGCGCCGTGCTGAAATGATCCTGATCGTGTCTCCCCTCATCGTGTAGGTGACGAACAAGAGACGATTTTCGACCATGCCGAGCGCGCTGAAACGCTGCTCGTGTTCGTCTTGTCCTTCGTCAATCCACTCGATAATGAAGGGATCGGCGAACACTTCGCGCGCCTGTTCGAACGTGATCTTGTGACGCCGATGATTGCTCGCCGCTTTGGTGTCATCCCATTCGAAATCATCGCTTTTCATATATACGGGTTACCCGTATAATTCAACGTTGTCATCACCTTCGCCCCTTTTGTCATGAGCCGACGTTTGCAGTGCACCATTTCTGTCGCCCTTCGTTGATCGATGCCTGTGACTCTGCTTCGTCATCCCAAAAGCCGGACGTGCCGATGGTTTACCTCGGTAAGCGGCCTCCACTCAACGTCCGTCCGACCGCATCCTTCCAGCCAGCGATCTTACGGCGGCGCGTTGCCTCATCCATAGCCGCCGTGAAGCGCCGCTCCAGCGCCCAGCGGCTCGCGAAGATCTGCGGATCAGGGTAAAGCCCCGATTGCAGGCCGGCCAGGTAGGCGGCGCCGAGCGCGGTGGTCTCCAGGATAGTGGGACGATCGACCGGCGCGCCAAGAATGTCGGCGAGCCGTTGCATGGTCCAATCGGACGCCACCATTCCGCCGTCGACCCGCAGCACCGTGTCGGCGAAGGTGACGCCATCTTTATCGCCGCAATCGGCCCGCATCGCCTCCACGAGATCAAAGGTCTGGAAGCACACGCTTTCGAGCGCTGCGCGGGCGAACTCGTTCGGCCCGGTGTCGCGGGTCAGCCCGAACAATGCGCCTCGCGCCTCCGCGTCCCAGTATGGCGCCCCGAGCCCCACGAAGGCCGGCACCAGAATGACGTCCTGGGCCGAGTCGGCGGCTTGCGCCATTGTGCTGGTGGCTGCGGCGGAGGGCAGCACGCGCAGACCGTCGCGCAGCCATTGCACAGCCGCGCCTGCGATGAAGATTGCGCCTTCGAGGCCGTAGGCGGTTTCGGCGCCCAGCCGATACGCGATGGTCGAAAGGAGGCGATGGTGAGATCTGACCGCAGTGGCGCCGGTGTGGAGGATCGCAAAGCACCCGGTCCCGTACGTCGACTTCATCATGCCGGGCTGAAAACAGGCTTGGCCTATCAGCGCCGCCTGCTGATCGCCCGCAATGCCACGGATCGGGATTGCGGCGCCGAACAGCTCAGGTGCGGTGATGCCGTACTCGGCGGTGCAATCGTACACCTGCGGAAGCATCGACCGCGGCACGCCGAACAAGGCACACAACTCGTCGCTCCAGGTATTGGCGTGGATATCGTAGAGCGCCGTGCGCGACGCATTGGTGACGTCGGTGGCATGCACGCGGCCGCCCGTCAGTCGCCACAGCAGGAACGAATCCACGGTGCCGAAGGCCAACTTGCCGCGCTCCGCCTTTCCCCGTGCATCCGGCACATGGTCGAGGAGCCAGCCGATCTTGGAGGCAGAGAAATAAGGATCGAGCAGCAGGCCGGTACGCGTGGTGACTTGGGCTTCGCCCCCGGCGTCCTTGAGCCTGCGGCACATATCGGCCGTGCGTCGATCCTGCCATACGATGGCGTTGTGGATCGGCGTGCCGGTAGCGCGATCCCATACCAGGGTGGTCTCCCGCTGATTGGCGATGCCGATTGCGGCGATGTCCCGTGCCGTGAGACCCGCCTTTGCGACAGCCTCGCGACCGGTTGCCAAAACGCTTCGCCAAAGATCTTCCGGATCGTGCTCGACCCAGCCGGAATGGGGAAAGTGCTGCGGAAATTCCTGCTGGGCAACGGCCGCGATGGTGCAGTCATGGCGAAACACGATGGCGCGGGAGGATGTTGTGCCCTGGTCGATGGCGAGGATGTGAGTCATCGGGCTCCTATTGCGGCTGGCATCGGGTTATTCCTGGAACCAAAGGGACATGCTCGGCGTTATATAGTTCCCGGCTGCGAGCGCACCTTACCCAAAGCGCTTGCCTATGTAGGTTTCCTTACTGAGACTGTTTGCCGGGCGGGGCCAAGGAGGGTTCGGCCATGAAGCAGATTTTCGATCAGTTTCTGCAATTCCTGCAACGGGGCATTTCCGAGATCTTCCGGTTCGTTCATCTCGTCTGGACGTGGTCGACCGACCAGATCACAAAGCTTACGCAGGTGCCGTGGGAGCATTGGCCGCTCTGGAAACAGATCCTGCTCATCATCGTCATCGTAGCTGTGGCCTATACGCTGTTCATCGCTGCCAAGCAGCTCTGGGAGGCGGCCGTACATGTGTTGTCCGCGTTCGCCAGCTTCCTTGCCGCATTGGTCGTGACCCTACCGACAATCTTGATCGCAGGAGTCATTGCCCTCGCCGGCCTGTGGGTACTCAATAACCTCAACTTGTCGTCCCTGAACTCCATCACTGTGTTTCAGCGTGGCAGCACTGGACCATCGAACGCGGGTGGCAACAGGCAGTCGGGTCAGACGACTGGACAGGGCCGGAGCGAGACGACCGGCAGCAGGTAATAGCATGTGTGAGGGGTTGAGCGAAGCGACGCGCAATGCACAACGCTCGTAACCGGAACCTGCCCGCCATCAAGGTCCCTCAGATGGATGACTCTGACATCGGCAAATTGATAGGCCAACTAGAAGAATTGGAAAGGGATGATGTTGGCGCGATTAAGCAGCAGAAAATATTCAAGCCACGGGTCAAGGAACATCCCGACCTGGATGACGAGCGGGAACGATTGGAGAATGCCGTCGCCGGGGGCAAAGAACGTATTAATCGGTTACAGGCCATCATCGCTAACTCGATCCATGATGAAGTTGACCAGGGCAGAGCGCTGCGGTTGCTTGCCACCATGCTAAAAACGCAAGCGCTGCTCGAAGAGGTGCTTCGGCTGCATTATGAGCAACGACGCCGCGATCAAAGGCAGGACGCGGCGTACAATACTGTCCCCGAACTGACTCGCCTGAATCGCATGGAGACTGCCGCCGAATTGTCAGCTTGTATCGCCCACGAAGTCAATCAACCCCTGACCGCTATTGTGGCGAATGCAGCGGCGGCGCTACGTTGGCTTCGAAAGGACGCGCCTGATCTTAACAAAGTACGGGAGTGTTTGACGGCGGTCGAGGCGATCGGGCTGTACGCGGGCGATGTCCTCAGAAATACGCGAGCAATGTTCAATAACAATGCGACGGAACAAACCCCTGTCGATATTAACGAGTTAATTCAGATAGTTTTGAGTTTAGTGCGGTCGGACCTGACCGAGAACGAAATAGCGCTTGAAACTCAACTTTCTGAAGATATTCCTCTGATAAGGGGGAACCCAGTGCAATTGCAGCAAGTCCTTATGGATTTGGTGACGAATGCCGTTCAGTCGATGCTGTCGGTGAACCCTCGTGTATTGCGGGTCCGATCCGACCTGATCAAAACGGGCACGGTCCATGTGTCGATTGAAGATACCGGAACTCGAATAGAGTCGTCTAACCTAGATCGCATTTTCAACCCACTGATTAACACCAAGCCGGATGGTATGGGCCTGGGTCTTGCTATGTGCCGTTCGATCGTCGAGAGACACAATGGTAGAATTTGGGTATCGGCTGGCGTGCACCGCGGCTCAAACTTCCAATTTGAGTTGCCTGCGAACGAACGGACGCCAGACCTAAAAAATTGAGCCGGCAGGATGCTCAAATCGCCCCGCCGCAGCGGCAGAAGCTATGAAGCGATCTAGCGCCTCTGCCTCGACGTCGGAAATCATAAGCCCAAGTTTGGTGCGCCGCCACAGCACGTCGTCGGCACTCTTGGCGAATTCCCGTGCCATCAGATAGCGCACTTCAGCTTCCGTCAGTGTTGCACCGAACGATATGCCGAGGTCGGCCGCCGCTTGGGCGCCAGCCAGAAAGTTCTCCGCCAGATTGCCGTAGGTTGCGGCAAGCCGATCTGCATGCCTCGGTGTCAGGAACGGATAGTCTCTCGCGAACACCGCTGCCATCGCGGCGTTGCCGCCGTCACGCAGAGCCGTGTGTCCGGTCCAGCCGGCGTTGCGCAGGCTGGTCGGCGGGAGAAACGGTGCGACCCGCTCCAGCACTGCTTCGGCCAGGCGCCTGTAAGTAGTGATCTTGCCGCCGAAGATCGACAGCAGTGGGGCGCCGCCTGGCGGAGCATCGAGTTCGAGCACGTAATCCCGCGTTGCGGCCTTGGGGTCGCGGACGTGATCGTCGTGGAGCGGCCGCACGCCGGAATAACTCCACACCACGTCCGCGGGTGAAATCGGCCGCACAAAATATTCCGAGGCTGCTGCGCAGAGATATCGAATCTCCCCGGCGGTCGCGGCGACGCGCGCCGGATCGCCGGAAAAATCCCGATCGGTCGTGCCGATCAGCGTGTGGGCACCCTGATACGGAATGGCGAACACGATGCGGCCGTCGGGATTCTGAAACATGTAGGCGCGGCCGTGATCAAAGAGTTGCGGCACCACGATATGAGAGCCCTGGACGAGGCGCACACGCTGATGTGCCCTGCGCCCAGCGCTTGTGCCAAGACATGCGGCGAGCGTCTCTTCCACCCAGGGACCGGCGGCATTGATGAGGACGCGCGCCGCAATGGTATCGCGTCGGCCTGTGATCACGTCATCGACGATGAGGTCCCAACTACCGCCACGTCGCTTCGCCGCCACCGCCTTGGTGCGAGTGCAGATGACGGCGCCGCGATCGGCGGCATCGCGGGCGTTGAGCACGACAAGCCGCGCATCGTCCACCTGGCAATCGGAAAACTCAAATCCGGTGCGAAACATCCCCGGCTTGAGGGCATCGCCGGCCGGATCGCGCGCTAGGTCGAGCGCACGGGTCGGCGGCAGAAACTTGCGCCCGCCCATGTGGTCGTAGATGAAGAGCCCGAGCCGCAACAGCCATGCGGGCCGCAAGCCGTGGCGATAGGGCAGCACGATCCGCAGCGGCTTCACGAGGTGCGGGGCGATGCGCAACAACACCTCGCGTTCGCGCAGTGCCTCGCGCACCAGGCGGAAATCATAGTATTCGAGATAGCGCAGCCCGCCGTGGATCAGTCCGGTCGATCGCGACGAGGTGCCGCTGGCGAGATCCCCCATCTCGCACAGACAGACCGCGAGCCCGCGGCCCGCAGCATCTCGCGCGATACCGCAGCCGTTGATGCCGCCGCCGATTATGGCGAGATCGAAGGGTGGAGGCACGTGCCCTGCTCTTTGGAGTCCCGTTAAGGCTTTTGCCGCTTTCCAGTCGCAGCCGCGAACATACTAAAGTCCAAACTATAAAATACCTTTCGAAGCCGTCTCAGTTTTCGTGACACGATCCGACACCCTCCCAGCCCAACAATCGTCGCCATATGGCCAAATACGACTGTGACTATCGGCATCGCCATCACAAGATAAGCAAACAGTCCGCCGCTTCGACGACCAGTAGCCAAGAACGCCAACATTTCCCAATTAAAGAATAGAACGTACCAGAGGCTACAAAAAATGAGGCAGCTGATGCCAAAGTATTGAAATATCTTCTCTCGGCCACAACACGTCCAGACAAGCAGAGCGTGTCGGCGTACGCCGCGCGCAAACAGAGCGGCGAAGTTAAATAAAATTATTAGTTCGATCACGGATGTAGATGCGATCAAAAATCGCCTTAAAGGAAATCGAGGTAATGCCTCAGCTCGATACTCGTGTGTAAGGCCATATACCGCCGGAGCGACATAAGAGTTCAATTGCATGAGAAGTGCAAAATCGCCGACCTGATCCCAAAACGGCATCATTGCCACGATAACCGCCAGAGGAATTCCCAATAGAATTGATGCTATTGTCACCATAACTAATTGTTCGCGCGGTAAGCCGAAAATGCGGATGCCGCGACGTCCAGGCGCGCTTAGCTCGGAAAACGCTAAATGAGCAAACCTGATAGGTGCGCTGCCGTGCTTTTCTTTTTGCGATTTGGCCATCAACCAGCCTTGTCGACGCGCTTGACTCATCAATGATCGCATCGCAACTGTTGCGATGCAACTATTGGAATAGACCCGCCCAACCCGCGACCGGAATGTCAACTATCAATGCGCCAGATCACGCTGATCGCCTTCCTCCAAGCGCAGAACTGCACAAACTTTGCGAGTTCCTGGCGCCATCCGCAATCGCGTACCGATACCTGGTCGGCGGATTATTACCGCCATATCGGCCGCGTGCTTGAGGAAGGCAAGTTTCATCTCGGCTTTTTCGACGACCGTCTATCGATGCCTGACATGTATGGGCGTAATCACGCGCACACGGTGCGACACGGTATTCGCTGCGTGAAACTGGATGCCGTAACGGTGCTCACCGTCATGGGGATGGCGACCGGGCGGCTTGGCCTCGGCGCCACCTATTCCGCCAGCTATTACGAGCCATTCCATGTGGCGCGCCTTTTTGCCACGCTCGACCTGATGACGGATGGGCGAGCGGCCTGGAACGTCGTCACGTCGCTTAACGACGGCGAGGCCCAGAACATGGGCCGCGAAGAGGTCATTGAACACGACCTGCGCTACGATCGAGCCGATGAATTCATGGCAGTAGTATTCGGTCATTGGGACACCTGGGAGGACGATGCCGTCGTCCAGGAGAAGGCAACCGGCCTGTTCGCGAAGCCCGAGAAGGTGCACCGCCTCGATCATCGGGGTCATTTTTTCAGCTCGCGCGGGCCGTTTACGGTGCCGCGCTCGCCGCAGGGCCATCCTGTCATCATCCAGGCCGGCCAAAGCGGTCGCGGCAAGCGTTTTGGCGCGCAATGGGGCGAGGTGATCTTCGTCGTGTATCCGAACATCGAGACCGCCAAGCGCGACTATGCGGATTTCAAGGCGGAGGTGGCGCGCTGCGGACGTGATCCGGAGCACGTCAAGGTCGCGCAGCTCATCAACACCGTGTCCGCGGCGACCAAAGCGGAGGCCGAGGACAAGTGGGCGGTCATCAGCAAACTGCCGCTCGAGATCGATGCGCTGTCGCTGTTGTCCGAGGTGCTCAACTTCGACTTCGCCAGAAAGGGCATGGATGAGGCGTTTACGGATGCTGAATTAGCGGAGATGTCCGGTCTGCAGGCGATCCGTGACCGCGTCGTGCAGGCGAGCAGAAAGAAGAATCCGACAGTACGCGAGTTTATTCACTTCAGCGGCCGTGGACGGGTGCATGACCCGATCATCGGCGGCCCGAAGGAGGTCGCTGACCGGCTCGAACAATGGTTTATCGAGCGCGCCTGCGACGGCTTTGTGGTTTCCGCGACGCACGTGCCTGGTGCTTACGAAGATTTCGTTCGCTTCATCGTGCCGGAACTCCAACGCCGCGGCCTGTTCCGCAAGGAGTATGCCGGCGGGACATTGCGTGAGAATCTCGGGGTGCCTATCCCGCAGGTGGCCGCATGGCGTCGCGCACACGCGCCGACAAGTTCATAGAGTGGAGTCCGGTCATGTCAACGCACCTGCCGCCTCCGCCGGGTCGTGGCCGGGCTCGTCCCGGCCACCCCGAACCGTGCTCTGTCCCCTGAAGTTCAGGGTCGCCGGGACCAGCCCCGCGACGACACCGGCATGTGAGGCAAAGTGATCCGAGCCTTCAGATAACCAACTCCATGATTCACCTTCGAACGCCGTCCCGCGCGCGGACTGTTCGTGATCGGGTTCCCAACCCGGCGGCTCTACCAAGTACGACCACCGATCCCGCCACGACCGCGCTCGCCACAAATCGCGAACGAGCGCGATCCATTCATGGAAGGCGATGAAAACGGGATTATTGGAGCGCAGCGGCTGCACCAGGCCATAGCGGCACGGCAGATCATCGCGCTCGGCAACAAAGGTGCCGAAGATGCGGTCGAAAACGATCAACACACCGCCATAGTTGTGATCGAGATATTCGGGATTGGCCGCGTGGTGTACGCGGTGATGAGATGGTGTGTTCAGGACATATTCGAGCCAACCAAGCCGGGGGATCCATTCCGTGTGCAGCCAGAATTGATAGAGCAGGTTCAGCGCCTGCGCGATGAATACGGCGCGCGGCTCAAAACCGAGCCAGACCAGTGGGACATAGAAGATGGTCGCTCCGGTCAGCCGTCCGGTCCAGCCAAAGCGGTACGCTGCAGCAAAGTTGAGGTCATTTGACGAGTGATGAACGGCGTGTGTCGCCCAAAACCACCGAATCCGGTGGCTGCAGCGGTGAAACCAGTAGTAGCAGAAATCCTGGCCGACAAGGAGGACAACCGCCGCGACAGCCGTATCGATTGAGATCGTGAACAGACGATGACTGCTGGCCAAATCGTACGCTGGGGCAGCGAGGCTCAAAGCAAAAAACGTCAGCACAATGTACTGGCGGCCGAGTGCATCGGCGAGCGAGGCGAAATACGCACGCCAGTTGTAGTTGCGCCCCATCACAAAGGCGAGAACCAGGCCCTCCAGGGTGGCGATCGCAATCACGACAGGCAACGCAAACGTAAGGATCCGGATCGCGCTGGGCATATCGCTTTTTCTTTCGGGTCGCTTACCCGCGTCCGTTCGCGGGCGAGGCTGCATCGGCCTGGATTATCCAGACCGATAAACGCAATTTTAGAGAGTGATGCGGAGGGAATGAGCCGTCTTGCCGGATACAAAAATGGCGGCTGATCAATTTTTCAAAAGGCTTGCCGATTTCGGAATCGGCGAGGGGTCCGATGGTGCGCTCGGCATTCCATTCAGACGTTCACGCCGGTACTCGGTGGGCGTCATTCCGGTATGTGTCTTGAAGGCCCGGTTGAAAGGTCCGATTGAACCAAAGCCGGTGTCGAGCGCGATGGTGAGAATCGGAACGCTCGACTGGCTTGGATCGGTGAGCGCCGCCATGGCTTCGGAAAGCCGGTAACCGTTGACGAAGGCGCTGAAATTGCGATGTCCGAGTTTTTGGTTGATCAGTCTGCGCAGTCGGTATTCAGGTACGGACAGTCTTGCGGCGAGTGCGGCGATGCTCAAACCATCTTCTCGGTAGACCTTCTCGTTCCTCATCAGATCGTGAAGCGCCTTCAGCAGCGCAGTATCCTGTTCATTGGCAGCCAGCTCAACGGCAGAATCGCCCCCACCGACTTCGCGAGGCAAAGACTCGCTATGGACTGGAATACCCGAAGCGATGAACTGCTCTTCCGCGGCTATCGATAAGCGCGCAGCCGCAAATGCGAATGTCAATGTCAGCAGACCGACCGCGTTGATAAAGCTGAAAGGGGCCGAAGCGCCGCTGCCGGGCAAGAGCCACTGTGAGATGATGATCCCCGCCGTATAGAGCGACGTAGATACGACAAGCACCAAACGAAATCGCCGCCGCCCCTCCACCAGATCCGCATCTCGTCCGATAAACGTCTGCCAGATAGCCAAGACGATGAAGATCAATGCCAGCCCATGATAAAGGAAATAGGCGATCGGTTGCCGGCTGAGCACCTGCCATAGGGCAAGGAGAACCAGGCCGAGCCACGCCAAAAACCGGTAGAGTGACGGTTTGAAATCGTCATCGAAGTACGCAACCACGGCAATCCAGAAGGCCGCCGGTGTGCCCATGGCGGCGAGCCCTACCGGTAGCCGCCAGCGGAAATCGAGCGTAGAGAAGCCGGGTGACGAGGCGATGACGTAGGCAGCGACGCTCAGTGCAAACAGTGCGGAATAGAGCCCCGTCCGCACCCATCGCCGGTCGCGCAACAGGACCGTGGCAACAAGCAGAAGAACCGTTATGGCGCCCCCGCGTATGGCGGCTTCGACGACCGACATGAAGCCCTTATGGCATTGTTTATCCTGCCTACCATAGTGGAATCGCTGTTGTTAGCGTGAAGAGGTTGTGAATGTCTCATCACCTCTGAGGCGCAGAGTCCGCTGGGTGAAAGCCGCGACGGCGATCACAAGTCCCAGCACGAGTATGGTCCACGGCGGCGGGATTCCGAGGATCGGGGTGAAATAAATGCTGAGAATCTCCGACAGGGCGTAGCCACGGAATGCCCAGATCCAGCCGAGCTCAAAAGCCGCTGTAAAAACGCACGAACCTACGGCGAGCAGCGCCAGTGCACCGGAATTGCGTCCCTGCCTGCGCCGGTCCAGAACCCGCCAGACCATGAGCCAAAAGAATATGCCGCTCATGAGGAACTGGTCCGGAAACAGTCCGGGCGACAAAAGGTAGTGAAGGAGCGCCAGCGCTGTAACGACGTAAATCGCATTGTGCAGCTGTTGCCACCCTCGCGGTCCCATCCGCCGGACCGCCCCATCCACCGAGGTGATGCCCAAGGCGATCAGTCCGATCGTCGACACAGTGGCAACGATCAGGGAAAGCCTGGTCACGATTTCGTTGGCAATGAACGCAAAGTTCCAAAACCGCAGGGCGAAGTAGATGATGATATGCGCGACCGTGTAGGCGAGCGCCGTCACCCCGATCATGCGCCGCACGATGAGGAGGCGACGCCACTGAAATATGGTCGCCGCCGGCGTTATCGCCAAAGCCAGCAACAAGATGGCCGTGGCCCACACCCCTGACCAGTAAGTCAGTCCACCAAGCGGAACAGGTCCGAACTGACCGGTCGCGAGATCATGAAGCATTAAGATCGCTGGCACGAACATAAGTGCCAAGGTGCCGGCCTTCAGCCAGGAAAATCCCTGTTTTCCGTCTTGCCATGGCCAGATCATCAGAAATCCGGCTTGTCGGCATGGGGGAGCGGCGCAACGTCGTAGCCAAAGTAAAACTCATTGTTCGGCTCACAAACGTCTTCGATCAGCAGGCGATCGATGCGCCGCCAATGCTGGATCGCCGACCACGGCATGTTGAAAGCGCCCGGATCATCTACGGTGACGAGCACCTGCAGCGTGCTGCCGCCGTCGATCATCTTGAAGCGTTCGACGACATGCAGCTGCTCGGTGTGGGGCGTGCGATAATTGTCAACGAACGTCCGGTCATTCAGTCCGATAGTGTCGACAACCAGCTCGTCGCCTTCGTAGTGTCCCACCGATTCGCCATACCACGACGGCGTCACATGTTCCGAATGCGGCACGTCCAAATAGATGTGGCGCATCTGCGCGTAAAGCTCGTTGATGTAGATGACCATCTTGGGCGTCTGAATGAAATGAACGGGCTGGCCGCGGTTATAAATATCGAGGCCCGGAACGCCCGCCGGCCAGCACCGCTCCCGGGCAATGAACGGGATCTTTCCGGCCAGCACCTCGTCATTGGCCTTACGCATCCGCTCGATGACCCAGGACTTGAGAATCGGATTGGTGAGGTCTGCGACCCGGTAGGTCGGCTGGCCCTGGCCATTGGGAACATAGGGATGCGCCCTGTCGGACAGGACAGGTCCAGGCCCGTTGGGCGGCGGCAGGAAGTCGTCATGGGCGGGGCGGTCCAACGTCCAGGCGGTGCTGTTGTCAGGGGCAAAGTTGGGGATGGAGGCGGCTTCGTGTGTCCCCTCGGCGGCAAAGGCGGGCCACGGAGCCGCGAGGGAGCACACGAAGCCGGCGGTGATGCACATCAGCGAGAATTTGGACATCGGGCTGCTCCGCGCATTCAGGCTCGTGGGTACCGCGCCATGGTGTGAGAGCGCCTTGCTCAAGTCAATCGCGGGCGAAGCCATTGCCAGCCGCCCTTAGGGGCCGATGACAAATAACCATGCCATTTTGGATGCTCTCCTCCGCTTGCGGGGGAGGGCGTCCGCATAGGGCTGACCTCCCCCTCCAGGGGGAGGTCACGTGACCCTCCCATATGCTATTGTCCTGCCCGCCAGCGGGGGAGGGGAACTTTGCTGCACGCCTGGCCGCAGGAAGCAAGCGGACAGGCGGCTCAATTCGTGCCACAATAACCGTATGGACGACCTCCCGATCGTTCCGCCGATCATGGTCAAGGACACGCCGAAACCGCAGCGACTTCCTCGGTTCAGCAGCAGTCGAACCTCCGAGATCGTTTTGACGCTCTAAGTGCGTTTAGTCGCCTGCCGAGAGGAGGAAATCATGACACTTCATGCTAGCGAGCAAGCTCTTGGTGCTTTAAGCGTTTGCGCCGCTATCGCCGTTTGTACTGTGTACATCACAAAGTCCACGGCACAGGGCGCCAAGGAGGGCCAGCCACAGGCTGAGAGCAATGCCTCCCCGATTTACGGCGTCACAATTCCGGCCGGATACCGCGATTGGAGCCTGATCTCTGTGGGCCACCTCGCAGGAGGCAACCTCAAGCAGTTGCGCGCCCAATTGGGCAACGATATTGCGATAAGGGCCTTTCGGGAAGGGAAGCTCCCGTTCCCCGACGGCACAATCATTGCCGCGCTGCATTGGAATGAAGCCTCTTCGGACGAAAACAACAAAGTCTTAGCCAGCGGCTTTCCCGGCGCCGGCCTCCAATCTTCCATTGCCGGGTCCGCCGTGAATATCCAGTTCATGGTCAAGGATTCGAAAAAGTACGCCGCGAGTGGCGGCTGGGGATTCGCCGACTTCACGAACGGCAAACCTGGCGACGAGGCGCTGCACAAAACGTGCTACCCCTGCCACCTGCCTGCCAAAGATCGCGACTTCGTCTTCGCCCGTTATGCGCCTACGCCCTGAACTGAAGCACGCGCCGATTCTTGGCGCGATCGGTTTTTTTGGACGCCGCAAGGATAGCGGTGGTCGCAGCGGCGAAGGAGGCAAAAACGATGTCCAGCAGCCCCAGCCGACGAATGAAGATTGGCGACTTTCTACTTCGCCGTCTCGAGGAGGCCGGCGTCCGGCACCTGTTCGGCGTTCCCGGCGACTACAACCTCGCGCTGTTGCAGCAGCTCCAGGACGCTGGCACGCTGAAATGGATCGGCACATGCAGTGAGCTGAACGCGTCCTATGCGGCCGACGGTTATGCACGGCTAAAGGGCCTGGGCGCACTACTGGTAACGAACGGCGTCGGCGCTCTGAGCGCGATCAACGGTGTCGGTGGCGCCTACAGCGAGCACGTCCCGGTCATCTGCATCGCCGGATCGATACCGCTCAGGTCCATCGACCGCGGCCTGGGAATGCACCACACAATGGCCGACGGCAACTTTGATCACTTCCTCGACGCCTATGCACACATGACTGCTGCACACGCCAGGCTCACCCCACGCAACGCGGCCACCGAGATCGACAGGCTGATCCTCACCGCCTGGCGGGAGAAGCTCCCGGTGTACATGGAGCTGCCTTCCGATATTGCGTACCTCGACATCGAGGTGCCAATAGGGCCGCTCGTGCTCGCGAACACCCCGAGCGATCCGGAACGGCTCCGTTCGTGCATTGCAGCGATCGCGGGGCGACTGTCCACCGCCAAGTCGCCGGCGATCCTGGTAGATGCGGATGCCAGCCGGTTCGGCGTCGCATCCGACCTCATGGAGCTGGCCGAAAAGATGCAGGCTCCAGTGGCTGTGATCAACACAGCCAAAAGTGTGATCGACGAGACGTTCCCGCATTACCTCGGCATCTACAACGGCAGGGCAAGCGCGCCGCACGTACGCGAGGCGATCGAGACCAGCGACTGCCTGCTCGCCATCGGCTACCGGCCGA
>Ga0066903_100000501_pt1 | contig 24854 bp, 22 predicted proteins | sample PanSoiMetaGPlot1_FD_67491 | JGI IMG/M metagenome (GOLD analysis project Ga0066903, IMG submission 67491) | Tropical forest soil microbial communities from Panama analyzed to predict greenhouse gas emissions - Panama Soil - Plot 1 (version 2) | ecosystem: Environmental > Terrestrial > Soil >... | reverse complement strand
TGCACTTTCCGGTACTTGACCAGCTGTCCCGTGCCGCTCGTCAGCCGGGTGACCACGCGATCCTTGAAGGCTCGCAGCTTGTCCAGCTCGATCGTGGGCTCGCCGAAGGTCACACCCCACGCGGACGCGTGGCGCGCTTCGTCGATCAGCTTGGCGACATGCAGCAGCGCCTTCGACGGAATGCATCCGCGGTACACGCAGACACCGCCGGGATTGGCTTCCGGATCGATGATCGCCGTGGTGAGGCCGAGATCGGCGGCCAGGAACGCGGCGGCATAGCCGCCGGGCCCGCCGCCGACGACCGCCAGTTGTACGGAGATCACCTCACCCCTGCAGCGCCAGCACGAACGGCTGTTCGAGGGCCTCTGCGACCCAGCGCACGAAGCGCGCGCCGTCGGCGCCGTCGATCGCGCGGTGATCGTAGGAGAGCGAGAGCGGCAGCATCAACCGCGGCTCGAACTGGCCGTTCACGTACACCGGCTCGATGTGGGCACGCGAGATCCCGAGAATCGCCACTTCCGGCGCGTTGACGATGGGCGTGAACGCCGTGCCGCCGATGCCGCCCAGGTTCGAGATGCTGAAGCTGCCGCCCTGCATTTCGTCGAGCGTAATCTTCCGGCTGCGCGCCTTTTCGGCGAGTTGCGAGAGCTCGACCGCGAGTTGAACGATGTTCTTGGTATCAGCGTCGCGGATGACCGGCACGAGCAGGCCGCGGTCGGTGTCGACGGCGACGCCGATGTTCACGTACTTCTTGACGATGATCTCATCGGCGGCCAGGTCGATGGACGCGTTGAACTGCGGGAACACCTTGAGGGCGGCGGCCACCACCTTGACGGCGATGGCCGTCAGCGTGAGCGCGCCGCCCGCCGCGTCGGCGCCCGGCGCGTATTTCTTTCGAAGCTCCTCGAGCGACGTGACGTCGGCCCGGTCGTGCTGCGTGACGTGCGGAATCGTCGCCCAGGCCGCGCTCAGGTGCTCGGCGGTCTTGCGCCGGACGGCGCGCATCGGCTGCCGATCGATCGGGCCCCACCGGCTGAAATCCGGAAGCGGCTGCGCGGCGGCCGCGCCGCCGGCGGCCTGACCGCCCGTCACGATCCGCTTGGCGTGCGCTTTGACGTCCTCGGTCGAAATCCGTCCGCCAGGCCCCGTACCGGCGACATCGTTCACGTCGACTCCGAGCTCGCGGGCGATGCGGCGGACCGACGGGGCGGCCGGGGCAGACGGCTGCTCGTTGGTCGTCGGCTCGACTGGCTGCCGGGCGCCCCGGCTGATGTCGACCACCTTCTCCTGCGAGCGGCCCCGCCCAGAGTCTCCCCCGGCGGGCCGTTTTTCGTCCTCGACCTGCTGCTCGAGGCCGCCGTCTTCCGGACCCTCGTCAGCCGTACTGGCGGCGGCAACCGCATGCCCGCGATCGGCAGCCTCCGCCCGCGGCGCCGGCGGCTGTTCCTTCGCTCGCGGCGCCGCGGCGCCCTCGCCTTCCTCGACGCTCAGAATCGGCTGGCCGACCTGCACTTTGTCGCCGGCCTTGACGCGGACTTCCTTGACCTGCCCGGCAACCGACGACGGGACTTCGATGGTGGCTTTGTCGGTTTCGAGCTCGAGGACGGGTTGATCTTTGACGAGCGTGTCGCCAGGCTTCACCAGGACGCGCAGCACGTCGCCAGCGGTGATGTTTTCGCCAAGCTCGGGGAGCGTGAAGTCGGTCACGTCTGCAGCCTCTCTACGAAACCGCTGGATTCGCCTTCTCAGGATTGATGCCCTGATCCTTGATGGCCTGCTCGACGACGGATCGATCGAGCTTGCCGTCACGCGCCAGCGCCGCCAGCGCCGCGACGACGACGTACCGGTGATCGACCTCGAAGAAGTCGCGCAGGCTCGCGCGCCCTTCGCTGCGGCCAAAGCCGTCGGTGCCCAACGCCACGAGGGGACGCGGCAACCAGCGGTCGATCGCGTTCGGCAGCGCCTTGAGGTAGTCGGACGCCGCGACGAAGACGCCCGGAGCGTCCTTCAGGCAGGTCGTCACGTACGGCACGCGCGGCGCCTCGCCCGGGTGCAGCATGTTCCAGCGTTCGGCGGCCTGGCCGTCGCGATAGAGCTCGCCGTAGCTGGTGACGCTCCACACGTCGGCGCCGACGCCGTACGTCGACTGGAGAACTTCCTGCGCCTTGATGACTTCGGGAAGAATGGCGCCGCTCCCGAACAGCTGCGCGCGCAGCGGCGCGTCCGGTGTAGACGAGGCGCGGAACCGGTACAGTCCCTTGAGAATGCCCTCGCGCGCCCCTTCGGGCATCGGGGGCATCGCGTATTGCTCGTTCATCACCGTCAGGTAATAGAAGACGCTCTCCTGATCGATGTACATCCGCCTGATGCCGTCGCGAATGATGACCGCAATCTCATACGCAAACGCCGGGTCGTAGGCGATGCAGTTGGGATAGGCGAGCGCGAAGACGTGGCTGTTGCCGTCCTGATGCTGGAGGCCTTCGCCCGCCAGCGTCGTGCGGCCGGCGGTACCGCCCAGCATGAACCCTCGCGCCCGCGAATCGGCCGCCGCCCAGATCAGGTCGCCAATCCGCTGAAAGCCGAACATCGAGTAGTAGATGAAGAAGGGAATCGTGTTCACGCCGTGCGTGGCGTACGCGGTGCCGGCGGCGATGAACGACGACATCGACCCCGCCTCAGTGATGCCTTCCTCGAGAATCTGGCCGTCGGACGCCTCCTTGTAGTACAGGAGCGTGTCCATGTCGACCGGCTCGTACATCTGGCCCTGGTGCGCGTAGATGCCAACCTGCCGGAAGAGCGCCTCCATGCCGAAGGTGCGCGCCTCGTCGGGGACGATTGGCACGACGAGCTGCCCGATATCCTTGTCGCGCAGCAGCTTCGACAGCAGCCGCACGAACACCATGGTGGTCGACGCCTTGCGGCCGTCGGTACCTTTCTCGAATTCCTCAAAGAGCTCGTCGGACACGGTCGGCAGCGCGGGGCTGCGGCGCGCACGGCTCGGCACGTAGCCCCCGAGCGCACGCCGGCGTTCACGCATGTAGCGGGTTTCGATGCTGTCGTCCGCGGGGCGGTAGAACGGCGTGTGGCCGATCTCGGTGTCGGAGACCGGGATGCCGAAGCGCGTGCGGAAGGCCCGCAACTCGTCTTCGTTCATCTTCTTCTGCTGGTGCGTGATGTTCTTGCCTTCGCCGGCTTCGCCTAGCCCGTAGCCCTTGATGGTGCGCGCGAGGATGACCGTGGGCGCTCCCCTGTGCTCAATCGCGGCCTTGTACGCGTTGTAGACCTTGATCGGATCGTGCCCGCCGAGCGTCATCTTCTTCAGCTGATCGTCGCTCAGGTGCTTCACCATCTCGAGCAGACGGGGATCGACGCCCCAGAAGTGCTCGCGCACGTAGGCGCCTGATTCGACGGCGTACTTCTGATACTGGCCGTCGACGATTTCACCCATCCGCTTGACCAGGAGGCCATCGCGATCCTTGGCGAGCAGGGGATCCCACTCGCGGCCCCAGAGGACCTTGATCACGTTCCAGCCCGCGCCGCGGAAGGCGGCCTCGAGTTCCTGGACGATCTGGCCATTGCCTCTGACCGGACCATCGAGACGCTGAAGATTGCAGTTGATGACGAAGATGAGATTGTCGAGGCGTTCGCGGGCGGGAAGGGTGATGGCGCCGAGGGCTTCGGGTTCGTCGGTCTCGCCATCGCCCAGGAATGCCCAGACCTTGGCGTCCGACTTGGGCTTGAGGCCGCGATCCTCCAGGTAGCGCATGAAGCGCGCCTGGTAGATGGCCATGATCGGTCCGAGCCCCATCGACACCGTCGGGTATTCCCAGAAGTCCGGCATCAGCCAGGGGTGGGGGTAGGACGACAGCCCGCCCCCGGCCTTGAGCTCGCGGCGGAAGTTCTCGAGGTGCGTTTCGTCGATACGGCCCTCGAGGTACGCGCGTGCGTAGATGCCGGGCGCCGCATGCCCCTGGAAGAAGATGACGTCGCCCGCGTCGACTTCGTCGCCGCGTCCGCGGAAGAAGTGATTGAAGCCGACCTCGTAGAGCGTCGCGGCGGATGCGTACGTGGAGATGTGGCCGCCGATGCCTTCTTCGGCCTTGTTAGCCCGGACGACCATCGCCGCCGCGTTCCAGCGCACCAGGCTCTTGATGCGGCGCTCGACGTCAGGGCTGCCAGGCATCAGCGCCTGCTCGTCGGCCGAAATGGTGTTGATGTACGGCGTGTTGGCGGTGAACGGGAGCTTGACGCCGTTCTCGCGCGCGTAATCGGTCAGGTGCCGGAGCAGCCGCGCGACCTTTGACGGTCCGCCACTCTGCAGCACGTAGTCGAGGGAATCGAGCCACTCGCGCGTTTCCAGCGCGTCGAGTTCCGCGGCATCCTTGGGTGAAATATGTCGCACGGATGACGGTTCCTTTCGGGATGTCGGCCTACACGCCTCGCAGCGGTCGACCAATCCGATCATTGTATCCTTCAGGCCGGGCGGGGGAACCATTCGAAATTGTTGTTCCTCCCTTCTGGTTTCGAGATGGACGCCAGCACGGGCCGACGGACGAGCAGGAAGCTCGTCGATGTGCACGCCGCGATCGTCAGCTGCGATCGTTGCGCGCGGTTGCGCAGTTACTGCACTCGCATCGGCGAGGAGAAACGCCGCGCGTACCAGGATCAGATCTACTGGGCGCGCCCCGTACCGGGATTCGGCGATGTAAACGCGCGCCTGCTCGTCCTCGGGCTTGCGCCCGCCGCGCACGGCGCCAACCGCACGGGCCGGATGTTCACGGGCGACGGCACCGGCGGATCGGGCGACTTCCTGATGGCGGCGCTCCACCGAGCCGGCTTCGCCAGCCTGCCGACATCGCAGCGCGCCGACGATGGCCTGACGCTGCGCGACGCGTTCATCACCGCCGCCGTCCGGTGCGCGCCGCCCGACAACAAGCCGACGCCGCACGAACTCGCCAACTGCCTCGCGCATCTCGAGGCTGAGATCGCGCTGCTCCCTCGCGTGTCGGTGATCGTCGCGCTCGGCAAGATCGCCTTCGATGCCTATCTGCGACTCCTGAAACAGCGCGACGTCGTCGTACAGCCGCGGCCGCAGTTCGCGCACGGATCGCAGCACGCGTTGCCGACCGGACACACGCTGATTGGCTGCTACCATCCGAGCCGACAGAACACCAACACCGGAAAGCTCACGGCCGCGATGATGGCTGAAGTCTTCGCTCGAGCGCGGCGCGTCATCGGGTGATCCCGAACGCCTGGGATCATTCGCAGCAACCTCGGAACCTTTGCATACCCCTGGTGTCCAACCTTTCACGGCGCGCCGATCGACAGCTCGACCTGCCCACGCGGCAGCTCACAAGGAGGCAGCATGCCATCCGAGTTGTTCGGCGCGTCACGCGTACCGCTCCGTCCGCGTGCGCGTTCGTCGCGCGTGTTCATCGTCTCCGTTTTCGTTCACCTGCTCGTTCTGGTCGCGCTGCTGGTCGCGCAGTTGACGGGCGCGCTGGCCCTGCCCACGCCCGTCGAAACGCTCGCGTATGTCCAGCCTGATCCGATCGTGCGCATCGCGGATCCGCCTTCCCCGCCGTCGCGATCCCGCCAGCCTGCGTCGCGGGCCGATTCGCAGCCGGTCGCATCGGCGTCTGCGGCTCCCGTTGTGGCGCCGCGCGACATCACGATCGAAACCGACACCGATGGTCTCGACCGTCCTGGGCCGCCCGTGTCGCTTATCGACGGCGGCCTGCCCGGTGTGCCTGAGGGTGTCGGTCGGGTCGAAGCGATTGCACCGGCGCCGCCGGCGGAAAAGGCGACAGCGCCCATCCGTCTCCATTCCGGGATCCGGGCGCCGACCAAACTGGTGCACGTGCCGCCGGCCTATCCGGCGATTGCGCGCACGGCGCGTGTGCAGGGTCTCGTGATCATCGAAGCCACGATCGACACGGACGGAGCCGTCGTGTCCACGCGGGTGCTGAAGAGCGTGCCGCTGCTGGATCAGGCCGCCGTCGACGCAGTCCGCCAGTGGCGGTTCACACCGACGCTGCTGAACAACGTGCCCGTACCCATCATCATGACGGTGACGGTCAATTTCGCACTCGAGCCGTAGCGCCTCGGCTGAGAGCGCTCACGGTCAAGCACGTCAACGTCGACCACGATTGTGCGGGACAGGTAGTCCTTCGTCCTTGGTCCCACTACGAACCAGCAGCCAGGGCACGTACGAACGGCACGAGCACATCGGGCCGGTCCGTAATCAACGCGTCGATGCCGAACGCAAGCAGCCGTTCGGCATCGGCAACCGAATCGACCGTCCACACCTGCACGCCGAGCCCGGCGCGATGCGCGGCGTCGACGAACCGGCGTGATACGACACGCGTCCGACCCGCCCATTCGGGCACCTGAAACCCCCGGTACCGGGCGCGGCGCGGCGTCAACCCACACCACGATCCGTAAAGGGCCCACCTCACCTCTTCGCGCGCGGCGCTGGTCGCCAGCGCCGGCTCGAGCGCCCGCACCGCGCGCACGACCCGCGTGCTGAACGAGCCGACGCAGACGCGCTCGATCGCGTCGGCGCGGCGAATCTCGTCGACGACGGCGTCGGCCAGTACGGGATGGCGTCCCTTCACTTCGACGATCAGCCTCACGTCGCGATAGCGCGCCAGCACGTCGCCGAGCGTAGGGATGCCGCAACCCTGGCCGCGGAACGGCCGATCGGCGCCGGCGCGAAACCAGTGGCCCGCGTCAACGCGGCGCAGCTCGTCCACCGAGCGGGCAGCGATCGGACCGGTGGCATCGGTCGTCCGATCGAGTGTCGCGTCGTGATGCACGACGAGGACACCGTCGCGCGAGAGATGCACGTCGAGTTCGAGGCCGTCGGCGCCCAGCCCGACACCGCAATCGAACGCCGTCAGGGTGTTCTCAGGCGCGAGCGCACTGCCGCCACGGTGGGCGAACACGAGCGGGCGCGACCGGGCGAAGAACGGATGCATCGTTCAGTGCGCCGCCCAGTTGCGGCCCATCACTTCGGATAGAATCGAGCCATGGTTGCCCCCCTCACCACGCTCGGCGCGCTCCGCAAGGCGGCGCTTCGCACGCGACCCGTCAGGCAGGAAGTCCGCGAGAACCTGATTCGAAAGCTCAAGGCCGGCGAGCCGCTGTTCAGCGGCATCATCGGCTACGACGACACGGTCATCCCGCAGCTCGTCAACGCCATTCTTTCGCGTCACAACTTCATTCTCCTCGGTCTTCGCGGCCAGGCGAAGAGCCGCATCCTGCGCGGACTCGTGGATCTGCTCGACGAGCAGGTGCCGGTGGTGCCGGGCTGCGAAATTCACGACGACCCGCTCGAACCGTTGTGCGCGGCCTGCCGGGCGCGTGTGGCGCGCGAAGGCGACGACCTTGCCATCGCGTGGCTGCCGCGCGAGGCCCGCTACGTCGAGAAGCTGGCCACGCCCGACGTCACCATCGCCGACATGGTCGGCGACATCGATCCGATCAAGGCGGCGCAGGCCGGGCTCAATCTATCCGACGAGCTCACGATGCACTACGGGCTGCTGCCCCGCGCCAATCGCGGGATCTTCGCCATCAACGAGCTGCCCGATCTCGCCGGGAAGATCCAGGTGGGGCTGTTCAACATCCTGCAGGAAGGCGACGTCCAGATTAAGGGCTACCCGATCCGCCTGAAGCTGGACGTGATGCTCGTCTTCACCGCCAACCCCGAGGACTACACGGCGCGCGGCAAAATCATCACGCCGCTCAAGGACCGCATCGGCTCAGAGATTCGCACGCACTACCCCTCGACGCGAACCAACGCGATCTCGATCACGCGGCAGGAAGCCTGGACCGACCGCGCGGGCGGGCTCAAGGTGGAGGTCCCCGACTACGTGCGCGAAGTGGTGGAGGAACTCGCGTTTCAAGCGCGCGCCGATCGCAAGATCGACAAGCGATCGGGCGTCAGCCAGCGGCTTCCGATCACGACGCTCGAGCTCGTCGTGTCCAACGCCGAACGCCGCGCCCTCGCGAGCGGCGAGGGCTGCGTGGTGCCGCGCGTGACGGATCTGTACGCCGCGCTGCCCTCGATTACCGGCAAGTTCGAGCTCGAATACGAGGGCGAGCTGCGGGGCGCGGAGCAGGTGGCGCGCGACCTCATCAAATCAGCCGTCGGCAGCGTGTTCACCGGCGCCTTCGACGGCACCGACACACGGACCGTTATCGAGTGGTTCGACCTTGGCGGCTCGCTGCCGCTCAGCGACACCTCGTCGGCGGAGGAAGTGATTGCGCAGTCGCGCAGCGTACAGGGCCTCCGCGAGCTCGCCGAGCATGTCGGGCTCCAGCCGGGCGCGTCGGCACCGTCGGTGGCGGCGGCGATCGACTTCGTCCTCGAGGGGCTGTGCGCTCAACGCAAGATTTCGCGCTCGGACGAACGCGGCTACGCGGCCGCCGAGGCGGCGCCGCGGCGCCCCAGCCAGCGCCGCGAAGAGCCGGCGCAAGACGAAGGGTTCCAGATTCCGACGGGCAAGAAGAAGTACTACAACTAGCGCATCTCGAGCCTCGGGACTCGGGGCTCGGGAATCAGGCGGTTAGGGTGAAGTACAGATACACGAAATACACCGGCGACCCGCTCGAGGATCTCAACCTCGAGGACCTCGTTGCCAAGCTGTCCGACCTTCTCCTCGCCAGCGGATTCGGCAATCCGTACGGCATGGACGACGAAGAACGGACGATGCAGGCGCTCCACGATGCGATCCTCGATGCGCTCTTCAACGGGGGCGTCCTGCCGGACGAAACGCTGGAACGGCTGCTCGGCGACCCGGCCGACGGCGATCAGGAAGACATTCGCGCGAAGCTCGAAGAACTGATCCAGCAGATCATCGAACGCATGGGCCAGGAGGGCTACATCACGACTCCTCCTGACCTCGAAGCCGAACGTGAACGCCGGAGCGGCCGCGGCGGGTACGGACCGGATCAGCCGCCCGTCACGTTCGAAGTCACCGACAAGGCGCTCGATTTTCTCGGCTATCGCGCGCTGCGCGATCTGCTCGGCTCGCTCGGCAAAAGCAGTTTCGGACGGCACGACACCCGCGAGCAGGCCACCGGCGTGGAGACGATAGGAGCGCCCAAGCCCTACGAATTCGGCGACACGCTGAATCTCGACGCCGCGGCGACGCTTCTCAACGCCGTGTCACGACAGCACGAGCATGAGCTGCGGCACCCGCCGGCGCAACGCTCGCGCAACGCCGGGCGGACGATCGAGGTCGCCTACGAGGACCTGATGGTGGTGCAGGGCGAGTATCAGAGCTCGTGCGCGACCGTGCTGATGCTCGACTGCAGTCACAGCATGATTCTCTATGGCGAGGATCGATTCACGCCGGCCAAACGCGTGGCTCTCGCGCTGGCGCAGCTCATCAAGACGCAATATCCAGGCGATGCGCTGAAGGTCGTGCTGTTCCATGACTCGGCCGAGGAAATTCCTCTGGCCGAGCTCGGCCGCGTCCGCGTCGGTCCGTACTACACCAACACACGCGAAGGCCTCCGGCTGGCGCGGCGGTTGCTCGATCGGCAGCGGAAGGACATGCGCCAGATCATCATGATCACCGACGGCAAGCCCTCGGCGCTGACCCAGCCCGACGGTCGCATTTACAAGAATGCGTTCGGCCTCGACCCGTTCATCGTGGCGGAAACGTGCGCGGAAGTGGCTGCGTGCCGCAAGAGCGGCATCATGATCAACACGTTCATGCTCGCGCGCGATTACGATTTGGTGAGTTTCGTGCGCCGCGTCGCGGAAATCTGTAAGGGCAAGGCCTATTTCACGACCCCGTACACGCTCGGCCAGTATGTCCTGATGGACTACATGGACAAGAAGACGAAGACAATCCACTGAATCTATGATCTAGGATCTATGATCTGTCTCAGAAGATTGTCGATCCTGGATCAGAGATCATAGATAGCCGCCCTATGTCCGACCTGCTGCCCATCTTCCCGCTGCCCAACGTCGTGCTCTTCCCGAACGTCTTTCTGCCGCTGCACATCTTCGAGCCGCGGTACCGCGAAATGGTGGCCGACGCGGTCGCCAGCGATCGCATGATCGGGATGGTGCTGCTGCGGCCCGGTTGGCAGAGCGACTACGAGGGAAGACCGCCCGTGTATCCCATCGGGTGCAGCGGCGTCCTGACGCATGTCGAACAGCTCCCTGACGGCCGGTACAACATCGTGCTGCGCGGCATGGAACGATTCCGCGTGCTCGACGAGGACCACAGCCGCAGCTATCGGCGCGCGCAGATCGAGGTCTTGCCGGAGCGCGCCCTCCGCGAGGACGACCGGCGCGCGATCCGGGCGGAGCGAACCAAGCTCGAATCGCTGCTCGTGCCCGCTGGCGAGCGCACGTGGGCGCAGGATCCGAAGATGCCGTCCGGGATGGCCGACGAAGATCTGGTCAACGCGCTCGCGCAGTATCTCGATCTGGAGCCCCTCGAAAAGCAGGCCCTCCTCGAGCAGCACACGCTGCGGGCCCGGGTCGAATCGCTCGTCGAGCTGCTCGAGATGAAGGTCCTGATGTCGCGGACGCCAGGCACTTCCAAAGTCCCGCACTGAAAACCTGAACTTTGGTTATCTGGGCATTAGCCACACTGCCTAAATTCTCTTCGCGATGGCTTTCATGATCTGCTCGCCGTGAAAGCGGCCGTTCTCGATGAAGATCGCGCTCGTATCGAGCCCGCCGACCATCCCACCCGCCAGAAACAGCCCCGGCACGTTCGTCTCGAGCGTGTCGCGATCGAAGACCGGCGTACCTCGGTTGTCGATCTCGACACCGGCACCGCGCAGCAACTCGAAATCAGGGTGGTAGCCGGTCAGGAGGAGCACGGCTTCAGCCGGGATTTCCTCGCGAGCGGCCGGGTCGCCGATCGGCCCGACGATGACCGATGTGGGGAGGACTTCGCGGACGCACGCTTCGAATCTCGCTGCGATTGAACCTTCCTTGATCCTGTTGTCGATATCAGGCCGTATCCAGTACTTGATGCGATCCGAGAGCGCCCCTTTGCGGTGCACGAGCGTGACCATGGCTCCCGCCCTGTACAACTCGAGCGCCGCGATGGCGGCCGAGTTCTTCCCGCCGACGATCACCACGCGCTGCTGAAAGTACGCGTGCGGCTCGCCGTAGTAGTGCGACACGTGCGGAAGATCTTCTCCGGGGACACCGAGGCGGTTCGGCTGGTCGTAGTAGCCGATGGCGAGCGCCACGTGGCGCGCGTGCCGCACGCGCCTGACGCCGGTGGCGCTGCGTGCGGTGACCGCGAATACCGCGTCCGCCTCTGACGACGCGTCGCCCGAGGTCTCGCGCTCGATCGACAGCACTTCCTCGCCGAGCGCGACGCGGAGCGCGTAGCGATCGACCACCCGCCGGTAGTACTTGAGCGCTTCGTGGCGCGTCGGCTTCTCGTACGGCGTCACAAACGGCAGTCCTCCGATTTCGAGCAGATCGGGCGTCGTAAAGAACGTCATCTGCGGCGGGAAGTGGAAAATCGAATTGGCCAGCAGGCCCTTCTCGAGCACCTGGTAGTCGAGCGACGCTTCCGACGCAGCGATGGCCACGGCCAACCCAGCCGGCCCAGCGCCGACGATGATCAAATCGCGAACGGACATAGATCACGAATCGTACTGCAAGGGGCCAACTGCTTGGGCGCTTCGAGGTGCCGGCGCGCTTTGATTTGCCTTTCAGCATCCAATCGGCGCCTTTCGTCGCAATTTCGACGGCCCGGGGCCGAGGCACTCCTACAGTCGTCCCAGGAGGTCGTATATGACACACCGCATGTTCAAGGAAATCGCTGCTGCAGCCGTACTGGCGGCGCTCATCAGCGCGCCCCTCGTCGTGGCGCATGTTCATGCCCAGTCGCCGGCCAAGGGGGGCATGCCGGACTTTGTCGCGGGGCTGACAGCCACGCCAGGCGTGCTCGGCGTCGAGCTCGTGCAGACGATGAGCGGCAAGCAGGCCATCTTCGCGTGGTTCGAGAACAAGCAGGCCGTGCTCAAGTGGTACTACAGCGACGCGCACCAGAACGCGATGGCCCGGTTCGGCGTGAAGAACCGCCGTCCCGGCGGTCCAATGGCGGACGTTCCCGATGACGGCCGGCCCATTCTCGCGATCGCGTCGGTGACGCTGAACGGCGCGCCGCCGCCGACAAACGTCGAAGACCTCAAATCGGTCCCGCAGATCGCGATCGAACTTTACGCACCGCTCCCCGGCGGGCTTGCGGCCGGCGGACGTTTTGCGCCCTCGACGGTGAAGGTGCCCGGCCTCCTCGAAGCGCCGAGCGGCCCAGGCGGTGCGAAGCCGCAGGAGTAGACTGGGCCGCGCCGATGACTGCCCATCGACTGCGGCCGCCGCACATCCTCGTCCTCTGCGCGGTCGCGTCGTTCTTCGGCTCGCTCGTGTTCACCGGCGGGCCGTCGCGCACGCCGTGGCCGCGCATTCTCGAGAGCGCGGCCGCCGCCTTCGCGTTCTCAACCTGCTGCTCGCTGCTGACCACTTACACGCTCCCGGTACTCATGCCGCACCTCCGGCGGCGATTGCCGTCGCGGGCCGTGTGGGTGGCCCACCTCGCGGCGCTCGTCGCCATCGCGGCGGTCGGCAGCCTGCTGCCGATGCTGGCGCTCGTGGCGCTCGGCTACGTGCCGGCGCGCTCGCTTCCTGCGGAATGGGTCGACCCGTTCAAAATCTCGGCCTTCTTCACGGTGCTCTACGGCACGTCCGGCACCATCATCGCCGAACTGCGTGCGCGGCTGGACAAGACATCGCTCGCGCTGCGCACGAAGGAACGCGACGAAGCCGACGCGCGCCGGCTCGCCGCCGAAGCGCAGCTCGCCTCTCTCGAGTCGCGCGTCGATCCGCACTTCTTCTTCAACACACTGAACTCGATTGCCGCACTGATCCGGCACGATCCGGCGGCGGCCGAGCGCATGGTCGAACAGCTGGCCACGCTGATGCGATCGTCGCTCGATCGCACCGGATCGCCGCTCGTCCCGCTCGACGAAGAGCTCACGGTCGTCAGGCACTACCTCGATGTCGAACAGGTACGGTTCGGGAACCGCCTCCGCTACTCCATTGATCGCGATGGCGCCCCGGGATCGACGCTCGTGCCGCGTCTGTCCCTCCAGACCCTCGTCGAAAACAGCGTGAAGTACGCCGTCTCGCCGCGCCGGGAGGGCGGCGAGCTGAGGATCGCGGCGGCGGCCGAACAGGACCGCGTACGGCTGACAGTTGCGGACGACGGCCCCGGCTTCGACGCCTCGTCGCTGCCACTAGGCCACGGGCTCGACCTGCTGCGGTCGCGGCTGGCGATGTTGTTCGGTGACGACGCCGCGCTCGAGGTCGACAGCCGTCCCGGAGCCAACTCGGTGATCGTCCGCATTCCCCTTCGAACGTCGGCCGGCGCGACGGACGAGACGGCGTCCTGATGCTTCGCGCCTATATCGTCGACGACGAGCCGCTGGCCGTGCGGCGTCTGACGGAGCTGCTGGCCGATACCGGCCGCGTGGCCGTCGTCGGCAGCGCCACGGATCCGGAAGAGGCGCTGGCCGCGCTGTCGTCGGCTGCCGTCGACGTGCTGTTCCTTGACGTCCAGATGCCCGGCCTGACCGGCTTCGAGCTGCTCGCCCGGCTCGACGGCGACCTGCTTGTCGTCTTCACGACCGCCTACGATCGCTATGCGCTCGACGCCTTTGCGGTGAACTCGGTCGACTACCTGTTGAAGCCCATCGAGCCCGCGCGCCTGCAGCGGGCACTGGACAAGGTCGAACGATTCGGCGGCGACCAGCGTCGCGACGTTCGGGCGCTGGCGCGCGAACTGGCCGCCCATCTCGCGCCGGGCCGAAAGCTAGATCGCCTCGCGTCGCGAGTCGGCGAGCGGACGACGATTCTGGATGTGTCGCGCGTCTCGCATTTCCACGCGAAAGACAAACTGACGTTCGCCGTCGCGGACGGCCGCGAGCACGCGATCGACTTCACGATGGCCGAGCTCGAACGCAGCCTCGACGCCCGCCGCTTCATCCGGATCCACCGGGCGACGATCGTCAACGTCGGATTCGTTCAGGAGCTGTATCCGGGGGTCGACGGCCTGCTGGTGCGGCTGAAGGACGGCGGACGGACCGAGCTCACCGTGGCGCGAGACCGCGTGAAGGAACTGAAAGAGCGCCTGGGGATCTGACGCCGGCACTGATCGCCGTTTCCCACCTCTGCCGTATCCGGCCATTCAAGCCCGCGACTGCCCGCTCAATGCCCCTGCGGGCCATTTCGCTGCAACGTCGAGACAGGAACCCTTTCTCCATCTAACATTTACGGGATTCGTGAGGTGCCTGGCCACGGCGGCCTGGCTCAGCCAAGGAGATCAGGATGCACGCGCCCATCAAGTACTTCGAGAAGGGGCTTTCGGTTGCGGCCAGCGGGGCATGGGTCGTTTTCAACAATCTGAACAAGATCAAACAGAACCCATCGTTCACGCCGAAATGGTCCGACAAGCCGCTCCTGAAGTCGTACGAGAAGACGAAGCCGCCGCTCGGGTGGCCGCGTGAAACCGATTCGCTGTGCCCCGTCTGCGTTCGCGAGGCGCGGCAGGCCATCCTCGACGGCAAGAAGGACGTGAGCGTCCTGCTGAACGAGAAGGTGGGCGAAATCAAGGCGACCATCCTCGAGCGCGACGGCAAGATCCTGATGGTGAAGGACTGCCCCCTTCACGGCCACTTCGAGGACGTGATGGCGATGGACACGGCGTTCTTCAAGCACCTCGAGGAAGTGTTCCCCGGCCGCGACATCCGCGCCCACAACGACGAGAAGCTGCACAACCACGGCAGCAGCACGATCAAGCATGGCCGCGGCGCCGTCCTCACCGTCGACCTGACGAACCGCTGCAACATGATGTGCGACCCCTGCTTCATGGACGCGAACCAGGTCGGGTTCGTCCACGAGCTCACGTGGGACGACATCAAGATGGTGCTGGACAACGCGATCAGCATCAAACCGCGGCGCCAGATGTCGGTGCAGTTCTCGGGCGGCGAACCGACGATTTCGCCGTACTTCCTCGACGCGATCCGGTACTCGCGCAAGGTCGGCTACAACAGCGTGCAGGCGGCCACCAACGGCATCGAGTTCGCCAAGAGCGCCGACTTCGCCAAGCAGGCTGCCGACGCGGGCCTTCGCTACGCGTACCTGCAGTTTGACGGCATCGGCAACGCCGCCAACTCGCACCGGCGCGTCGGCAATCTCTTCGACGTGAAGCTGCGCGCGATCGAAAACCTGTACAGCGCGGGCGTCGACATCGTGCCGGTCGTGACGATCGTCAACGGCGTCAACAACGAACAGGTCGGGCGGATCATCGAATTCGCGCTCGACAACCCGAAGAAGATCAACTTCCTGTCGTTTCAGCCGGTGAGCTTCACCGGTCGCGACGAGGAAGTCACGCCGGAGCGGCGCGCAGCCCAGCGGTACACGCTGTCGCACCTGGCGCACGACGTAAAGGACCAGACCGGCATCGGCGAGCCGACGCGCGACTGGTTCCCGATCTCGTTCATGGGCACTTTCACGGACTGGGCCGACGTGACGCACGGCGCTGAAAAAGAGTTCGGACAGCTGACGTGCGGTTGCCACCCGAACTGCGGCGTCGGCATGGCCGTGATGATCGACAAGGAAACGAAGGAAGCGGTGCCGGTGACGGCGTTCCTCAAGGCCGAGCAACTGGCCAAGGACGTCGCTCGGGTGTCCGATGCCGGCCGCGGCCGGTTCCTGTCGAACCTCGGGATGGCCCTGGCGCTGATGCGGAACTACGATCCATTCAGGGCGCCGAGCGAATTCAAGCTGGCCGACCTGCTGAAGAAGTTCGACAAGACGTTCGGCGCGACCAAGTCGGCCGAAAAGGGCAAGTACGGCAAGGTCGAAGGCGATCGGACCCAGGCCGACATCGCGAAGCGGCGTTCCGACCGGTGGAACTTCTTGTTCATCGCGGGCATGTGGTTCCAGGATCTGTTCAACTACGACTTCCGGCGCACGGAGATGTGCATCATCCCGTATGCCACGCAGCAGGGCGAAATCTCCTTCTGCGCTTACAACACCGGGATCGGCTGGCGGAACATCATCGAGAAGATGCACATGACCGCCACGCTGACCAAGTGGTACGAGGAGCACGGCCGTCACGAGATCTTCGCGGGCAACAAGAGCGTCCCGCTCACCTCGGCGGATCACTCGCTCGTGCTGAATGCGGAAGCCGTTGCGGCAGGCGCGCAGACCGACCTCGACGATCTGGGCATCGCCAAGAACGCGCGCGAGGAGAAGCTCAAGGCGCGCACACAGAAGGACGACCCGAAATACCACGAGGACATGGCGCGCCTGTATCGGCAGCACGTCCTGAAGGAACAGCCGACCGTTCAGATTCAGGGCCTGGGCGGCCCGAAGAAGAAGCAGTCCGTTCAGCCAGTGCTCCACAAGCCCGCCGAATAGATCTCCATCGCATCGACATAGACCGGCGACTTCGCCGGTCTATGTCGGGCTCAAGCACGACTTCAAACCCCAAAGGGATCCCGCCGGCCGACTTTCAGCCTCCACACCTCGTTTTTTGCCGTCTTTTTGGCTCGGCCAACCGGCACGACGCGTGAAGTCCTGTACTGACTGAAGATCGAAGAAGCGCTGATCCGACGCCAGGACGCCGCGTGCCTAGCGCCCTCGCGCAGAAGGGCGCTTGGCGCGCGGCGGCGGAGCCGGCTGGTACTCGACGGTCACGTTGCTGATGACCGCGACCGGACGGCCCGGCGACGTATAGGTGACGCTGCCGTCGACGCGCTCGACGGCCACCTTCTCGCCGAGGATGCTCACCTGCATCTCGGCTTCTGGAATCATCACGACGATGTGCTCCGTCCCAGTCGGGGCGACGGCTTTCACACCGCCTGGCCCCGCGCCCCCGCCGATGCGGTCGACGAGATCGCCGGCTTTTCGAAACTCACTCTGGACCGCGGCCCTCGTGATCAACGTGTTATCCATCGTCAGCACGCCGACCGTGGCCGTGTATCTCGAGTAGGCCCGATTGGCTTTCACCTGCTCTTCCGAGTAGGTGTGGCGGTTGTGCAGGTCGAAGCGGAGCGTGGCCGGTCCACGATGAAGCGGCAGCCTGACGATGATGCCGTCGGCCGGATCGCGGCCGCTCATGACATCGCAGAACGCCAGCTTCGACTGGACACCCTGTCCGAGAGGCGTCGGGCAGGTCATATCCGCGGGCATTGTGACCGGCGGCGGCGGCGGAGCGGGCTTGCGCGAGCGGCCGCTCTGGGCCTCGAGCGGTGACGCCGCGAGCACGGCGATGAGCGTCAGACAGCGGCGGCGCATTTCCACTTCTCGGGGGCGGCCGCGCTAGTCGTCGCCGACGCAGGCAAGGCTCTGCGAAGCGCTCTGCGTACGGGCCATCGGCACGTTGCGGACCTTGATGAGATCCAGGAACTCCATCCGTGTCTGCTGATTGTTGCGGAACGATCCGACCATGGCGCTGGTGATGGCAACCGAGTTCTGCTTCTCGACGCCGCGCATGGCCATGCACAAGTGTGTCGCCTCCATCACAACGGCAACGCCGAGCGGATTGATCACGTCGCCGATCGTGTTGGCGATTTGATTGGTGAGCCGTTCCTGAACCTGAAGGCGCCGGGCGAAGACGTCGACGAGCCTCGGAATCTTGCTGAGCCCGATCACCTTGGTCGACGGAATGTACGCGACGTGACACTTGCCGAAGAACGGCAGCAGATGGTGCTCGCAGAGACTGTAGAAGTCGATGTCCTTCACGATCACCATCTCGTTATAATCGACCGTGAACAGCGCCCCGTTCAGCACATCGTCGACATTGGCGTCGTATCCGCCGGTGAGAAACCTGAGCGCTTTCTCGACCCGCTTCGGAGTGTTCAGCAACCCCTCGCGCGTCGGATCCTCGCCCAGCTCGGCCAGCAGCCGCCTGATCAGATCCTGCATCGCTCTATTCTATATCTCCGGTTTGAGCGCCGCGGCGGTCGCGCAATCCCCCGACGCGTTGTACGCGCAGCGTGATGTGCCGGGCCGCGCGCGCGCCGCGGCCGACGAATGGACCCGGGCACTGGCCGCCGATTCGCGCAATGCCGAGGCCGCGTGGAAGCTCGCCCGCGCCGACTACTGGCTGGGGACGCACACCGACGAACGCGACGAGAGCCGGAGCCGCTTCGAGGACGGCGTCACGGCCGGACGGGCGGCCGTCGCCCTCCTGCCGAATCGACCGGAAGGCCACTTCTGGCTCGCCGCCAACATGGGCGCGCTCGCCGAGTCGTTCGGTCTCCGCCAGGGACTGAAGTACCGGAAACCCATCAAACAGGAACTCGAGGCGGTGCTCCAAATCGACCCGGCGTTCGAGCAGGGCTCGGCCGACCGCGCGCTGGGCCGCTGGTACTACAGGGTGCCCTCGCTGTTCGGCGGCAGCCACAAGACGGCCGAAATGCACCTTCGGGCGTCGCTCAAGTACAACCCGCACAGCACCGCCTCCCATTACTTCCTGGCGGAAATGTTTGCCGACGATGGGCGCAAGAGCGAGGCGGTTGCGGAGCTGAAGGCCGTGCTCGACGCTCCGCTCGATCCGGCCTGGGGCCCGGAAGACAAGGACTTCAAGGCAAAGGCGCGCGCACTGTTGATGAAGCTGGCGCCGTCCTGATGTGGATCGTCACACGGTCTCTACCAGCGCCGCGATGCCTTGGCCGCCGCCGATGCACGCGGCCGCGAGCCCGCGATGACGACTCCGCCGGCGCAGTTCGAGCAGAACCGTCAGCAGGAGCCGGGCACCGCTTGCGCCCAGTGGATGCCCGAGCGCGATCGCCCCGCCGTTCACGTTGACGCGCTCGCGATCCAGCCCCAGCTCTTTCTCGACAGCCAGGTACTGCGCCGCGAACGCTTCGTTGACTTCGACGAGATCGACGTCGTCCAGCGACAGCTGCCGATCGGCGAGCACGCGTCGAATCGCTGGCGCCGGCCCCATGCCCATCATCGACGGTTCGACGCCGACGACGGCCCAGCCTGCAAGCCGACCGAGCGGTGTCAACCTGCGACGTTCGATGGCGGCGCGGGACGCCAGCACGAGCGCAGCGGCGCCGTCGACTATGCCGCTCGCGTTGCCAGCCGTGACGGTCCCGTCCTGGGCGAAGGCCGCGGGCAGTCTGGCGAGCGTTTCGACTGTGGTCTCCGGACGGATGTGATCGTCGCGATCGATGATCTGTGTACCGCGCCGCGATTTCACCTCGACGGGCACCACTTCATCGGCCAGCCGGTTGTCGCTCCACGCGCGGGCCGCGAGCTGCTGGCTGCGGACGGCATAGCAGTCCTGCTCATGTCGAGCGATGCCGTACTGGGCCGCACAGTTCTCGGCCGTCTTCGCCATCGAACAACCGCAGTACGGATCGTGCAGCGACTCCCACAGCGAATCTTCCAGCCGCCCCTCCCCGAGCCGAAGGCCGCTGCGCAAGCCTCGAATCACGTGGGGAGCCTGGCTCATGCTCTCTGTGCCGCCCGCGAGCACCATGTCCGCTTCGCCCAGCTGAATGAGGTGCGCAGCCGTGACGGCGGCCTCGATCCCTGAGCCGCACAACCGGTTCACCGTCAGCGCCGGCACGCCGACTGGCACGCCGCTCTTGAGGCCGATGTGCCGTGCGCCGTAGAGCGCATCGGCGCTCGTCTGCATCACGTTGCCGATGACCACATGGTCGATCCAGTCTGGCGCCACACCCGTTCTCGCGAACGCGCCGCGAGCCGCGATCGCGCCGAGCTCGATGGCCGACACATCCTTGAGCGCGCCGACATACTCGGTCATCGGCGTGCGCGCCCCGCCCACGATGAACACGTCTGGTTTCGCCATGTGCCCCTCAGGCACGCCCCGGCCGCCGAATCGCCGCGGCGATGTAGTCGCCTGTTTCTCGCGTGCCGAGCGTGCCGCCGATTTCAGCCGTGCCGTTGCGTGTGACGACCGACTCCCTGACTGCGGCTTCGACCGCGGCAGCTTCGTCCTTCAGGCCGCCGTACTCCAGCATGAGGGCGGCGGAGAGAACCGCCCCGACGGGATTGGCGACATTCCTGCCCGCGTATTTCGGCGCCGATCCGTGGACCGGCTCGAACATCGACGTGCGGCCCGGATGCAGGTTCCCAGACGCGGCCAGCCCCAGGCCGCCCTGCAACTGCGCGCCCAGGTCGGTGATGATGTCGCCGAACAGGTTGTTCGTGACGATGACCTGAAACTGGGCCGGGTTCTTCACCATCTGCATCGCCAGCGCGTCGATATACAGGTGCGTCGCCTCGATGCCCGGATAGGCCGGCGCCAGCTCGCTGAACACCCGCTGCCAGAGCGCGTGTCCTTGTGTCATCGCGTTGCTCTTGTCGGCCATGCAGACCTTCGTGAGGCGATTGGCCGCGGCGTGATCGAACGCGTGCTTCACGATCCGATGGACGCCTTTGTATGTGTTGATCTCTTCCTGCACCGCGATTTCGTCTTCCGTACCCGCCTTGAAGCGGCCTCCGACGTTCACGTACAGGCCCTCGGTGTTTTCGCGGAAGACGACGAAGTTCACGTCGGCGGGACCGCGATCCTTGAGCGGACAGAGCCGTTCGTCGAGCAGGCGCACCGGCCGGTGGTTGACGTAGAGATCGAGGGCGAAGCGCGTCCCGAGCAGGATGTCACGGGCGTGCCGCATGTCAGGAATGCGCGGGTCGCCGAGTGCGCCGATGAAGATCGCGTCGAACTGGTCGCGAAGCTGCGCGTGCCCGTCCGGGGGCATCGTGACACCAGTCTTCAAGTAGTAGTCCGCGCCGTACGGGAGCATCTCGAGGTCGAACCGGCGGCCAAACCGGTCGCCGACCGCCTGGATCGCTTTGACGGCTTCGGCGGTCACGTCGACCCCGATGCCGTCGCCGGCTATGACGGCGATTCGCATCGTCCTGCTAGCCGTCGATCTGCGCGCGCTGGAGCCGGCCGCTGAAGTCGACGTAAATGGACTTCCACTCAGAGAACACGTCGAGCGCCGCCGTGCCTGCCTCGCGGTGGCCGTTTCCGGTCTGACGCGTGCCGCCGAACGGCAGATGCACTTCAGCTCCAATGGTCGGGGCGTTCACATAAAAGATTCCCGTATACAAGTCGCGCATGGCCGCGAACGCGCGATTGACGTCCTGCGTGTAGATGGACGCCGACAGCCCGTACTGGACACCGTTGCCGATTTCGATCGCCTCGTCGAAGGACCGGCACGGCATGACCGCGACAACGGGCCCGAAGATCTCCTCCTGGGCGATCCGCATGCCCGGCGTCACGTCGGCGAAGATGGTGGGCTCGTGAAAGAATCCGTGCGCGAGCGTCCCCGAATCCAACCCGTGCCCGCCGCACGCAAGGGTGGCGCCCTCCCGCGTCCCGATCTCGACGTAGCGCATGACCGTTTCGAGCTGCGCCTGGCTGACGACCGGTCCCATCTCGACGGCCGGATCGCGGCCATCGCCCACCTTCAGCGCGCGGGTTCGGCGGACGAATCGATCGAGGAATTCGCGATAGACCTTCTCGTGGACTACGACGCGGCTTGCGGCCGTGCAGCGCTGTCCGCTGGTGCCGAAGCCGCCCCACAGGCAGCCCTCGAGCGCCAGATCGAGATTGGCGTCGTCCATGATCATGATGACGTTCTTGCCGCCCATCTCGAGGTGGACCTTCTTGAACGTCGGCGCCGCCTTCTCCGACACGACGCGGCCGACGGACGTCGATCCGGTGAAGGACACGACCCGCACGTCGTCGTCGACGAGCAGCGCATCGCCGACGTCGCCGCCGGTACCGGTCACGAGATTCACAACCCCGGGCGGGACGCCGGCTTCGTCGAGGATTTTGACGAAGTTGACGGCCGACAGCGGCGTCAGCGTGGCGGGCTTGAAGACGACCGTGTTGCCGCACACGAGCGCCGGCATGATCTTCCACGAAGGAATCGCCATCGGAAAATTCCACGGCGTGATCACGGCCGACACCCCGAGCGGCTGTCGCACGGACATCGCAAACTTGTCGCGCAGTTCGGACGGCACCGTCTGACCGTACTGGCGGCGCCCCTCGCCGGCCATGAAGTAGCTCATGTCCACGGCTTCCTGCACGTCGCCGCGCGTCTCGGTCAGGATCTTCCCCATCTCCCGCGTCATATCAGCCGCGAGCGACTCCTTCCGCTCGGCGATGATCGCGGCGGCGCGGAACAGCACCTCTGCACGCTTTGGCGCTGGGACGAGGCGCCACGCGGCGTAGGCATTTCGTGCAGCAGCTACCGCCTGAGCGACATCCCTTCTCGACGACCGCTGGAACACGCCGACGACGTCGCGGGCATCGGCCGGGTTTCGGTTCTCGAAAACGTCGCCCGAATCGGAAGTCACCCATTTGCCGTCAATAAAGTTAGAGAAGTCGCGCGTGGGCGCGCTAGTCATGCCTGGGGTCGACATAGTGCAGAGAGTGCCGTACTTGGACGGGCGTCGCAACATTGCTCAAAAAGTCCAACCTGAGAAGGATTTAGGCGTGCAGATTCGAGGGCGGCCGTGGAGGCAGGGTGGCCCCGGCCACAGACCAGGCTCGAAAATGCGCAGGCAAACATGGCCTTTCTGCACGAGCCGGCGTGGCACGATTCCTGAATCTCCCCGGTGCGACTGAGGGACGCGATGCTGACCAACATGGAAATGACGCCAGCCCCCATCGGAAAAACCGCCACGGCGGCGCAAAAAGTCGTCATCGTGAATGGCAGCACGCAGATTCTGGAGTTGATCGAGACAATCCTCGAGGCCGGCCACTACGACGTCGTCTTCGTGGAATCCACAGCTCGGGCCTACTCGCAGATCAAACGCGTGCGTCCCAATCTCGTCATCCTGTGTGTCCGTATCGACGACGCCGACGGCCTGCAGGTGCTCTCGATGCTGAAGCTGGACGACGACACGCGTGAGATTCCTGTCCTGACCTACACGACGGAAGATGAAGACGGCGAGGCAGTCGACGACGTGCCCGAACCGTCAGAAGCGGAGATCTTCGCGCCGAAGCCGGCGGTGTGGATGAACTAGGCGCATGGTATAGTCGCGGCCCGGGAATGGGCACACGCGACAACCAGCGCGACACTGACCGCCTTCGGATTCTCGGCGAGTTGAACGGCGAAGTGATGGTCTTTCAGCCGACCATCATCAAGGAAATCAGCCGCGGCGGCATGCAGATCGAAACGACCTTCCCCATCCAGCTCGATTCACTTCACGAATTCCGCCTCACGCTGGGCGACCGATCGATCGTCATCAAGGGACGCGTCGCCCACTGCAGCATCAGCGACGTCGAACATGAAGGCGTCACCTATCGATCCGGCGTCGAGTTCATCGAACCGTCGGAACGCATTCACGGCGTGATCCTCGAGTTCATCGAATCGATCAAAGCCGGACGCAAGGCCGTCTGATCGCTACCTGACCTGGACCTTCAGATGTTCGAGGTAGTCGCCTGACTCGATGCGGTGCGCACCGCCGAGAGGCGCGTTGTAGAAGTACGTCCACGCGCTGACGACCCGGCCGTCGCGAAGCGTGACCGGCGCCTCGAGGCGCGTGTAAAGGCCGGCGTCGGGTTCGCTGGGGCGATAGCCTTCGATCTCGTCGAGTTGCCGCAGGACGTCTTTGGGCTCGAGCATCCGATGAAGCTCGCCCCACACGCGGCTGTCCGATGCAGGCACGGCCGCAGGATAGATGCCCAGATCGAAGAGCGCCGCGGAAATCCATCCACGTCCGATCGGCTCGAGCTCGATATCGAGCTGTTGCCGGCCCGGACGCTTGAAGCCGCTCATCAACGTGCCGTAGAAAAACACGTACTCGGTCACGGCAGGCAGAATTCTAGCGCACCCCGAACGGACCCGAGTCCGGACTTTTCGTTACTGCGACTGCGTCGAACTCGCGGGAGGCTTTTGACTGAATGTTGAGAGGATGTCGAAAGCTTGTGAGGGGATGTCGAAGGAGAGCGCCACGTTCTTGCCGGAGCCGCCGAGTTCGAAGGACTGGAGGAGGGCCTGCATTTCCGGCTTCGACCCGGCCTGCAGCTTCGCGAGAGCCAGGAAGCCGCGGACGACGTCACGGAGATTCGTGGCGGCGGCATCATCTCTGGCCTCGGCCTGAACCGCGCCCCGCAGCCCGCTGTCCACCTGGGCGCTGACCACGAACCAGGTAATCGGGGGCAGCTGATTGGCCACCGCCTCGGGCAGTTGGGCCTTCGCGCGGAGCACGTCGAACCGACCCACGGCCCAGGCGCTCGTACCGTCAACGGACTTGATGCGGGTCAACAGGTCATCGTTCGTCAACGCGCTTTCCCCGCCGGAGGTTTCAAGATCGACGGCGCGATGCACCAGCGCCGCGCTGCCAAACGCCGCCAGGCCGGCCTCGAGGAACGTCAGGGAAAACGCGTCGTTGATCGGCGTCGGATTGACGATGATCCGCTTGTTCTTGTACGTCTCGACGGTTGCCCCGTGGTCGCGCATCAGCATTTCGATCTTGCTCTCGTTGAAGCGGCCGCGGGCGAGGATGAGTCCGGAGGGATGGGAGGGCTGGTCGGTGTTGCTGGCGTCGAGGCACCCGATGACGTGATCCAGGTCGGTTTCGATGTTGATGCCGGTCGCGTTCTCGAACTCGTGCTGGCCGTTCTCCTGCCACTGACTCGCGATGGCGGTGTGCAGCCGCTGCCGCAACTCTGAATTCATCACCTGACTGACATCGGCGTAGCCGACCACCACGGCGGTGGAGGGAACGAAGCGGAGCTCTTCAGGACCTTTGTTGAAGAATGCGCTCGTCGGGAAGCCGACGTAATAGGCGACGAGCC
>Ga0066903_100000499_pt1 | contig 24870 bp, 27 predicted proteins | sample PanSoiMetaGPlot1_FD_67491 | JGI IMG/M metagenome (GOLD analysis project Ga0066903, IMG submission 67491) | Tropical forest soil microbial communities from Panama analyzed to predict greenhouse gas emissions - Panama Soil - Plot 1 (version 2) | ecosystem: Environmental > Terrestrial > Soil >... | reverse complement strand
GGGGGGGGGGGGGGGGGGGGGGGGGGGGGGGGGGGGGGGAACGGCTCCTTTTCGCGTCGGATGCTGCGATCGATGTTGAAATAATCGCGAGGGAGCCGTATGCCGACGCTTCTCCTCTCCGCGCGCGCGTTCACGGAAATTAAAACGCGTCTCGAACAAGTCGAACATACCCGCGGATTCCGCGAGGACCCGGACGGGGACCTCGCGATCGACCTGTCCGACCTGGTTGTCCGTCGCATCAAATCGCCAGGCGTCGACGTCGAGGACACGCGAATTGAACTCGCGTCGATCGTCAGTCACCGGACCTCGCGTGGCATGGTCGAGTTGACCGTGAACGCCGAGGTCGCCCAGATGGACCTCGACAAAGCGCGCGAGGTCCTCGGGATGCTCCAGGGCGCGATCGAGGCGGCGATTACGGACGAGTTGCTCCTCGCCTTTTTGACCAGCGAGAAAGTTGGACTCGACCGCGACTCGGCAGGGCGCGCGCTCCTGGACTTCCGCGAGATGCGCCAGGGGTCCCGCGGGACCGTCTATCCGCACTGAGGACCGACGCGATGCGCCGCGATCGTCCGCAGCACTACCGGATCATCCCTGGGACGCATGAGGTCGAACCCTGCTCGCTTCTCGAGTGGGCCGCGACGATGAATCCGTCCGTCGATCGGCATGTCGCGGAGACGATCATCCAGGACGTTCGCGTGTCGACGGTCTTTCTCGGACTCGATCACAATTTTTCCGACGACGGTCCTCCCGTGCTCTTCGAGACGATGGTCTTCGGCGGACCCGAGGACGGATACGGTCGACGGTACTCCTCCTGGTCCGACGCGGACCGCGGACATACGGAGGTCGTCGTCCGCGTCGTCGAGGCGTTGTCGACGACCGCCGCCCGTCCGCCCCGACCGGATTAGGGTCCATCGGACCCCGTAACTCCTTGCCGCCCTGGACGTTTCCCTCCTCGCCCGTAGGGGACCGACGGTCCTATAATGGCGGCGTCCTGGACATCCCGTCCGGGACGTTGTTTTGAGGAGATACGAAACCGATGACACCGAAGACCACACCGCGACCGCCCTCTCCGAAACAGGTCCTCGACGCGCGTCTCGCGACAGGACTCACTCAGGCGGACGCCGCCGCGATCGTCCATTCGACGGGACGCGTCTGGCGCCGTTGGGAAGCGGGCGATCGACAAATGCACATCGCGTTTTTTGAGTTGTTTCTTTTGAAAACCCGCGACGCGCGTTCCCCGCGCGCGTCGGTCCGTTGAATCGTTTCCACACTGCGAGGTCATGAACATGAACGTCAGAATTTACCCGTCCTTCCGCGGTCGCGCGCTCGCGATCGCGTTCGTCCTGGTCGCGGCGCCCGTCGCCGCTCAGAAACTTCCCCTCGTCCCGATCTACGTCACGACGGCCGCGATCGACGCGGAGGCGGACAAGGGATTCACGAGCACGCCGCCGAGCGAGGTCGTCACGCTGCGGAAACAAATCGAAAAACATTCCGGACGGATGAAGGGCGACGTCCTGGTCCTCGCGACGACCCGCGCGGACGCGGCGGTCCGGTTCGAGTTCGTCGACGCGACAAAGAAACAGGTCGCGGGGTCGCCGCTGCTCTCCTGGTCCGCGACGAAAAACGAGTACACCGTCCGCGGGACCCTCGTCGTCGGCGAATTGCGGAAGGACTTCACCGCGACCGATGGCGACCTCGTCGTCGCGCTGCACAAAATGGGCGCCGCGGTCGAGACCTTCGTCCGCGACAACCGCGCCCGAATCGCCGGGGGGACGCGATGACCCCGCGGAAACGACGTCCGAACGGCGAGGGGTCGGTCTCCAAACGACGCGACGGTCGTTGGGAGGGTCGACTCGACCTCGGATGGATTGACGGTCGACGCGTCCGGAAAATGTTTTACGGCGAGACCGAATCCGAGGTCCGGAAAGCGCTCCTCAAAGCGGCGGGGAAACACGCCGACGGCGGTCTGGTCAATACGAACGACGTCGTCACCGTCGCGTCATACCTGGACGAATGGTTCGAGAGTCACAAGACCGAGATTCGTCCGAAGACGCAACGACAGTACCGCGGGTCGATTGACCTTCACATCAAACCGTTCCTCGGACCGATTCGTCTCGCGCGATTGACGCCGAAGGACGTTCGGACGATGTGCTCGAACCTGGAGACCAAATCGCGGACGATCGGGGACAAGGTCCTCGGACCCGTCTCGCGCGCGACCGCGACCCTCGCGAAAGTGACCCTCGGCATCGCCCTCGCGCGCGCGGTTGAGGACCAGGTCATCGCGCGCAACGTCGCGGAACTCGTCTCGCGTCGGACCGACACGACGAAAATCGTCCGGACCAGCCCAGAGTCGGAGACACGCGAGGACGACGACGCGCGCGTCCTCTCGACCGAGGAGGCGCGGTTCCTGCTCAAACATCTGCGAACGACCAAACACCGTCTCGAAGGCGTCATTACGTGCGGACTCGCGGTCGGTCTCCGGTTGGGCGAGGTCCTTGGCTTGCAATGGGACGACGTCCTCCTCGACGCGCGTCGGATTCGGGTTCGTCATCAACTCCAGACGATTCCGACCGAATTCCTCGACGGTTCGAAGACCGAGACGACCGTCAAATCGGAGCGCGTCCTGGTCCCGGTCAAATCCGAGGAGTCGCGCCGGATTCTCGGGATTCCGCCCGTCCTGGTCCGCGCGTTCGAGCGGCAACGGACCTTCCAAAACGAACGACGACTCCTCGCGGGCGCCGCGTGGCTGAAGACCGGGACGACCTTCGTGTTTACGACGGGGGTCGGTCGACCCCTCGAAGGCACGTTGATCACGCGCGACCTGAAACGGTTGCTCGCGTCGCTCTGGATGAACGGGACCGTCGCGAAGTGCAAACACGCGCGGACCAGGGTTCAGACGTTCGCGGCGGACCAGGGCGGGAATCGCGTCGTCTGCAAGGACTGCAAGGCGACCCAACTCCCGACGCTCGGGTTTCATCGCCTCCGCCATTCGTGCGGGTCGTTGCTCCTCGCGTCGGGGGTCCAGGAAGGCGACGTGTCCGCCCTCCTCGGGCATTCCGACATCCGTTTGACCCGCAAGATTTACGCCCATGTCCTCGACGAGACGCGGACGAAACTCGCGGCCCAATCGGAGACCTTGTTCGGGACATAGCCCCCGCTACGTCCCGGAGAACCACCGAACCCCCGCGACCGTTGCGGGGGTTTTTCTTTGGGGCGTTGACGACCAATTTGACGACCAACTGGTCGAGACAAACAAGCACAAACCGAGACCCGCCTGGACACGCGTTCGCGATTTCCCTAAGAAAATCGACAAACGAGCACAAACCGTGAGCGCGCTGGACGGGTCGTCATCCGATTCGTAATCAGCAGGTCCGCGGTTCAAGTCCGCGCGCCGGCTCCAAAATCCCTAAGAAAAATTCAAAATCTCAAACGACAGCTGGCTCGCGCGCGTCGTTGACGACCAATTTGACGACCAATTTATTTTGGTCGTCACGGTGACGACCAAAACGACCGAACCCCGCGGGCGATTCTGCATTTTCGGAATGCAGTTTCCGACCGATGCAGTTTCCGACCGATGCAATTTTTCGACGGTGCAGTTTCCAGGACCGTCCAGGAGACGCGACCAGGGCGCGCGATGGAGGTCACCGCGTCGCGAGGGGTCCGGGACGTTCTGGCGGGATTCTGGCGGCGTGGGCGGGCGTCCTGGTCGACGAGCGGGACGACGGTCCGCGTTGCTCCCCAGCGAGGAGGGTTCCAGTTGGCGAGTCCCGTTGCGAGGTCATTTGGGATGGCCCAGAACTCGCGCGCGTGTTCCCCTCGAAACCGAACCGCCGTCCCGCGCGAATTGTAGTCCGTCCAGGTCACGGCGTTACTCGATGAACCAGACCAGGACCGCGCCCAGGACGAGGAGCGCCAACCAGATGACGACCGACAACCAGGGCGGGAGCGACCATCGAGGACGAGACACGCGCGGTCACCGGTGACCGTGCCATCCGACCGCGGGGCAGGTCGCGAGATGTGACGTCGCGTCGACGGTCCAGATGGCGCGCCCGCTCGCGACGTCGGTCGTCGTCGTCAACGCGACCAGGTCCCCGTCGAACATGAGGACCCGTTCGGTCGTCACCTGGCGCGCGAACGTGACGATCGCGCCGCAGTTCCGCGCGCGACACCAACCGAGATCAACCGAGTCGCCCCAAATGCGCGTGATGGCGTCGGTCGCCACGGCGGGTCACTTGCGCCACGTCCCGTTGACGGCGATCGTGTTCAAGATGAATTCGTTCGACGTCGCCTCGCGAAACAGATTCCCATTGACGAAAATCTGTGCTGACAGAAACGGCGCCGTCACGATCGCCGGATACGACAACGGCGTGACCTCGAGCGAGACGAACGCGGAGTCCTGAGTCGTCGTCACCGTCGTGAAAAACGGGAGTGTCGTGACGGTCTGAATCAATCCGTCCTGCTCGTTGGAATAGCGGACGCGCGCCGAGCTCGCGTTCCCGCTGACGCGGTACTCGATCTTCGTCATCGTCGACGTCGTCGAGGTCCCCGCGGTCGACGGTTGCGTCGGCGTGTTGTTGATGATGGTGTCGCCGCAACGCGCCGCCAGGACGCCGACGATCACGACAACCAGGATTCGCGCGACGCGTAGCATGGGGTCCTCGCCTTCTGGAATCGCCGACGAGTGGTCCCGTCCAGGGGAACGCGGACGGTCTCAAAAGTTCGCGGACAGTCTAGTACTCAAACCGTCCGACGTCACGTCCCGCGATGATCCGGCCAACCTGGTCGCGGGAGTGACCCGCCGAGAATCTCCTCGACGCGGTCCGGACCGAGCGCGGCTTTCAACGCGACGATGGTCTCGTTCGCCTCGTCGAGCTGGACGCGGAGGGAACAATTCTCGACGACGAGATTTCCGATTTGCTCGCGGACGGTTTGGTCGAGGGTTCGCGCCATGGGGTCACGCTCCGAACATGCACGCCGTGTTCCGGTAGTAGAAAACTTGCGTATTGGACCCTTTGTTGAAACACCAGTGAAAGAGGCCGCATTTCGCCGTGCCGTCGGGGACGTTGGTCGTCTTCGTGACCTCCGCGCCGTCGTTGATCGAGAAGTAGAGCGTGTTTGTCGCGCGGACCAGACGAATCCGGAGCTTGTATTCGGTGCTCGTGGCGATCGCGCCGACCGCGACGACGGACCCCGTCGTTCCGTCGTGGCTATATCCGACCCAACCGGCGTCGACCGCCTGGGAGTAACGGAACATGACGCCGCGTCCTGGAAGGTTGTCGGAATTCGAGAGGGTTCCGTTCCCGATGCCGACCCACAAACGCGCGTCGGTGAGGACGGAATGAGTTCGGCACGCCGCGACAAAATCAAAATCGCCCGCCAGGTAGTAGACCTGAAACGACGTGTTCCATCCGCCTTGCGTCCCCGTCGAGGAATTCGTCTGCCCGCTCGCGTAGTGATTCGCGAGACCGAGGGAATCCGCGAACAAGCTCGTCGTATTGAACACGGGCACGCCGATGCCGTTCGGGGACCCCGAGGAATCGTTCCCCGCGAAGACTTGATGAACGATCGGGACCGCCGCGGCGAGACCGGCGCCGGTCGGGAGGTCGCGATACCAGCCCCAGGCGGTCCCCGCGCCGCCGAGTTTGACGTAGAGACCACCGTTCGTCGTATCGCGGCAGGTCTGCCCGATCGCCGCGGTGACGTTCCCTTGTGGATTCCCGGCGTACGTGAAATCGGCGCCGCCGAACGAGGTCGGTCCGTAGGACTGCCACGTCGACCCGTCCGATCGTTCGGTGACCCCGGAATCGGTCGAGAAGTACAGCGTCCCCGGCGCGACGGTCGTCGCCGCGGGTTTCGCGGACGCGAGTCCGCGCTGGATGACGTCTTGAAGTCTGCTCGCCACGGTTCGGTCTCCGTTTCTAGTTGAACGTCGCGGTCATTCGTTTCGTGTCCAACGTCGCGAACGACCCGCCGCGGTGTTGAAACGCGACCGACATCTCGACATACCCGTTCGCGCCCTGCCGTTGAATCGGCGACGCCTTCAAAATCGTTTGGAGGAAGTTCGCGGCGTTCGCCTGGTCCTCGATGCGGATGATCGCGTTGACCTGGAGCGCCATAAGCGCGGACATCTGGTTGACGTTGTCCGCGTCGAGGTAGTGAAACGTCAATTTGCTCACCGTCGCGAGGTTCGCGTCGTTGACGTCCGCCTCGATGGAGTTGTTCCGCGGCGGCGCCGCCGTGTTCGTCGACCAGAGATACGGCGCGCTCTTGATGGTCACGGTTCCGCCGTGTTCGACGACGACCGCCTCGATGTCCTTTTGGGCCGCGGGTCGATTCGCCTCCGGGATGGTCGCGAACGTCGAGACCAGCTCGACGTTTTTCGCGGACTGATATTGCGAGACCATCGGCGCGACGGTCGTTTTCTGGACGCGCTCTTGAAAGAATGCCGCGACCGTCGCCGCGGCGGTCGACGGCGGGAGTCCCGGCATCGGTGGCTTTTGCGCTTGCTGATACGCGTAATTGATCGCGTCGTCCTCGGTCGTCGTCGTCGTGATCGTCCAGGTGCCCATCGTCGTTCCCTCTCACTGAATCTCATAGATCATCGTCGCGACGACGCCGACCGTTCCCGGCGTGAACGGACCTTGATCGCGCCGATAGACGATGACGTCGGACACCTGGTCGAGCATCATGCACGCGAGCGAGACATCGCCGCTCCCGTCGATGACGATCGACGGCGGACTCGGGATGTTCCCCGGCGTCGGAACTGGCGTCGCGAGATGCAAGCGCGTCACATTCCCCGCGATGACCGAGGTCCCCTGAAACCAGGAGACATACATCCGCCAGATCATCGTCCGCCCGCTTAACGTGTAGCGATTGACCATGACCGCGGTCGCGTCAACGGTCCAGGTCCCGCCGCCTTCCGCGGTGAAGTTGGCCGCGTTGAACGGGACGTCCTGCCAATAGCCGATCGGCGTCCCGCGACCGAGTTCCATGAACCCCGCGCCATAGCTCGACACGATTCCGAGCGCGTAAATGTCGTTCCCTTGAATGTTCCCGTTGACGACCTGGTCCGCGCTGAAATTGTTGTTGACGTTGCGGAGGGCGACGTTCGCGGAGAGCGACGCGTCGACGATCGTCTGAGGCAGAATGATGCCGCCGTCCAGACGCGTGAGCGCGTCCGACCCTCCAGGTTCATGCGTCGCATGATGCGCCGCGACCCCGGACGCGATCGGCGCCGCGTAGCTTTCCCACGCTTGCCCCGTCGACCGTTCGAGGACGCCGGTATCGGTCGAGAAGTACAGACTTCCCGGCAGGACCTCTCCTGGCGCGGGTCGTTGCGCCGCGAGTCCGCGTCGATGGATGCGTTCGGTTTTCCGGTAGTCCTGCGGCGGATTGAGCGGCAGGGAGGCGCGTTCATCGCGGGTCAACGTCATACGGGCACCTGGACGATGATGCAGTCACCGAGCGCAAAAATCAGGTTGGCTTCGACCAGGTCTCCGTCCGTCAGCGGCGCGTCGTAATGCGTCGCCCCGCCTCCGCCGCCGCCCGACGCGGAGAGCGTCGTCCCGGTCATCGAGAGTCCCGACCCGAGGGAAATTTCCTGCCAATCGCCCGCGCCCGAATCTCCGCGTCCGAGGAGACGCGACGCGCCGATCGCCGCGGTGATGTTCGCGTAGGGCAGACGTCCGGAGACCTCGGTCCCGAGCGCGACGGGACCGAACGTCGGCGGTCCGGATGGATTGCCGTGGAGCACCGTCGACGCGGTCCCGGACGCGCCGAGGGTTTTGACCGCGGTCCCGCCGTTCCCGAGGACCAGGACGTCGGCGGTCAACGACGCGCCCGCGGAGACGTTCGCGGTCGCGGCGAGCGTCGTCCCGGTCATCGACAATCCAGACCCGAGGGAAATTTCCTGCCAATCGCCCGCGCCGGAATCTCCGCGCCCGAACAAACGACTCGCCGCGGTCGCGGCGGTGACGTTCGCATAGGGCAGACGTCCGGAGACCTCGGTCGCGAGCGCGACGGGTCCGAACGTCGGCGGTCCCGATGGATTGCCGTGGAGCACCGTTGACGCGGTCCCGAGCGACCCGAGGGGCACGACGCCGACGCCGCCGTTCCCGAGGACGAGACCGTTCGCGGTCAACGCGCTCGACGCGGTGACGACGTTCGCGCCGTTGACGGTCATCCCACTCGGCGCGGTGATGGTCACGCGCGACGCGACGAGCTCCAGGTCATGCGAGGTCGAGAGATGAATCCCGCGCGACGCTTTGATGTAGTTCTCGCCGTCGTCCGTCTGCTGCAGCGTCAACGCGTTCGACAGACCCGCGGCGCGATTCGCGATCGCGAGCTGCACCTTATCGGCCGGACCCGCCAGTCCGATCGGTGACGAAAAGACGATGTATCCGTTGTTGTGATCGCCGGTGCCGACGGGTCCGCCATCATCCGCGTCGAGGGCATCGGTATCGGCCACGTTTTCGCCGTACTGGATGCGGACGCCAGGAGAAAACCCCGAGTACGTGTTTCGCGCGATCGCGCCGATTTCGATGACCAGATGATCGCCCGCGTTCACCGCGCCGGGCGTGAGCGTCGCGGGCGCGAAGAGCTTGTTTCCTTGCAGGGTCCCGCTGATGAACGAACTAAATTGGCCGGTGCCTGGGGCATACCGCACGTTCGGATCGTTCTCGCGGTAGTTGTTCAGCAACGTGCAACGGACGGCGTCGGTGTCGCCCACGGTGGCGTAGACGTGCAGATGCCAGCAGGCCAGCATGTCGGGCCACGGTTGCATCGCCGAGAGGAGCATCAGATCGATCGTGCCGGAAATCGTCTGCGCCGCCAGCGCGTCGCTGACGATTCGCAGATGGAGCAAATCGACGGGCGTCGATCCGTTTTCAATCACATAGACACTCGACGACGTTCCGCCTCCCGAGGAGACCGGCGCGAGTAATCCTTTTCGCGTGACGACGCTGGCCGTATCGTTCCAGCCCCCTTTGAACGTCGGGGGGACGTAGGACGCGGCCGCACTAAAGGCGAGATAGAGTTTCGTAAACGTGGCCGAGACCGCCGCCCCGACATCATCGGCCAGGACCGCGACGCGCGCGGGAACCGCGTCCACGCCGTAGATCGACCCCGCCCCGTTTTTGTCGTACAGCGAATCGCGCGCCGCCCCGATGACGCCGCCGTCGTTGAAAAACATCTCGCGCGGATTGCCGGGAATCGCGAGACCTGGTCCCGCGGTCACCGCGGGCGCGCCGGTCGAGGGATTCGCGGACCAGAGCTGATACAGGTCGCCGACGACCCCCGGATACGCGGTCGCGCCGCCCGCGAATTCGACCGCGGTGACGGTGTGACGAAGGAGCGGTGTGTCGTCCTCGTCGACATTGTCGATGTCGCGCGTCTCGACTTGTTGAATCAGGAACGTGCCGGAAATGCCGCGGAGCGGTTGGTCGATGACCTGGACTTGTCCCGGCGCGAGACCGAGTTCGTCGGTGTCATACACGACGGTTTGTGGCGTCGCGAGCGCTTTGACGAGTTCGGACTGGGCGATCGCGTCGAGGACCGTCTGGTCCTGCGATGTCGACGTGACGATTTTCTCGACGACCCCGCGCGGCGGCACCTGGGCGGATGTGTCCTCCGCCATCGCGAACGCTTCCGGTGTGCCGCTGTAGATGATCCACATCCCGCGATGAAGCGGGAGCGGAAACGCGCGATAGTCGGTGACCCCGCCCGGGGTTCCGACGCCGGTCGCGGGGTCGTACAAAATGCCGGTGTCGGTGATGGAGTTCGCGTCCGCGTCATACAACCAGGTCGCGGACCCGAACCCGAACGTCTCGCCCACTTCATAACCAGCGTCCGCGATGATGTAGACGACGCCCGCGTTCGGGAGATGCGGATATTCGCCGGACGGCATGCGCTTCAGCGTGAACACGGTTCTCACGCCGTCCGTCTCCGCGGTGAAATCGTCTTTTCCGTACAGAATTTCCGTCGCGTTCCCGAGGACGAGGACGCGGTTCGCGTATTGCTCCGAGGTCTTGTCCAGCCGCACGTCCCCGATGACGCGCGGGTCGCCGTCGCTGATATTGAACGGCGCGGGCGTCGTGCCTGGCCCTTTGGCCGAGAGCACTTTCGACGCGGAAATCGACCAGGACCACGCGACCGCGTATTTACAGACGTCGGTCAATCCATCGCTCACGCGTTTCTGTGAGCGATAGGTAAAGGGCATGGCGGGGACGAGCGGTCCGTCGACCTGGGCCGGATCGACGGTGACGCCCTTCGCGCCGAGATAGGTGCTCGAGCAAACGAAGTTGAGGAAATCTTTGACGGTCCCGCCCGGAAAATTCGTCCGGAGATACAGGTCGTCGGCCAGGGCGGAATGGTCGACACAATCGACGCGCGTCGACAATTCCTCGACGGGTTCGCCGTCGACGCCGCCCGTCGAGGGATGCTGGACGCGCCCGCCGAAGAGCGGGACCGCGTCCTCGGTCAATTCGATCGCGGACCCTTCGGCGGGAATGTAGGACCCATCGAGCGAGAGAATCTCGACCTCAAGCGTCGGCCGCACGTTGACGCGACGCATCAACCGGAGCGAGGACCTCCGGACGCGTTGTTCGGTCCCGTCGATCGTGCAGATGTAAACCGCCATCGGTCACCGATTCGGACCGAACCCGAGACGACGGACCTCGCCCTCCAATTCGGGGACGACCGCCTGAGCGAGGAAGCGACGATCGAGCGTGACGATGACGGTCCCCGCGCCAGTCTTCGTCGGCACGTTCGACACCGCGGAGAGGACGGGCGGCGCGGTCGACGCGAGGACTTCGGATGGCGGAAACGCGATCGGCGCCGGAAGCGTCGACAACGCGGACGCGAGGTCCTGTCCCGCGCCCATGCCCGCGGCCGCCGCGACGAGATTCTCCAGGGTCCGCTTGTGGAGGACGAATTCGCCCTCGCCCATCGGATCGTCCCCGACGCGAATCGTCGTCGGCATTTTGAAAAACCCCTCATACGCCGCCGACTGCGGCGACGAGCTCGTCCCCGGACCAGGACCGCCCGGGACGTCAGGCACATCAAAATGCACGGGGACCGTAATCCGGACGCGGTTCCAGGCGTCCTCGGTTTGTTTCGCGGCGCCCTCGCCCGCCTTGCCGGTCTTGTCGAGCGCGTCCGCGGATTCGGACGCGGTTTTTTTCGCGGCGTCGAGCGCCTTTTTCCACGCCGCGGGGACCGTCCCGCCCAACGCCTCGATGAGCGCGGCGATACCTTGCATCAAGATGTCATTGGTGTCGATTTCATCGCCGGTCAAAATCCCCTGAGCGGTCGCCTGGGCGATCAACTTCTGAGTGTTGTCGTCGATCGCGTAGCCCTTTTCCTTGTGTAGTTTCAGGGCGGTTTCGAGGAACGGTTTCATCTGGACCAGCGCCTCGTTTTCGGAAAATCCCGCCGCGACCAGCTTGTCGAACGCAGAGGTCCCCTGCGCCTCGATGTCCGCGAACGTGTCCGCGGTCATGCTCCCGAGATTCGTGAGCGTGACCATGACGTCGTTGAGTCCGGTGACCTGGTTGAGGAGGTCCGCGTTCGTCTTCGTGAGGTCGCGCCACCGGCTGAGTTGATTGAAGGCGTCGTTACCCGACAGCCCGAACGCGTCCGCGCTATCGATCAAGTTGTCGATGCTGGACCCGATCTGATTCATCGCGGTGACGACGTCGACCCCCGACGCGATCAATCCGTTGAACGCGGCGAGCGAGATTCGGCTCAACCGATCGAATTCGTCTTGCGAGGTCACCGCGACCGCGGCGAGCTTTTGTTTCGCGGCGGTCAACGCGTCATCGAGTTCCTTGAATTTTTTCCGCTGCGCCTCGGTCCCGCGGTCGGTGTCATCCGCTTCCCCGCTCGCGAGCGCGTCCATCCGCGCTTTCGCGACCGCGTCCAGTTGTTTTTTGAGTTCCGCATAGGAGCGCGCTTGCGTCCCCGTCGCGGCGGTCATCCCGACGACGCCGCCGACGAGCTTGTCCTGCTGGCCCTTGATCGCGTCGGTGATGGACTGGACCTCGACGCCCGCCGCCTGAGCGTCCGCCATGACCTTTTTGATGGCGTCATCCCAGAGACCCGTCGCATCGGTCGCGCCCGCCACCAACGCGGGGAACGCGCGATTGAGTTCCTGGACCGCCTGGGTTCCGACCGATCCGCCCTGGGCGATGACCTCGAAGAGCGCGCGGAAATGATCGACGACGAACGGCAGGTTTTTCGCGGTCACGCCGCCGAGGTCGCTGATGATCTCGCTCAGGTTCAAGGCTTCCGCGTTGAGCGTGAGCCGGACGATGTCCGACGAGGTCTTAATCCCGCCATTCAACTTGAGGAGTTCGTCCAGGCTTTTCCGGACCGCGACCGCGACCGCGTCCGAGGTCCGACTCCAGCCTTCGCCGAAGTCGTACGCGGTTTGGCTGGCGTCGTGTTCGATGCGCGTGATCTGCTCTTGTTTTTTGTAGTAGGCATCGAACGCGGCATACACCTGATAAATCACACCAACGAGCGACGCGTACGACGCGACCATGCTCGCGACCGAGGACGCGTTCCATCCGCCTCCGGGTCCGTTGACCGTGTCGAGGGTTTTCTTGATCGACGCGAGCGCGGTCTGTGCGGTCGAGACGCCCGCGACGACTTCCCCGATCCCTTTTGCGACCCCGGAGAAACTCCCGCCGCCGATCTGCGCCATCGTCGCGAACGCTTGCGACAGATTTTTCAACGTCTCGCCCAGTTGGTCATGCGCCTTGGCGAGCGCGAGAATCTTGTCCTTGTCCGCGTCGGTGACGTCCCCGTGTTTTTTCAATTCCTCGAAGACCTTTTCCGCGGACATCCCGAGCGACAGCATTTTCTCGGCGGACGCCTGGACATCGGGCGCGAGTCGACGATGCGCTTCGTCGGCGGCGATCGCCGCGACGACCGACGCGTCGAGATGTAGCTGGACCTTCGGGAGGGTTTGAATCAATTTCCCGAGACCGCCCGCGTTCGACGCGGACGTTTTGAAATCGTCTTCGAGCTTTTTGTACGCGCTCCCGAACGTCTCGACCGCGCGCGCGTCCTCCTCGGAGACCTGGCCGAGGTCTTTCAAATATTTGTATGCCTCGTTCGCGGAGTATCCGGCGTCGATCATGTTCCGGACGGACTTCTGGACCTCCGGAGACAATTCCCGATTCGCCTCCGCGAGTGCTTTGGTCGCGGCGAGGGCGGGCGTCGAATAGAGCGCGACGTCGTGAAGACCTTTCACGAACGCGGGGAACGCCGCGGCGTTCGCGTTCTGCATTTTCGCTTCGAGGTCCTCAACCGCTTTGTTGTATGCCTTGTTCGCGGTTTCCGCTTTGGTCGCGGCGTCCTTTTGTTCCTGAAGCCGTTTCTTAAATAGCTCGATGACGTCCGCGGTCGTGTTCGCGCTCTCCGCGATTTTGTCGTTGGCCCGTCCGAGGTCGAGTCCCGATTTGATGGTCGCGACCTGCTCCGCGTTCAACGCGTTGAGTTCCTTGCGCGCCGCCGCGAGGTCCGCGGTCATGTTGGGCGGGACGATGACCGGGAGGTCGACGTCCTTCTTAAAATTCGCCGCATGTTTCCCGAACGAGTCGAGCTGCTCGCGCGCGTTCGCGAGGTCGGTGATGAACTTCGTAAAATCCGGCGCGAAGACCTCGCCTTTCATGACCTCGAAAAAATCGGTCTTGAAGAGTTTCATCTCCATGACCCACGATCCGAGCATCGAGGTCATTTTCGTTTTGGTATTCGCGACGAACGCGTCCCAGGCGTCCGTCGCCGCGTCCAGGGCTTTGATCTGCTCGTCGCCCGCGATTTTCGCTTGAGAGGCGAGACGCGCGTAATCGTCGACGATGCCGGGAATCGTCTCCGCGGCCCCTTTGCCGAAGAGCGCGACGAGCGCGGTGTTTCGTTCCGTCACGCTCCCGAACGCGTCCAGATGTTCAACGATCGTCTTGAACTGGTCCTCCGGTTTCATCGCCTTGAACGTGGACCAGGACACGCCCATTTTGTCGACCGCGGCCTTTGTCTCCGCGCCGCCCTTCTGTACGTTGACGCCCAACTTGAAGACCGAATCGGAAAACGCGTCGACGGTCGTCCCGGTTTGCGCCGCCACGAACTGCATTCGCTGGAGGGTTTCGAGCGAGAGTCCGGTCTTGTTCGAGAGGTCGACCAGGTGTCCCGCGTTGTCGATCGCGGCTTTCCCGAATTCGACGACCGAGTCGATGACCTTGTCCGCGATACCCGCCGCGGTGAACGCGGTAAACAATTTCCCGACGCTCCCGCCGAGGAGGTCCGTCGATTCGCTCGCTTGTTTGGTCGCCTTTTCGAGCGCGACCATATGGGCGGGCGCCTCCTGGCCGAGCGCCTTGTAATGCGCGAGGGCGTCCGCCATGACCTTGTTGACCTTGGCCTGGTCCGCCTCGGTCAACTTCGCGGCGCCGCCGATTTTCTCGACCGCCGCGGCGTATTCCTCCGCCTTTCGTTTGTCGAGCGTTCCCTGGAAGTCCGCGACGAGCTTGTTCGTCGCGGAGAAGCGAACGCCCGCCTCGGAAAACTTTTGTCCCGCGGCCGTCATCGAATCCGCGAACCCCTCGGACGCGAATCCCGCGGCTTTCATGTTCGCGGTGAACGCGGCGATGTTCGCCTTCAGTTCCGCGGAGAGGGAACCAACTTTGCTCTCAGGCATGACCGGACCTCAGTCGACGACGCGCGCGGAGAGGGGACGTTTTTTCCAACCGAACCGCGCCGCGAGCAGCTGCACGACCGCGCGCGCCTCCGCGTTCGTTTGTTGACGCGGACGGACCGACGCCGATCGGACGTAGAGGCGTTTCGCGACCGCGGCGGGGTCCTTCGTCCGGGAGAGAATCGCGGTCATGAGCGCGCGATTGACCGCCTCGTCATGGAGGTCGCGGCGCCGCTCGACGAAGATCACAAACTCGCGGACGAGTTGGCGGATGGTGAGCCGCCAGAATCGATCGTCTTCGATGCCGATTTTTCCCGCTTCGATTCGGAGCGCCCGCCAGTCCCAACCGGACGGGCGTCCCGAGGGTCCGGGACGGGGGTCTCCAGGCCCAGGACCTTGAGGTCGGCGGCGTCCGGTTGAACGCCATCCATGAGCGCCTGGACGAACGTCGTCGACTCGTTCCATCCGATGCGGTCCATCAACCAGCCCGTTTTTTCGACCGTCATCTCGGGATGATGCGCGCGGAGCGCACACCAGAGAAACAGACGCGACTCGATGTAGCGGCCCTTCGACAGTTGGTCGATGACGAAGGACCGAAACGAGACGCGGAGTGTCGGGGTCGAGACCATCGCCTCGACCTCGCACATCGCGTTGATCGTCATCTGGAACGAGTACGTCGTCCCCTCGACGGTCGCGGTGACGATGTTTCGTTCCATGTTCCCCGGCATGGTTCCCTCCGTCAGCGCGTCCGCCAGAATCCCAGCCCCGGCACGAACCAGGACAAGATCCACAGCAGGACGAGCAGGAACGCGACGACGCGGAGAATCTCGCGGAACGTCGAGTCCATCGGCAATCGTCCGAACAAATAGAGCACGACGCCGAGGACCGCGAGGGTCACCAGCGCGGAGATGATCATCGGCATCGGTCCCCCCGTTCGATTACGGTCCGCTCCGTCACCGTCACGCGACCCGCCGTGATTACGGGAGCGCTTCGGTGTAGTCGTGGTCCGGCGTGATCTCGATGTCCAGGTCGACGGGGTTCGTATCGTCGAACGTCCCCGGCTTGTACTTCGAGACGAATCCGGAGAACGGATACTCCTCGGGTTCGACGGGCGGCGTCGCGGTCGGGTCCCCGTCCGTCAACCGGACGATGAAGTTCCAGTGTTTGCGCGTGACGGAGAGGTTCAACAATCCTGGCGGTTGGTCCGTCCCGTCGCCCGCCTGATTCGACTGTGACGGGTCGGACGGCAACCATCGCGCCTTGATGACGAAGTTCCCCATATCGCGCATGGCGGCCGAGTATTCGTGCGCCGCCCTGGGCGATCGCAGATGTGTGACCTTCATTTTCGCGGTGTCCAGGGACCCCGGATCGATCGAGACGATGCCCTTCACCGCCTTGAACGTCTCGGGTCCTGGCGTGACGTCGCCGACGCCGACGAGCAACTGTGCTCCGTAGCCTTGTTTCACGTCGGCGGCGATCGGATAAAACGTGTTTGTGATGTCGGTCGTCGGAGACATTGTTTTTCACCCTTCTCTGTAATGGACCAAATAGTCGTGCCTCACTCGGAGTTCCTCGAGTTCGGCGCCCTGGAAATCGCGCGCGCCGTCGACGAGATGTATGTGATCGACGCGCGTGCCGCCGATGACGCCCTTCCAGCCCGCGAGACCCCAGTCGGGACCGCCGGGGACGCCATGCGCCGCGGCCGCCAACGTCTTCGCGGTCGCGAGCGGGTCGCCGCCTGGCGTGCGATCGACGAAGTAGTCGACCTGGACGCGCGACGAGATGAATCCCGTTGTCCCGCGGAGATGTGGCGGGTCGTCGCGCGTGATCAACTGGACGCGAATCGCCGGGAGTACGCCCTTTTGCGGCAGGATCAACGCGTAGACGCGATCGTCGACGATCGCGACGACCGCGGGAATCGCGAGGAGACGCAAGCAGATGATGTCCTCGGCGTCGAGACTCATGCCGCGATGTCCTGCTGCGGGACGCCGCGTTCGGCTTCCCGCGCGATGACCAACCAGAGACGCGCGCCGAGTCGTTCGAGGACGATTTTCGACATCTCCTCGAACGCGGGTCGCATGAACGGGCGCGCGACATGGAACTTCCAACCGAACTCCCAGAACCAGCCGTAATAAAAATCCTTCGACGGTCCGACCAGGACGCGCGCTTCCTCCGCGTCGCTCTTCGCCGGTTGGATGACCATCGAGTCCGCCAAATGCGGCGCGTCGGGACCTCGCGGCGCGAGGTCGGACATCCGTCGCGCCATCGGTTCGGCCGCGGTCGTCAGCGCCTCTAGAAGGACCTCGCGCGTCAACGCCTCCGACAACCGGCGAAGGTTGTCGGTGAGTTGCTGCGCGCCGGTAAAGGTCATCGTCCAATCCGCCGCCATCGGGTCATCCCTGCCGCGCGCGCGTCATGAGTTGCACGCCTTCGCGCCGGCCGATTTGATTCGCGTCGATGATGTCGAACGCGCGTCCCTGGTAGACGAGACGTCGCGTTTTCGGCACGTCGACGAGTTCCGGATCGAGGTCCGCGCGATAGGCGGTTTCCCAGACGTCCTCGAACGGCGCCGTCTTCTGGTCCATCGTTTGGCGTTCGGTCCCGGTGATGTGTCGCTTCGACATCCAGACGATCGGCGCGAGGACCGTCCAGTCCTCGACGGGAAACCGCGACGGCCCGATCGAGGGGACGAGCTGCTCGACGATGACCGCGCGATCGCGTGCGCCGGGGTCCATCCGCTCACCACGCCTTTTTCCAGAAGTGATGGAACTGGAGACCGTTCGGACTCGACCCGACGCGGACGAGTTCGTTGACGGTGGTCGACTTCTCCAGGTTGAACAACCGATGTGAGTAGCACTCCGCGACGAGGAGCGCGATACAGGCGATTTCCCGTTCGAGACTCGGGACGACCGTCACATCGGGGACGCCCGCCTGATAGGTCACCGTCACCGCGTTGAAGCGTGACCCTTGCGTCGTCGGCCAACCGTGCCCCGGATACGGCCAGATTTCCGCCTTCGCGAACGTCCCGGACGGTTTGACGAGGAAATCGGTGTCCGCCACCAGGTCGACCGCGGTTCCGGTCTCGTCGTAATAGCTCACGCTCTCGACCTCGATGAGCGGCGGACGATCGAGACGGATTTTTCCCGCGGGGAACCGATCGAAAATCATCTCCTCGGTCCGCGGCATCAACGCTTTTTCCGTCCAGCCTTCGTACACCGACGACGCCGCGAGAATCAGTCGACGGATGTGTTCGTCCTCGACGGGCCCGTTCACCGCGCGGAGGACGAGGTCGCGGATGTAGTCGACCGTCGCGACGAGCGCGGTCGGTTCGACGACCGTCCGGACTTCGTGATGGACGCCGAGGTCCCATGGCGCGTCGATGGTCGACCCGAACGGATACCCGAACAGATAGACGGTCATCGCGTCCGCTCCCAGGCGGGCGGCTGGGCGTCCTTGCCGCGGTCGCCTTGCGGTCCTGGCGGTCCGGTCTTCCCGTCTCGACCTCGTTTGACACAGAGCGTCCAGGCGCGACGCCCGTCCGCCGAGAGGTCATCCGGACGAACCGTCGACGTCGCCTCGCGATTGATCCAGAGCGAGGACGCATAGGTCACACAATCGCCGGGGACGTACTCGGTCCCCGCGGTCCAGACGCCCAGGTACTGCGGGATGGCGTGAACGACCCGTCCGAGTTCCCGTCCGTCGACCGTGAACCGAATCACGCGTCCGTCGACCTCGACGCGACACATCTCCAGCGTGCCGTCCTTGCCGTCGGTCCCGTCGACGCCGGGGACGCCACGCGCGCCAGGTTCCCCAGGCGGACCGATGTCGCCACGGTCCCCGCGGTCGCCTTTGTCCCCCTTGTCGCCGGGGTCCCCGCGCGGTCCTGGCGGTCCTGGTTGTCCGTCGCGCCCTGGTTGTCCGTCGCGTCCGTCGCGCGGGTCGGGACGTGCCTCCAGGACCAGGAGACGCGCGACCAGGGGCGCGATCGCCGTCGCGATCGCTTCTCGGGTGACGGTATGGACCGCGCGCATCATCGCCGCGAGTTCCTCGTCGGTCATGCCGCCGCCGCCTTCCAAAAGTGGAGGACCGCGCGCGCTTCGAGGTCCTCAATCGGGATGTGTTTCGGGATGGGCGCGGACGCCGCGACGGGGACCGGCGTCGGGACGGGCGCCGCGGGCGCCTTCGCGAACGGGTCCGGCTGGGCGTCGCGTTTCGCGAGCGCCTCCAGCGAATAGTTTTGCTGCTGCAGATACGGCGCGTCGCCGCCGGTGACGGGCGGGAGGTCGAAAAATCGGAAGCGCGCTTCGTTCGGCGCCATCCCGCCCGACCCGATCGCGTCGGACGCCGCTTTCGTCTTCGACGCGGTGTCCATCTTGAGCAGGTCATCGAGGTCGAATTCGGTCCCGAGGGTTTGTCGTTGTCCGTCCTTCAACAGCCCGAGACCTTCGTCGAGGAGCGCCTCGATGCACTCCATCGGGTTCTGGAGCGCCTGCTGGTAGTACTCGATGTTCAACGCCTCGACGGTGACGTTCGCGGGCGGCGGGGCGATGCCGACCTTGTAGGGCGGAACGTGAAATGCGGTGCAGACATTTTCCGCGGTCCATTTGAGTTGATCGATGAGTTGAGCATCGACCGCGGACATCGACATCGTTTTGTATTCGAGACCGTTCCCGAGGACCGCGACCTTCCCGACGTTCGGGCCGGTGTACTGCTGCATCCAGCGCTCTTGCATCGTCTTCGCTTCCTCGTCGGAGATTTGTCCCGGCGCCGTGAGAATCCCGGACGGCTGGAGACCGGACGCGAAAAACTTTGCTTGTGTGCCCTGGACTTGCAGACCTTGCACCGCCGCCAGCCCGCACGCCGTGATCGGACTCACGCCGCAGAGCGGGTGATAGAGCGGGACCATGACGTCATGGATGATTTCCGACGCGGGCACCGTCGCGAGATTCGCGTCGACACCTGACAACGGGTCCGGCGACAACGAATAAAAGACCGAACCATCCGGGGCGACCAGGGGGCGGCAGCACTGCGGATTGAGGACATACATCGCGACGACGACGTTCCGCGCGTCGCGCTCTTTGAGGACGTAGGTGTTTCCCCAGCAGAGCTTGGAAATCATCCATTGCTCGACGAACTTGATTCGCGTTTGGTAGTGGTTCGGTTTCCGGAGGAGCGGCGAGTACGCGGGATTCTCGACCGGCGACCAAATCCCGTGGTCGTCTTTTTCGACGAGTTGAATCGCGAGTTTCGCGATGTCGGACGCGATGAGCGTCACACAGGCATACACGGGCGCATAGGTCACGACACTCGGGACCGTGACCTCGATGTTCCGCTGCCATTGGCCGGGAAAAATCTCCGCGACCCGCGACCAGACCCCGCCGTGAACGCCGAGGGCGGATGTGTCGGTGACGAACGGGATGGACTTCGTGATCGGCGCCTCTCGCTGACGGGTCCAGGGGAGGCGGAGTTCGAGACCGAGGACGTTCACGGTTCGGGGACCAGGTCGCGCCGCTTGTAGCGTCGTTTCGATGGTGTGACCGTGGTCTCGTCCGCGCGCGCGAAGCGCGTCTTACGCGCGCGATTGAGGACGAGCGCCTCGACCGCCCGCACTTGGAGGACGTCGCCCTTCGCGAACGTCTGTCCGCGGTGTTCAAACGCGACGAGCGCGACGACGGGAATCCGATGTGAGTCGCTCATGCCACGAACGACGACGACCCGCGGAGTTGCTCCGAAAACCCGCGCGGGTCGTCGTCCCTGGAAGCGTTTACGGCCCGACCGGGGCGCCCCACTGGACGTCGTCGAGATATTCGACCGCGGTCGGTCTCGCCTTTTTCCAGTTGATGTGCCGTTCGGCACGAATCCCGATCAAGTTGTTTTGCCAGAGCGAGACGAGCTCGGCGCCGGTCCCGGTCTCGCCGTCTTGTGTCGGCGCGTCGGACATCTCCAACGACGCATAACGGTTGACGTCGATCGCGACGGACCCGTCATCCGCGAGGAAAATCTGGTCCGCGTTCGCGAGGACGACGATGTTTCCATGCGGCGCGCCGAGACTCGCCTGCTGTGTCCCGAGGACCGGCAGACCGGAGAGGGTTCCGCCCTGGATGGTCATGCCGGAAAATTCCTGCTGGCCGAGGGCGTTGACCATCAGCGACAGCATCAAGCACAACGTATTCGGCATGATCAGCACGGCTTTCGTCGGGTCGACGTTCGCGACGACGAACTTCCCGAGGAGCGCCGCGAGGTCCGCGCGGACCGCGTTCGCGTCGTTGCCGGACGACGGCGTCGGGGTCACGCCGTTCGTAATCGACGCCGGTCGGACGTTCGTAATCTCGGTGATGGCGGGGTCGATGAAATCGTGGTCCTGCTTCTGGACGACCGCGCCGGTCAACGCCGCGCGGACCGTCGTCTCCGCGTCCGGACGCGAGACCATCGCCAGCTCGTCCGCGATGACGGAAATCGCCGCGAGTTTCGTAATCCCGAGACCGCCCTGGTCGTAATCGAACTTCGTCAGCGGTTTCGGTTTCGCTTGTCCGACCCAGCCCGCCGTCCCGCCCGAGGTCATCCCGGACCATCGGACGTTGAACGGGACGTTTCGGAGTCCCGGCATTCGTCCGATGATGGTTTGCGGTCGGAGGAATTCGAGGAACTCGCCCGGGAGGTCGGTCGGGTACGCGATCGGCGCCGCGTTGACGGGGTCGGTCGTCGTCGACGCCCCGATCGCGGCTTTCAGATACAGATGGACCGCGAGGTCATCCGGATAGCGCGCCTTCGCGACCTCAACCGGATTCAGATGGTTCATGAACCCGATCAACTTGCAGATGACCGCGCGCGCGAACCCGATGCCGGGGTCGCGATTCGCGCGGACCGTGACGACCGGCGACGTCGGCGCCGGGGCGCGCGAGGCGAGACCCTCCTCGGGCGTGGACCCGAGGACGGGACGCGCCGCTTCGCGATTCCGTTTCTCGACGATTTCCAGGCGTTTCGCTTCGCCGTCCAGCGCGTCGATCCGTTCGTCCAGGTTGTCGAATTCGTCTTGCTTGTCCTTCGTCAACGTCTGTCCGTCGTCGACGGACATAATCTCGGCCTGCCGCGCGACCAGGAGCGCGCGTTCGTTCGCGATCGCTTTGATCCGTTCCGTGATGGGTTTCATCGCGACCCCCTCTCGACGGGTCGTCGAGGGCGATCGGACCGTGGCGCCGGTCGGGGTTTTCGTCGTGCTCCGGTCTGGTCCTGGCGCGGACGTCGACGACGGAGCGGAAGTACGTTCGAGGAGCGACGCCGCGGATTTGACCGCGGTGATGGTCGCGTCCGCGTTCGCGGGAATCGTCACGCCGGAGAGTTCCAGCCAGTCCCACTTGATGACGCGTTGTCCCCACGATCCTTTGATGTCCGCCACTTCGAGGGGCGCGAATCCGATCGACAGTCCGCGAACGAGGCGCTTTTTCACCGCCTCCCATGCGAAGTCGAGAATCTCCTGGAGACGTCCCGGTGTGTCGGACTTCTCCATCTGAATCCGGACGGGAATCCCGTCCGCGGTCGGGGCGGCTTTGACCAGGTGTCCGACCGGCGTCGGTCCGACGAACGGGTCGCGCCCGTGCTGCCACATAAACGGGAGCGGCAGATTGAATTGGGCGCCGAGCGGTTCGACGACGTCCCCGACGCGATCGGTCGTCGGCGTCGTCGCGACGCCTTCGATGATGCGACGGTCCTCGTCGACGGTTTTGACGTCGAGGAGCGAGTACGCGCGGTTCACGGTCCGCGAGTCTCGCGCGACGGTTGGTCAGCGGTCGAGAAGTTCCCGGCTAAAGATCACCAATGATCACCGAAGATCACCGAAGATCATCATCCCGACGTCGACGCCGCGACGACCGCGAACGTCTCGACGCGTTGTCCCGCGACCAGGTTGTCCGCGAGCGCGACGGTGACGAACCCATCGATCGCGCGCGGTCCATGCGGACGGAGACGGAGCGCGAAGCGGAGATGTCGCGCGCCCGAGAGCGCGACTTTCCGGACGTCGACGACGCGATAGCACAGCCCACAAACCAGCGTCGCGGGAATGGTGATCGCGACGCCCGATCGCGTCGTCACGGGAATCGTTGCCGGTTCCATCGCGCCAATCAACCGGACGTCCGCCAGGACGTGACGACATTTCCCGACGTCGAGGCCTCCGCGGTCCCACGCCGCGACGACCTGGTCCATTGACTCGGGCGACAACGGTGTCCGCGGACGCGGTGTCGGCGCGTCCTTCGGTGTGCGCGGACGCGGTATCGCGCGCTCCTTCACCGTCAACGGGTCGACGTGGTCCCAGGCGCCGCCGCGAGCTCGCGCCCGATCGAAGCCGTTGACGGTGCCCTCGCGACGTCGACGCGCCCGTTCGATGCGAACGTACGGCGGACGATAGACCTCGCCCAGGGTTCGCGGCTCGATGGTCCCGTCGACGACCGCGCGAATCGTCGCCGCTTCCAACGGCGCGAGGACCTCCCGAATCTCGTTCCGCGTCGGCCAGGTCGCGCCCATGTAGCGAATCCGCGGACCGTAGGGTCGTCGCGCTTTCGACAGCGTGAGGTCGCCAGAACGTCCCATCATTTCCCCTTTGGGCGCGGCGCCAGGACGAGGAGGTCCGTCGCGCGGTCGACCAGGACGCGGACGCCGCCGCCCGGGGTCCGCCGCACCTGGACCGCGCCCTTTTCAATCCAGGTTTTGACCGTGCGGATGGTCACGCGCTCCAGGGCGGCGAATTCTTTGACCGTCATCTCCACGACGCGCCTCCGTTTCATCCCAAAAAGACCATCGAATACCGCGCGGGTTTCGGCGCGGCGAGTTGTGTCAACGCGTTGAGCGTCGCTTGTGGGCCGTCGATGCGTCCGCGCGATCGCTTCTTACTCGGGAGGACGTTCCCCTTTTCGTCCCCGCGCGGGACGACGTTCGTAATCATCAACGTCATGAGCGGGTTTCGATTGTGACGGACGCGTCGCTGGAGAATCCGCGCCTGGAAATCTTTCATCGGTTGGGAAATCAGCGCGTAGGTTTGCGGAATCGGAATCACTTTCAGATGGTCCTCGTCCTGTAACGTCTGGACCATTTCCTGAGCCTGCCAGGGGTCGTTACAAATCGCGGTCGCCTTCCATTTTTTCGCGAGCGCCGCGACCGCCTTCCGGACGACGATCCGATCGATGACGTTCCCCTCGGTGAGTTCGAGATGTCCCTGGGCGGCGAACACGTCATACGGGACGCGGTCGCGGTGTCCGCGGTCGAGGATATTGTCCTTCGGCAACCAGAAGTGCGGCTCGATCGCGATGTCGGTCTCGGACAATTTCCACAGCACGACGGCCGCGGTGACGTCGATCGAACTGGAGAGGTCGAGTCCAATCCAGCACGGTTTCCCGACCAGGTCGACCAGGTCGGGGAACGGCGGACACGCGTTCCAATCCGAGAGCGAGAAGTACGCCTCGACCGCCTCGATTTTTTGCCCGAGATACAGACGACGGAACTTCGCTTGCTCCGCGGGATTCGCGATCGCCTTGCGGCATTCCTTGCGGAGAAAATCCGGTTTGACCGAGACGTTCCAATTCGGATTCGCTTTGCGCCAGGTCGTCTCCTCGGTCCAGTCGTCCTCGGGGTCGGCCGCGGCGATGAAACAAAACCACTCGGGCAACGGGACCAGGTTTTCGAGGACGCGCGTCGACAGCAGATGATGCTGGGCGTAGACGCTCGCGTCGTCCTGCCCCGCGGTCGTAATCTCGAAGAGCAACGGTTGTTCGCGCGTGCCCATGCCCGACTCGATGACCTCGATCAAGTCCGCGGATGGATGTTTGTGGACCTCGTCCGCGACCGCGACCGATGGACGGAGACCGTCGAGCGTATCCGCGTCGGCGCCGAGCGCTTCGAGTTTCGATTCGGTCGACGTTTGGTGCAGGTTGTACTTCGAGACCGTGATGTGCTCTTTGAGCGCGTTCGAGCGGAGGACCATCTGGCGCGCCGCCTGAAATGTGATGCGCGCTTGGTCCTTTTTCGTCGCGACCGAATACCCTTCCGCGCCCGCCTCGCCGTCGAAAAAGGTCAGCAGGACCAGGAGACCGCCCGCGAGCGTCGATTTCCCCGACCCGCGCGGGAGTTCGACGAACGCGTTCCGGAAACGTCGGAGACCCGTCGTTCGATGGACCCAGGCGAGGAGATTC
>Ga0066903_100000498_pt1 | contig 24873 bp, 25 predicted proteins | sample PanSoiMetaGPlot1_FD_67491 | JGI IMG/M metagenome (GOLD analysis project Ga0066903, IMG submission 67491) | Tropical forest soil microbial communities from Panama analyzed to predict greenhouse gas emissions - Panama Soil - Plot 1 (version 2) | ecosystem: Environmental > Terrestrial > Soil >... | reverse complement strand
ATTTGACCGCATCGGGCTTCCCGACTCGCGGGCGTGCACATCCATCGGCCAGAGGCAGCTCCCGGGTGTGTATCTGTAGGAAAAAGATTTCTCTCCGTGTCGAACCGCGCAGAAGGTTCGCAATCAGCATGGGCCACCGCGCGCGTTCCGGTCAAGGGCGATTTCCTGACTGGACAGCGGCCGCAAAGCGCAAGAGAAACGTCTCATGCGCGTCGCAACCGTGACCTGGTGGCTGAAATCGGTGTTGGTGACAATGGCGGTCTGCGCGATTCCGTGCATCGCCGCGGCTGAGGAGGTGATCGTGCCGGCACCGTCCACGGCGTATCCACCGCCGCCGGGATCTCCGCCGTCCGCGGCACCGCCGCCGCCCGCGACGGCTCCGCCGCCCGCGACGGCTCCGCCGCCTGCCGGCTATCCGCCGCCCGGCTATTACTACCCGCCGCCCGGCTATTATCCGCCGCCCGGCTATTACCCGCCGCCGCCGGGTACCTACCAGCCGCCCGCTCGACCGCCCGTCGTGCACGAGCATGACGGCTTCTACCTGCGGATGCACTTCGGCGGCGGCTACACGCACGTGCGCGGTGCCGACGCTGCCGGCAATGAGCTGATCGTGGCCGGCGCCGGCCCGTCGCTGGGGGTCGCCGTCGGCGGCGCGGTCACCCGGAACGTGATCCTGTTCGGGGAGTTTTTCGGGTCGATCGCCGCCAATCCGGACGTCACCGCCAACGGCATGTCGATGGGGACGTCGAGCGGTTCGGCAAACGTGTCGGGCCTGGGCGCCGGCCTCGCCTACTACATCGAGTCGGCGAACGTGTACTTATCCGGAGCGGCCGCCATCACGACGTTCGAGTTCGACGACACCGAAAACTTCACCATCTACCGCTCGAAGGACGGCGTGGGATTCCACGGCCTCGTTGGCAAGGAGTGGTGGGTGTCGGAGAACTGGGGCCTGGGCATCGCGGGCGAGCTCGTCCTCGCCTCGATGAAGGACCACGCCGACTCGAGCGTCACCTGGACGGGCGCCGCCTTCAATCTGCTGTTCTCGGCGACGTTCAACTGAACGGCGCCGGGGGCTACTTGCGATCGGCGGACGCGATCGGCGTCGGGCCGCCGGGCGGACCGTGCGGCGCGACGTCCCCGCTGGGCGGCGTCTGCGGCGCCTTCGTCACCTTTTCGCGCCAGAAGCTGCCGACGCCGCCCTGCACGGCGGTCGACGTGGTCCCGCGCGACATCAGCTCCTCCTTGTCGAGGATCGCGTCGACGCGGCGGTAGGTCGGGTGAGCGTGCTCGGACGAATCCATCCGGATCGCGTCGCACGGGCAGGCCTCGGCACACAAACCACAGACAACGCACCGCAGTTCGTCGATCTCGAAGATCTTGGGGCGCTTCTCGATCTTCCCGTCGGGCGCCTCCTCGGCCACGATGGTGATGCAGTGGGCGGGGCAGACGGTCGGGCACATCATGCAGGCCACGCAGCGGACCTGGCCGTCGTCGCGCAGCATGAGGCGATGGAGGCCGCGGAAGCGCTCGGGGTACGGCTTCTTCTCTTCGGGGTATTCGATGGTGGCGATGTCGGTCTTGGCGCGCCGGCCCGTCACGTTGCCGAAGAAGTTCTTCATGAAGTGACGGAACGTGACGCCCAGCCCCTCCGCGATCGCGGGCAGGAACATCTGCTGGCTCAAGCTGCCCGGGCGGTTGACGACTTTGACTCCGACGGCCATGGCGATCCTCCTAGCGGCTCCAGGACTGGGCGACGAGGATGACGATCGCCGTCACGACGACGTTGGCGATCGAGATCGGCAAGAGACGCTGCCAGCCGAGCCGCAGCAGCTGATCGGATCGGAAGCGCGGCAGCGACCAGCGGATCAGGAGCTGGAACATGCAGAAGACGAAGATCTTGATGCTCCAGAGGAAGATCGTGAAGAGAGAGAAGAGGAACCCCTTCGTGATCACGAAGAAGTAGAGGTTGATGTTGGGTATGTGAGCCGTGAAGAACTCTGCGAGGAAACTGTCGATCGCCTTCCCCCAGTGCCAGCCGCCGAAGAACAGCGAGACCATGATCGCGCTCGACGTGACGATCTCCAGGAACTCGCCCAGGAAGAACAGGCCGAAGCGCATCCCGGAGTACTCGACGAAGTAGCCGATGATCTCGGGCTCACCCTCGGGGATGTCGAACGGCGTCCGCTTGGTCTCGGCGATCGCCGCGGTCAGGAACAGGATGAAGCCGAGCGGCTGCATGAAGATGCCCCAGCTCGATCCCCAGTTGGAGAAGCTCAGGATGTGGCTCTGCTGCTCGACGATGGCGCCCGGCTCCAGCGTGCCGTAGACGAGGAAGGCGCCCAGCACCGCCATCCCCATCGTCACCTCGTACGACATCATCTGCGAACTGGCGCGCAGGCCGCCCATCATCGCCCACTTGTTGTGCGAGGCCCAGCCGGCCAGCGTCGCGCCATAGACTGACAGCGACGAGATCGCGAAATAGAAAAGGAGGCCGATGTCGAGGCGGGCGATCTGCAGCCCGACCGGGTGCGAGCAGGCGTTGTCGTAACCAACGACCTGCTGCGACTCGCCCCAGCAGAGCGGCGCGCCGAACGGGATGATGGCGGCTACGATCAACGCGGGCGCCATCGACATGATCGGCGCCCACATGAACAGGAACTTGTGCGCCTTGCTGGGGACGTAATCCTCTTTCTTGATGAACTTCAGCGCGTCGGCGACGAAATGGAGGATGCCCCACAGGTACAGCCGCTTGCCGCGGGGCAGGGGGATGAACGCGCGCTTCGGTCCGAGACGGTCCTGCATCATCGCGGACTGTCGGCGCTCGAGCCAGGTCAGGATCGATGCGAGCGGCATCAGGAAGCCGAGCACCATGAACAGGATCTTGACGATCGCCTCGATCGCCTGGAAACCGGTTCCGCCGTAGTCGAAGGTCGACACGTCTAGCCTCTCGAATTCGCGAAGCGAAGCTGCACGGGCAGCATCGGCCGCCCCCAGTCCGCTTCCTTCATGAACGGCAGCTTCTGCTTGGCCTCGGCGAACACCGCCTTGGCCTCCAGGAACTCCATCGTCGCGCCCAGCTTGCGCGCCAGGTGCGACAGGATCTCCCAGCCGGGCAGCGAATCGCCCGCAGGCGGAACGGCGGCGCGCACGCGCTGGACCATCCCGAGCCGGTTCGTGAACGTGCCGTCGACCTCGGTCCACGCCGCCAGCGGCAGCGCGACCTGCGCGGCGCCCACCACCTGATCGCGGTAGGTGCTGATCGCCACCAGCGCCTGCAGCCGATCCAGCGGCAGCGTCGCGGCCGCCGGCCCTGTCCCGAGCACGCCCTGCGTCCCGACGACGATCAGCGCCGTCACGGCGCCCGCCTTCAGGTCGTTCGACAGATCCAGGAGGCTGCGCAGCCGGCCCGCCCCGATCGCCATCGCGCCCGCGGTGTTCGGGTTCTTGTCGGCCGACACCAGGATGTCGTCGCTCCAGCCCTGGTCGAGTCCCGCGATGTACGCCTTGCCGACGTGCAGGTGATCGAACGCCAGTCGCGCCAGCGCGTAGAGATCCTCGTTGGTCGACTGGGCGTTGAACACGACGCCGACCTGGTTGGGCGACGCCGCCAGCACCGACGCCAGCGCGCGCCCCGCGTCGTCCAGCGCCTTGTCCCAGTCGACGGCCATGCCGCCCGACAGCGGCGCCACCAGGCGATCGCTCTGCGTCTTCTTGTACGTGAACCGCCCCTCGTCGCACATCCAGTGCTTGTTGACGGCGGGGTTCACGCGCGGCACCAGCCGGTAGACCGTCCCGCGCGAATGCTGGACCTCGATGTTGCAGCCGGTCGCGCAGCCCGGGCAGACCGACGGCATCGTGTACAGCTCCCAGGCCCGCATCTGGAACCGGAAGTCCTTGGCGGTCAGCGCGCCGACCGGGCAGACGTCGACGGTGTTCAGCGAGTACGGGTTGTCCAGCTTGTGGCCCGGCGCGGTGGTCAGCACCTCGCGGTCGCCTCGCTTCGCCATCTCCAGCTGGTGACTCTTCGCGACCTCGTCGCAGACGCGGATGCAGCGCGTGCAGAGGATGCAGCGCTCCTGGTCCAGCACGATGTGCGGGCCGACGTCGACGACCTTGTTCTTCTTGACCTTGATGCCGTCGTTGCGCGCGAACTTCGCGTCCCAGTCGAAGTAGTGCTTCTGCAGCAGGCACTCGCCCGCCTTGTCGCAGATCGGGCAGTCGATCGGGTGGTTGAGGAGCGTGAACTCCAGCATCTGCCGCCGCACGTCCAGCGCGCGCGGCGACCGCGTCTCGACTTCCATCTTGTCGGCGACCGGCGTGTAACAGGACGGCACCGGCTTCGGCTGCCCCTTCACGTCGACCAGGCACTGCCGGCAGACGGCGGGCGACGACAGCCCCGCGTGGTAGCAGAAGAACGGAACCTCCGCGCCGACGGCGTTGCACGCCTCCAGCAACACGGTCCCCTTCGGGAACTGGTGCGGTTTGCCGTCGATGGTGACGGTCACCATGTCAGGCGGCGGCGCCTTGATCGGGCCAGACCCCACAGTCTTGAACGGGCCAGAATCAGCCATCAGCGATCGCACTCCCCGCCAATCATGTTGATCATGCCGAAGGTCGGGACGACGTCGGCGATGAAGAGGCCCGGCAACACCTTGCCCAGCACCGCCGTCGCCGGGAAGCAGGGCGGCCGAACGCGGCACTTCCAGGGCCGTCCCGTGCCGTCGGAGACGATGTAGAAGCCGAGCTCGCCGTTGCCCGCCTCGGTGAACGAGTAGACCTCGCCGGGCGGGACGTGGATGCCGTCCATGATCAGCTTGAAGTGCGCGATCATCGCCTCGATCGAGTTGTAGGTCTCGCTCTTGGGCGGCAGCGAGACGCGCGGATCGGGCAGCATGACCGGGCCGGCGGGGATCGTCGCCAGCGCCTGATCGAGGATCCGCATCGACTGCTGAATCTCCTCGACGCGCACCGCGTAGCGGTCGAAGTTGTCGCCCACCGATCCGACCGGGACGTCGAAGTCGAAGCGGTCGTAGACCAGATAGGGGTGGTCCTTGCGGACGTCGTAGGCGAGCCCCGTGGAACGGCCGACCGGCCCCGTGATGCCGTAGGCGAGCGCGTCGGCCTGGGTGATGATCCCGATCCCGTCCATCCGGTCGCGGAAGATGCGGTTGCGCTCCAGCAGCTTGCCGATGTCGTCCAGCACGACGCGCGTGCGCGCCAGGATGTCGCGCAGCTTGGCGTCGAAGCCCTCCGGCAGATCGTAGGCGACGCCGCCGATGCGGCAGTAGGTCGACGTCAGGCGAGCGCCGCACACCTCTTCGAGCAGCTCGAACAGCCATTCGCGCGCCTTGAGCGCGTAGAGGAAGACCGTGAACGCCCCCAGCTCCATGGCGCTGGCGCCGAGGCAGGTCAGGTGGTCGCTGATGCGCGACACCTCGCCGACGATCACGCGGATGAACTGCGCGCGCTCGGGGATCTTCTTGTCGATGTCCAGCAGCTGCTCGACCGCCATCGCGTAGCCGACGTTGTTCAGCATCGGCGAGATGTAGTTGAGGCGGTCCGTGTACGGGAAGATCTGGGTCCAGGTCGCGTTCTCGGATTCCTTCTCGAAGCAGCGGTGCAGGTAGCCGATCTGGATGTCGGCGCTGGAGATGCGTTCGCCCTCGACCTCCAGCACCATCCGCACCGTGCCGTGCATGGCCGGGTGCGACGGGCCCATGTTCAACGGCACGGGCTCGGTCGGCAGATCGGGCGCCCCGAGATCCTCGGCGTCCTGGAAGCCGAGGACGATCTGGCGGCGCGTCTCGGCGATCTCGTCGGTGGTGCTCATGCTCGGTTCCTCATTCACCTTGCTCGGTCTGGGACCGGCGCACGAGCGGCTGCCGCTTCTCCTTCGGGTAATCCTTGCGCAGCGGGTGCCCGACGAACTCGGGATACATCAGGATGCGGCGCAGGTCCGGGTGGCCCTTGAAGCGGACGCCGTAAAGGTCGTACGCCTCGCGCTCGAACCAGTTCGCCCCCTCCCAGACGCCGCACAGCGAGTCGATCGTCGGGTCGTTCTCGGGGCAGCCGCCGTAGAGGCGAACGCGGTGCTTGAGGCTGACCGAATAGATGTGCAGCACGACGTCGAAGCGCGGCTCCGTCGAGAAACGATCGACGCAGGTCAGGTCGATGAACATCTCCATCTTCGTCGCCGGGTCGTCGCGCAGGAACGTGGCGACCGCAATCCAGGCGTCACGCCGCACGCGCGCCCACTCGTTGCCGTGCTGCGAGCCCGTCTCGAGGATCTCGCCGCCCCGAAATTGTCCCGCCAGACGATCGAGGACGATCTGCGCCATCGTTTACATTCGCTCCGCGGATCAGCCCTTGCTTGCTTCGACCCGCGGCCGGATCGCCGCCGCCGGCACGTCGTAAGCGATGCCCTTCTTCTTGGCGGCCAGCGCCGCCTGCTCGTTCGCGATGACGATCTGGTTGTGCCCCTCGCCGCGCTGGATCCGCTCCTGCAGCAGGATCAGGCCGTCCAGCACCTGTTCCGGCCGGGGCGGGCAGCCGGGGATGTAGACGTCGACCGGGATCGCCTGGTCGGCCCCGGGCATCGTCGAGTAGTTCTGATAGAAGCCGCCCGTCGACGCACAGACACCGAACGCGACGACCCACTTCGGCTCGCACATCTGTTCGTAGATGCGCCGCAGGGCCGGGCCCTGGCGCTCGGTGATCGTGCCGACGATGATCAGCAGATCGGCCTGGCGCGGCGAGAAGCGCGGAAACTCGGCCCCGAAGCGGGCGATGTCGTATTTCGGCGCGGCCACCGACATGAACTCCATGCCGCAGCAGGCGGTCACGAACGGGTACTGGAACAGGGAGTACTTGCGGGCCCAGTTCGCGGCGGCCTCGACCTTGGTGGTCGCGAAATCGAGGAAGCCCACGCTATTCCCACCCGACGGCGCGCTTGCGCCAGACGTAGGCGAGGGCCACCACCAGGATCCCCATGAACACCAGGATCTCGCCGAGACCGAAGAACGACGCCCCGCTCGCGCACACGCCCGCGTCCACCGCGCCCGTGCAGGAGAGGTCGCGGAACTTGAGCGCCCACGGGTAGAGGAACGCGGTCTCGATGTCGAACACCAGGAACACGATCGCCACCTGGTAGAACTTCACCTCGAAGCGCGCGCGCGGGCTGCCGATCACGTCGGAGCCGCACTCGTAGGGCACGTCCTTGGCCCGGTTCGGCCGCCGCGGGCCGATGTACTTGGCCAGCGCCGTCAGCAGCAGCGCGAACCCGACGCCGACGAAGATCATCAGCGCGGTGGCGAGGTAATTTGACGTCATGGTTGCCGTCGGCGGGGTCGCTGCGACCGCTTCGTGCGGCCTCGCGATTTATAGATGGGGTGGGATTGCGAGTCAACGTCCGCGAACAGGGCGGAGCCTTGTCGTTTCATTGACTTAACTGCCGATGGTTTCTATACCTAGACGCGGATGCGCCCCGCCAGCCCGCGAGTCGTGATTGCGCGCGCCGCCGCGCTCGGGTTCGCGGCGATCGGCTGCTGGTCGCTGGTGGCGTGCGCGAAGACCCCGGCGGCGGGCACTCCCGCCGAGGCGGCCACGCCCCCCGCCAAGCCGGGCGGCGACAGCCTGACCCTGCCCGCCGAGGTGAAGCCGCTCTACGACAAGCTCGACGACCTCGGCAAGAAGGTGTTCGCCCGCATCGCCAAGAGCGAGTCGTCCGTCTGTGGGCAGGCCCAGAGCCTCATCCAGTCGGCCAACGATCCGAAGGCGAATTGCCGGCGTTCGGTCAGCGCGCTCCGCTACGTCGCACGGCTGATCGAGCAAGGGTTCCTGGAATCAGAGATCTCGGAGAAGCTGGCGAACCGCTACCGTCCCGTCAGCGTCCAGAAGATCGACGTCACGGACGCGCCGATGAAGGGCAACCCGTCCGCCAAGATCACCCTCATCGAGTTCGCCGACTACGAGTGCCCGCACTGCCGGCGGTTCCAGCCCGTGCTGCACCAGATCCTCGACGAGTTCCACAACGACGTGAAGCTCTACTTCAAGAACTACCCGCTGCCGCAGCACACGAACGCGCGCCTGGCGGCCGAGGCCGCCGTCGCCGCCCAGAAGCAGGGCAAGTTCTGGCAGTTCCAGGACAAGCTGTGGGAGAAGTCGGACGAGCTGACCCCCGCGGAGATCGAAAAGGCGGCCAAGGAGGTCGGCCTGGACGTCACCAAGTTCCGCCAGGACCTGGCGTCGGAGCCGGTCAAGGCGCGCGTCCAGAAGGACCGCACCGACGGGCAGAACGCCGGCATTCAGGCGACGCCCACCCTCTACATCAACGGACGCGAATACACCGACGGCCGCGACTCGGACAGCCTGCGCGAATGGATCAAGGACGCCATAGCCGGCTGATTCCGGCCCTGCTGCTGGCCGTCGGTGTGGCCGCCTGCGCGACCACCGAGGGGGCCGGCGGCGGCGGCTCGTCCGGCGGCAACCAGGTCGGCGCGCCCGTGCCCGCCATCAAGGTCGAGTCGCTCTCCGGCAAGACGATCGACGTCGCGTCCTACCGCGGCCGGGTGCTGCTCCTCGACGTCTGGGCGTCGTGGTGCGGGCCCTGCAAGCAAGAGCTGCCGATGCTGGACGCGATGGCGCGGCGGATCAAGGCGCAGGGGGTGGACGTGCTGGCCGTGTCGGTCGACCAGGAGCGCGCCAACGTCGACAAGTTCCTGAAGGGCCACGGCCACTGGGCCCTGACCATCGCCCACGATCCCGCGGGCGCCATCGCAGAGCGCCTGCAGCCCGACAAGATGCCGACGTCGTACGTGATCGATCGCGCCGGCATCGTTCGCTACATCAACGCCGGCTTCGTCCCCGACGACGCGGCGACGATCGAGAAGCGACTGCTCGAAGTCGCCGGCCAGTAACCCGCTCCACGCGGAGCGAAGCGTTGCTCTGAGACGAGCGAGCGGAGCGCTTAGGGCCGGAACGCGCCGATCTCGACCGCGCCTTCCCCGCAGAACCAGAGCCGGCTGTCCGGGCCGGTCGTCAGGCCGGTCGGGCGCAGGTTGGCGGTCGGGATGGCGAACTCCGTGATGGTGCCGGTCGGCGTGACGCGCGCCAGTTGATTGGTGAGCGCCTCGGTGAACCAGAGGTTGCCGTCCGGGCCGACCGCGATGGTCACCGGGGTGCTGGCCGGCGTCGGGATCGCGAACTCGACGGCCGAGCCGCCCGTCGTGATGCGGCCGATCCGGTTGCCGACCTGCTCGGTGAACCAGAGGTTGCCGTCGTTGCCCGAGACGATCCCGAACGGGTTGCTCCCGGCGCTCGGGACGGCGAACTCGGTGAACGTGCCCGTGGGCGTGACGCGCCCGATCTTGTTGGCGGACCGCTCGGCGAACCAGATGTTCCGATCGGGACCGGTGGTGATCGCGCACGGGCCGCTGGCCGCGGTCGGGATCGTGAATTCCGTCAGCGCGCCGGACGGGGTCATGCGCCCGATCTTGCTGGCGCCGAGCTCGGTGAACCAGATGTTGCCGTCGGGGCCGGCGGTGATCACGAACGGCGAGCTGAAAGTGTCCGGCAGCGTGAACTCCGTGAACGAGCCGCTGGTCGTGAGGCGCCCGATCTTGCCGGTCGATCCTTCGGTGAACCAGAGGTTTCCGTCCGGCCCCGCCGCGATCGCGGTCGGGCCCGCGTTGGCCGTCGGCACCGGGAAGTACGTCGCCGCGCCCGCAGGGGTGATGCGCCCGATGCGGTTTCCCTCCGAGTCGGTGAACCAGAGGTTGTCGTCCGAGCCGGTGACGATGAGCTCGAAGATGCTGCCCGAGCTGCTGGCCATCTGGGGGAACTCCTGGAACGAGCCGGGCGGCGTCGGGAAGTTCGACGACACGTTCACCTGGCCGCCTCCGTCGACGCGGCGAAGGTTGAAGGCGACGTTGACCGGCGTCCCGGCCTGCAGCGTCGCCATCACCGGATCGGCGGTCCACGTTGCCGTCGCGCCGGTCGTCATCGCACAGGCGACCGTGAACACGTTCTCGGTGATGGTGACGTTGCCGGTCGGCAGGCCCGACAGCGAGAACACTGCGGGCTGCGCCGGCGACAGCGGGAACTGCCGCACCACCGCCGCGCCCATCGCGGGCGTGACGGTGATGACCGCGCAGCGCGCGTCGGTCGGCGCGGTGGTCAGGTCGAACATGACGGTTCCCTGATCATCGGCGTGTGGGGCGCCGTCGTCGCCGCAGCCCGCGGTCGCGGCGGCGAAGCTCGAGAGGGTCAAGACGACGAAGATCGATCGCGTGGCACGCATGAATTCCTCCTGGTTCGGGGTTCGCGATCAGCGTCGGCCGCGCGCGCACCTCGATCCAGGCGATTGATCGCCAGCGTTCCGGGCAATCGCTTGCCGGTGTTCAGTAGGGCCGGAACCCTAAACGGTTAAACACTCATACAACAGGCCCGTCGCCGCGGACGACGATGGTGTCGCGGGCGAGGCGGGGATCGTGATCGGGGTGATCGAGGTTGTAGTGAAGGCCGCGGCTCTCGAGACGGCGGCGCGCGCACTCGATGATCAGGTGCGCGACCAGCGCGATGTTGCGCAGCTCGACGAGATCGCCCGAGATCGCGACGTTCCAGTAGTAGTCGCGGATCTCGTCGCGAATCAGCTCGATCCGGCGGGCGGCGCGCTCCAGGCGGCGATCGCTGCGCACGATGCCGACGTAGTTCCACATGAGGCGCCGGATCTCGTCCCAGTTGTGGCTGACGACGACCGCCTCGTCCGACGACCCCGCCTCGCCCGCGTACCAGGGCGCCACGTGGGCGGGGCGCGCCACCTCGGCCTGGCGCACGTCGTCCGCGGCGCGCGCCGCGAACACCATCGCCTCGAGCAGCGAATTCGAGGCCAGGCGGCAGGCGCCGTGAAGCCCCGTCATCGACACCTCGCCGATCGCGTACAGGTTGCGGACGGTCGAGCGCCCGCGCGCGTCGACCGCGACGCCGCCGCAGCTGTAGTGCGCGGCTGGCACGACCGGGATCGGCTGGGTGCGCATGTCGATCCCCAGCTCCATGCAGCGCTTGTGGATGTTGGGGAATCGTTCGACCAGGAAGTCGCCCGGCAGGTGCGTCATGTCCAGGACGACGAAGTCGTCGCCCGTTCGCTTCAGCTCGTTGTCGATCGCGCGCGACACGACGTCGCGCGGGGCGAGGTCCTTCATCTCGTGATAGCGCGACATGAACGCCGTGCCGTCGCGCAGCCGCAGGATGCCGCCCTCGCCGCGCATCGCTTCCGTGATCAGGAACGACTTCGCGGCCGGGTGATAGAGGCAGGTCGGGTGGAACTGGAAGAACTCCATGTTCGCGACGCGCGCGCCCACGCGGTAGGCCATCGCGACGCCGTCGCCGGTCGCGACGTCGGGGTTCGAGGTGTAGAGGTAGACCTTGCCGGAGCCGCCCGTCGCCAGCACGACCGCGCGCGCGACGACGGCCTCGACGGCGCCCGTCGCCTGATCCAGGAGGTAGGCGCCGAACACGACGTTCGGACCGCCGTACTTCGCGGTCGTCAGCAGATCGATCGCCATGTGATCGGGCATCATCGTGATCCGGTCGGGGCGGCGCGCGACGGCGGCGATCAGCGCCTCCTGGATCGCCCACCCGGTCGTGTCCTTGGCGTGGACGATGCGCCGGGCGGTGTGGCCGCCCTCGCGCCCCAGCGCCAGGTGTCCCGTGGCGTCGCGATCGAACGGCACGCCCAGCTCGTTGGCGAACCAGAGGATGTGCTCGGGCGCCTCGCGGGCGCACAGCTCGACGATGTCGCGTTGGCACAGGCCGTCGCCCACGCGCAGCGTGTCCTCGACGTGGGTGGCGACCGTGTCCTCGGGATCCAGCGCGCCCGCCACGCCGCCCTGCGCGTAGGCGGTGTTCGCGTCGGCGGGGGCGCGCTTGGTCGCGACCACGACGCGGCCGTGCTCGGCGGCGCGGAGCGCGAAGTACAGTCCCGCCAGCCCCGACCCGATCACCAGGTAATCGGTCTCGATCACGGGTGAAACTTAGCACCCCTCGCGCGGGGCGCGAACGCCGGGGACGCGCGGCCGCTGTTCAGTTGCAGTGGTAGGTGCCCATCCCGTGGCAGGTGTCGTAATCGAACACCTGGCGGCAGCTCGACTGGAAGATGCACTGCCAGGCGGTCGACGAGACCCCCGACATGACCTGGGCGTCGGTGCACGTCGACACGCACTGATCGGCGAGCAGCGTCCCGAGGCCGTCGTAGTTCATCGAGTGCGTGTCCTCGTCGCACAGGATGACGACGCAGCTGCCCAGCCGATTGCAGAGATCGACGCAGTTCTCGGTCGGCGGGACTGGCTGTCCGGCGCCCGCGCCGGTGTCGGGACGCCGCGCCGAATCTCCACATCCGATCAACGTCAACAGGATCGCGATCGCAAACCCACGCTTCATGTGCCCCTCCGGCCCGGATCTTCAGTGTGCGACGGCCGGCGGTCAACAAGCAAGGCGCGGCGCGTGTGTTACGCTTGTGGGCACGGTGAAGCTGGTTGCCTTGTTCACGCTCTGCGGCGTCTGCGCCGTCGCAGCGACGGCGGCGGCCGGCACCTTCTGGAAGCGCGAACGCGCCGACGGGGTCGTCGAGTTCACCAACAAGCCGCAGGCCGGCAAGCAGTGGAAGGTGCTGTTCAAGACCGGGCCGGGGAAGGCGGCCGCGCTGCGCGGATCGACCGACATCGTGCCGGCGCGCGACACCGCGCCCGCCCGCTTCACCCGCTACGACCGCGACATCCGCGACGGACAGGCGTTCTACGGAATCCCCGAATCGTTCCTGCGCGCGGTCATCAAGACCGAGTCGGACTACGATCCGAACGTCGTCTCCAGCGCCGGGGCGCAGGGGCTGATGCAGCTCTTGCCCCAGACCGCGCGACAGATGGGCGTCATCAACAGCTTCGACGCCCGCCAGAACATCATGGGCGGCGCCCGCTACTTGCAGGTGCTGGCCCGCCGGTTCTGCCGGACGCCGGCGGTGATCGACGATGCGCAGCGCTCGGGCGAGCGCCTGACCGTCTGCTCGACCGACGAGAAGATCAAGGTGATCGCCGCCTACCACGCCGGGCCGGGGGCGGTCGAAAAGTACGGCGGCATCCCCCCCTACGAGACCACCCACCAGTACGTCGGCATGGTGATGCGGCGCTACGAGCAATACCGGACCGTCGCCGGCGACGGCGCCCAAGATCGGTAACTCCGAGCTCGCGTTTTGCGGCATTATCCGGTCCCTCGCGCATGCAACCCTCGATGACCCATCTCGCATCAGCCGGTGAGCTGGTGGCGGCGAAGCGCTTCGGCGAGGCGGAGAGCGAGATCCTGCGCGCGCTGTCGGACGCGCCCAAGAACGTGCAGGCCCTCAACCTGCTGGCGCTGGTGCGCTACAAGCTGGGGCGGCTCGCCGAGGCTCACGCGACCTATCGCGAGATCGCGGGCGCGGCGCCGCTGGACGCCCACGCGCGGCGCAACCTCGGGTTGATCGCGCTCAAGCTCGGCAACGTCGACGAGGCGCTGCCGGAGCTGGAGATGGCGGTGCGGCTGACCCCGGGCGACGAGCGCGCCTGGAGCTACCTCGGCTACGCCTACGCCAAGAAGGGCGAGGTGGTCGAGGCGGCGGCGGCGTTCCGGCGGGCGGGTCAGGATGCGCTGGCGCAGGAGCTCGAGCACGCGGCCACGGTTCGGCGGCCGCCCACGCCGTCGATCCATTCTCAGGTCGTGGCGCCCGGCGATCGCGATCGCGGCACCAACCCGATCGTGGCGCGCGCGAGCACACCGGCGATCGAGCCGCCGTCGCGGCGCCAGCAGACCGCGGTCGGCGCGCACGCGCTGGCGCCCCCTTTGCCGCCGCCGCTGGACGAGGCGGTCGCCCGTCTGGGATCGATCGATCTGCCGCCCGAGGTGGCGGCGGAGACAGCGCGCGCCATCGAGGCGACGCCGGTCCCGTTGCTCGCGTTCGTACTGTCGCGCCTCGGGCAGGCGCCGGCGCCAGCGGTCCCGAACGGGGCCCTCCGCCTGAGCGTCGCCGACGAGGCGCACGTGCGCGCCGACGGCGTGCTGGCGGGCGCGGGCGATCTGAAATGGGCGCCCGCGTTCCGTCGATCGCAGGGGCGCCACACGACCGAGCGTCTCGGTCCCAACGGCGCCCGCTTCTTCCGGTTGACCGGGGCGGGCGACGTCTGGATCGCGGGCGCGCCGGCCCGCTGGCTGCCGGTGTCGCTGACGGAGGACGTGCTGTACGTGCGCGAGGATCGCGTGCTGGCGTTCGACGGCACGCTCTCCTGGGAGACCGGCACCGTTCCGGGCGCCGACCTGCGGATGTTGCAGTTCCGCGGCCGCGGCGTGGTCGCGCTGGCGCTGGGTGAGGCGCCCGTCGCCATCAAGGTGACCGAAGATCGCCCGACGCTGCTGACGGCGCCGCGCCTGGTCGGCTGGGTGGGACGTCTGGTGCCGCACGGCGCGCCGGTCAAGGGCGGCACCGACGCGGATCCGGCGCCGTTCCAGGTGGTCTGTCAGGGCGAAGGCGTCGTGTTGCTCGACACGCCGCGGGGGTAGCGCCGATGCCCTCCAACCTGCGGCGCGAGCTGACCAACCTTCCGAACCTGGTCACGATGGGGCGCGTGGTGGTGATCCCGCTCGTGCTCTATTTCATGGACAACTACAACCCGCTGCGCTCGTTCATCGCCAGCCTCCTTTACCTGGTGGCGGCGGCCGGCGATTTTCTGGACGGATACCTGGCCCGCAGCCGCGGGCAGGTGAGCATGCTAGGGAAGTTCCTCGACCCGCTGGCCGACAAGCTGATCGTCAACGCGGTGCTGGTTTACATGGTCGCGCTCGGCCGCGTGGCCCCGTTGATCGTGGTCGTCCTGATCGGGCGGGATCTGGCGGTCAACGGCCTGCGCAGCATCGCGTCCGCGCAAGGCCTGGTGATCGCCGCGAGCGACGGCGGCAAGATCAAGACGGCGCTGCAGCTGGTCGCGATCATGCTGCTCTTGATCCACTTCGAGTACCCGGCGCTCGGCGTCGGGATTCCGGTGCCGTACCACGCCGCCGGCACCAAGTTGCTGTGGCTGTCGACGGTCGTGTCGCTGTATTCGGGCGCGGATTACATGCGGCACTTCCTGTCCGCGGCGCTCAAGCAGTCGCGCGCGCAGACGTGATCGCCGTCCCCGCGATTCGCCTCGCCCCGGACGAGGCCGCCCGGCGCGCGGCCGCGCGCCCCGGCGCCTTCTGGCTGTCGACGCCGGCGCCCGACGAGGTTGGCATCGCCCGCGACATCGTCGGCGCGGCGCCGGTGGGAATCGTCCGCGGCGAGGGGCCCGCGGAGCTTCTCCGCGTCGAGGAGGCCTGGCGCGACGCGCGCGCCGCCTGGGCCGCGTCGGGCGCGCCGCCGCCGCCCGGAATCCCCGTCGCGGTGGGCTGGTTTTCCTACGATCTCGGGCGCGCGTTCGTCGGGCTGCCGCCGCGGAGGCGGGACGACGGAACGGCCTGGCCCGCCGTCGAAGTCCACCGCCACGACGCCGTCTGGGTGCGTGACGCCGCGGGCGACGCGACGATCTTCGCCCAGGACGAGTCGGCGGCGCGTCGCCTGGCGGCGCTGCTCGAGTCGCCGACGCGCGCGTCGGCGGATTCGCGCGACGATGTCCTGGACCTGGGCGCGCTGACCGCCGACCACCCCGACGCGCGCTTTCTGGATGGCGTGCGGCGCGTGCTCGAATACCTGCGCGCGGGCGACGCGTACCAGGTGAACCTGTCGCGGAGCCTCTCCGCGCCCTGCGCGCCGTCGGCGGCGGTGCCGGTGGCGCTGGCGGCCGCCCTGCGGGCCCGCGCGCCTGCGCCGCACGCGGCGATGATCGTGGCGGCGGACGGGGAGGGCGCGCTGGTCGGTAATTCGCCCGAGCGCTTCCTGGCGGTCTCCGCGGACGGCGCGATCGAGACCCGGCCGATCAAGGGGACGCGATCCCGCGGCGACACGCCGGAGGCGGACCGCGCGGCGGCGGCGGCGCTGGACGCGTCAGCCAAGGATCGCGCCGAGCACGTCATGATCGTCGATCTGGAGCGGAACGACCTCGGCCGCGTCTGCCGCACGGGCAGCGTCCAGGTCGCGTCGCTGGCGCGGGTCGTCGCACTGCCGACCGTGTTTCACATGGTCAGCACCGTGCAGGGGCGGCTGCGTCCGGACGTCGGTCTGGCCGCGCTGCTGGAGGCGACCTTCCCGGGCGGCTCCATCACCGGCGCGCCCAAGCGGCGCGCCATGCAGATCATCGACGAGCTGGAGCCGGCGCCGCGCGGGCTTTACACGGGCGCGACGGGCTGGCTGGGAGCGGCCGGCGATCTCGACCTGGCGATCGCGATCCGGACCGCCGTCGTGCGCGGCGGGCGCCTGTCGCTGTCGGTGGGTGGCGGCGTGGTCGCCGATTCGACGCCCGAAGGCGAGCTGGCCGAAACCGAGGTCAAGGCGCGGGCGTTCGCGGCGCTGTGCGGCGCGGCCGGCTGAGCCGTCGCGCGGTCGAGGCGTACGGGAACGCCCTACCGCCGCGCGCGAGCGTGACTAGCTTGGTTCGCAGGTGAGAACATGACGCTCGAGACACTCCTCATCTGGTTGGTGGTCGGCCTGGTGGCCGGCTGGCTGGCGTCGGCCGTCGCGGGCGGCGGTTACGGCGTCATCGGCGACATCGTCATCGGCGTCGTCGGCGCGTTCATCGGCGGCTTCATCTTCCGTGGGTTGCGCATCCACGTTCCGTGGGGCGGCATCCCCGGCACGATCCTGGTCGCTTTCGTCGGCGCGCTGGTGCTGCTGGTGATCTTGCGCGTGATCCGGTCCGCGACGACGGGCGCGCGCTGGTAAGGCGGAACCTCGGCCGCCGCCGGGTGTCCGAGGGGTGTGCGATCGTGGCGCGCCTGGCTGCTGACTGGACTGCTCGCGATCGCGGCGAGCCTTTCATCGTCCGCCGCGTCGGCTGCGGACGATGACCCGGCCTACAACATCGCGGGCGTCGCGCCCGGGATGAAGCGCGCGGCCATCAGCCATCCGCTGCCGCGTGGCGTTCACGTCCAGTACGACGCCACGGGAACGGTCGTCGGCGTGCTGGGCAAGAGCCTGAGGGACGGCGGGCGAGAGGTCGTCACGCCCGCCTCACGGGCGGGCGACGTGCGCCAGCTGTTCGGCGATCCGGATCGCGAGGTGCACGACCACGTGATCGGCAAGGTCGGAGGCTTCTTCTGGCACTACCACCGGCAGGGCGTGGTCATCGTATTTTCGTTCACGGACGACCTGTTCCGGCTGCGCGACCGGGCGCCGCTGTTCGAGGTGCGCCTGCTCAGTGACAGTCGCTGAACTCGACGTGGCCCTTGATCGAGTGTTGCGGCGATGCGCACGACAGGTCCGCCGTCCCCTTCACATCCCGATGGCCCGCGATCTTGCTGACCTGATTGCCGACGGTGAGAAGGCCGCAGGGAAAGATTCGGTCGGCTTGCGACTCGCCCGGCTCGAGGACGGCGACAGTCGCGGCGCCCTGAATGGAGGGCGCCGGATAAGAATTGCCGGTGTGCGGGCCGATGCTGGCGCGGATTCTCCTGCCGTTGGCGTCGGCGAGCTCGACGCCCTCCAGGCCGTAGCGCGCGCCGGTGCGGCATTCAAAGGGTCTGAACGGACCGCCGTCGACCTGGAGATCGCCGGTGACCCAGGTCGAGGTGCGAAAGGGGATGTCGGCGCACCCGAAAGTCAGCGCCGCCAAAAAAGGGAGCAGGTGGAAGCCCGCGCGCATCGTCGCCCCGCGGCTCGAGCATAGCGCGCCGGGGCTCAGGCGGCTGCGGGACGGCGCAGGCGCGTCCAGGCCAGGACACACAGCGCGCCGACGATCAGGCTTCCGAGCTGGCCGACGGAGAGGAAGATCGGCTCGTGGGCGGGCAGGTGCAGCCAGCGGGCGAGGCGGGGCGTATCCATCGCGAAGACCAGGCCGCGCACCACGTCGCCGCGGAACATCTCGACGACGAAGCGGAGCAACGCGTAGAGGCCCAGGTAGGCGACCAGCAACGCGCCCGGACGGTGGCGCAGGCGCGGCCGCAGCACGAGCAGCAGCGCGGTGAAGATCGCCAGCTCGCCGGCGGCTTCATAGAGCTGCGTCGGGTGCAGCGCGGGCGTCGTCTCCCAGCCGGCCGGGATCGCGCCGTGCCCCGCCAGCTCGTCGAAGGCGACCGATCCCCGAGGGAACGAGACCCCCATCCGCCCGCCGCCCACCTTGCCGAAGCAGCAGCCCGCGGCGAAGCAGCCGAGCCGCCCGAACGCGTGGCCGAGCGCCAGCGCCGGCGCGAACAGATCGCCGAACGCCGCGAACGACCAGCCCTCGCGCCGGGCGAACCGCCAGCCGACCAGCGCCGCGCCCGCGATGCCGCCGTAGAACACCAGGCCGCCCTGCCAGATCGCCAGGATGCGCGTGCAGTCGGACAGGACGCCGCCCGCCGACCGCGGCGCGCCGCCGCCGTGGACGCAGATGCGCGCGAAATCGCCGGCGTTGACGATGCCGTAGACGACGCGCGACCCCACCAGACCGGCCACGATCATCCAGAACGCGGCGTCCAGCACGCGCCCGCCGTCGAAGCCGCGGCGCCGCCCCTCGCGGTAGGCGAGCGCAATCCCGGCCGCCAGCCCGACCGCGATCAGCACGCCGTAGCTGTGCAGCGCGATCTCCCGTCCGCCGAACCGCAGCGTGAACAGGGTGTTGAACAAGGGCTACGCCTTCGCGGGCGGCGTCCCGGTTGCGGTCTTTCGCGCCGACCGCGACGAGAGCGCCATGTCCAGCAGCATCAGCCCGACGCCGATGCACAGGGCCGCGTCGGCGACGTTGAACGCGGGCCATTCGTGCACACCCACCTTCCAGACGACGAAGTCGGTCACCCGTCCGTACATCATCCGATCGACGAGGTTGCCGACCGCGCCGCCGCCCACCAGGCCGAGCGCGACGTGCAGGCGCGTGTTCTCGACCGGCGTCTTGCGCAGGTAGAAGAGGACCAGCAGGAACGCGCCGATCGCCAGCAGCGTCAGCAGCACCCGCCCGCCCGGAATGTCCTGCAGCATGCTGAACGCGACGCCGGGGTTCTCGGCGTAGCGCAGGTCGAAGTAGCCCTGGATGATCACCTTGGGGCGGAAGGGGCCGCGCGGTCGCAGATACTGCCGCGCCAGCACCTTGGTCCACTGGTCGAGCACCAGGCTGACGATCGTGAAGATCGCGAACAGGACGTACTTGCGGCGGGCGCTCGGTGCGGAATCGGTCACGACGGCAACTTCCCTTTCATATCTACATTGCCTTCAATCACGGCCGCGCAGCGCAAGCAAAGATTCGGGTCGGCGGCGCCAGCCCCCGCCGCCTCCCCGGTCCGGCGCCAGCAGCGCGGGCAGGTCGGCCCGGGCGCTTCGTCGATGGCGATGATCGTTTCGGAGCCGGCGGGCGCGTCCGTGTCGTCCAGCTCGACCCGCGACACCACGCACAGCTCGGCGAGGTGGCCCAGGCTCCACTGCCAGTGGGGCCGCTCGGCGGCGGTGGGCGTGACGCGCGCCCGCGCCTCCAGCGACTTGTGGCCGGCGGCGCGGAACGGCTCGAGCTTCTGCAGGATCGCCTCGCGCCGCGGGCGGATCTCGTCGGTCCAGCGCTTGTTCGGATTGCCGAGCTTCTCGCCCTCGTCGACCAGCCGCACCGCCGCGTGGACGTCGAACGGCTCGCCGGTCGCGCGCGAAAGCTCGTCGGCGACGTCCTGCGCGGTGAAGCAGAGGAAAGGCGCGATCCAGAGGGAGATCGTGCGAATCATCTCGTGCACGGCCGTCTGCACGCTGCGCCGCGCGCGCCCGGCCGCGGCCTCGCAGTAGAGGGCATCCTTGATCGGGTCCAGGTACTCCGCCGACACCGTGATCGCGTAGTCGTTCACGAGGCGCACGACCTCGTGGAACGCGTAGCGGCGGTAGGCGTCGAAGATCTGGTGGTCGCGCTCGCGCAGCACGCCGAGCGCCAGCAGATCCAGCTCGCGCAGCTCGTGATCCTCCAGGCGATCGCGCGACGGCACGAAGTCGTACAGGTTCGACAAGAGGTAGCGGCAGGTGTTGCGGATCTTCCGGTACGACTCGCCGAGCTGAGCGAGGATCGTCTCCGAGAAGACGACGTCGCCCTGGTAGTCCGAGGCCGCGGTCCAGAGCCGCAGCAGCTCGGCGCCGTTCTTCTCCATCCAGACGGCGGGATCGACGTACGTGATCTTCGCGCCCGCGGCCCGCGCCTTCGCGATCTCCGACTTCGAGTACGGCTTGCCGCGCTCGTCCAGCACCCAGCCGTGCGTCAGCACCGCCTTGTAGGGCGCCTGCCCGCGCGTCGCCGCGCCGGTCAGCAGCGCCGAATGGAACCACCCGCGGTGCTGGTCCGCCCCCTCCAGGTAGAGGTCGACCTTCTCGCCCGCCGGCAGGAGCTTGCCCTCGGCGACCGCCGCCCACGACACGCCCGATTCGAACCAGACGTCGACGATGTCGTGCTGCTTCTCCCACGGGCCGCCGCAGGTGCAGGGCAGGGTGCCGGGACGCAGCAGCTCGGCGGACGGGCGCGCGAACCAGGCGTTCGATCCCTCGCGCGCGAAGATGTCGGCCACGTGCTCGATAACCTGGCTGTCGAGCAGATCCTTCCCGCAACCGCCGCACTTGAAGGCCGGGATCGGCACGCCCCAGACGCGCTGCCGCGACAGGCACCAGTCGGGGCGCGCCTCGATCATGCCGCGGATGCGGTTATGGCCCCAGGCCGGGATCCACTGCGTGCGCTCGATCTCGGCCAGCGCGCGGTGACGCAGCGAGCGCTCGTCGCCCGCCTCGCCGAGGCGCGCGAACCACTGCTCGGTGGCGCGGAAGATGATCGGGTTGTGACAGCGCCAGCAGTGCGGGTACTGGTGGCGCACCGTCTCGCCCGGCTTGTTGAGCAGAAGACCCCGCGCCGCCAGATCCGCCACGATCTCCGGGTTGGCGTCGAAGACGCGCTTGCCGGCCCAGTTCGGCAGATCGATCGCGCCCGCGAACGCGCCGTGCGCGTCGACCGGCGCGAAGATCTCCAGGCCGTGCTCGCGCCCGACCACGTAGTCCTCGGCGCCGTGACCGGGGGCGGTGTGGACGAGGCCCGTGCCCGCCTCGAGCGTCGCGTGGCGCGCGAACCAGAGCCGGTAATCGCGGGCTGCGTCGGCCGTCGGGCGCGGGTAGGGCGGCGTGTAGGTCGTCCCTTCCAGCGTGCGCAGGCCGGCGCGCGAGATCGGAATCCAGGTCTCCTTCGCGGCCGCGATGCCGGTCGCCGCCAGAAAAGCCTCGGCGAGGCCCGCGGCGACGATCAGAAATTCGTCGCCGCGCGGGATGGCGACGTAGTCCAGCTCGGGGTTGGCGACGACCGCCAGGTTGGCGGGCAGCGTCCAGGGCGTGGTCGTCCAGATGACGAAGGCGCCGCGCTTGTCGCGCAGGCGCGCGTCCGCCTTGCCGAGGTCGCCCACGATCGGGAAGCGGACGTAGATCGACGGCGACGCGTGCTCCTCGTACTCGACCTCCGCCTCGGCCAGCGCCGTGCGGTGGAAGAAGCACCAGTGGACCGGCTTCTTGTCGCGGTAGCAGAGCCCCGCCTTCACGAACCCGGCCAGCTGGCGCGCGATCGTCGCCTCGTAGTCCTTGGCCAGCGTCAGGTAGGGGTCGTCCCAGTGGCCGACGCAGCCGAGCCGCTTGAACTCCGTGCGCATCACGTCGACGAACTTGAGCGCGTGCTCCTCGCACTTCTGCCGGAAGGCGACCGCGTCCAGCGACCGCGCGTCCTTGCCCAGGTTCTTCTCGACCTGCTGCTCGATCGGCAGGCCGTGGCAGTCCCAGCCCGGCCGGAAGACCGCGCGCTTGCCCATCAGCAGCTGCGACCGCACCACGATGTCCTTCAGCACCTTGTTCATCGCGGTGCCGTAGTGGATGGCGCCGGTCGCGTAGGGGGGGCCGTCGTGCAGGACGTACTCGGGCGCCTCGTCGCGCAGGCGGGCCTCCAGGATCCGCTCGTACTGGCGCTCCTTTGCCCACCGGGCCAGCCATTCGGGCTCGCGCCGCGCCAGATCGGCGCGCATCGGGAACTCCGTCTTCGGCAGGTTGAGGGTCGATTTCCAGTCCACGGGCCGGCGGATACTACCAAAGATTTCCACGCGGACATTTCCGGGGAACTTGTTCGCCGGGCCCCCGTTCGGATAGGTTGCGCGGCATGGCAAGCTCCTTCCTCGTGACCGGCGGGGCCGGTTTCATCGGCTCCGGGATCGTGCGCGCGCTGCTGGCGCGGGGCGACAAGGTGCGGGTCCTGGACAATTTCTTCTCGGGCAAGCGCGAGAACCTGGCCGAGGTGGCGGCGGACGTCGAGCTCATCGAGGGCGACGTGCGCGACGCGGCGGCGGTGGCGCGGGCCTGCGCCGGGGTCGAGGTGGTGTTCCACGAGGCGGCGATCCCGTCGGTGCCGCGCTCGCTCGCCGACCCGATGACCAGCAACGAGGCGAACGTGACCGGGACGCTGAACCTCCTGCACGAGGCGAAGCGCGCCGGCGTACGGCGCGTCGTCTACGCGGCGTCGTCGTCCGCCTACGGCGACACGCCGACGCTGCCCAAGATCGAGACGATGCGTCCCGCGCCGCTGTCGCCCTACGCCGTCGGCAAGCTGGCGGGCGAGCACTACTGCGCGGTCTTCGCGGGGGCGTACGGCCTCGAGACGGTCAGCCTCCGTTACTTCAACGTCTTCGGCGCGCGGCAAGATCCGAAATCCGAATACGCGGCGGTGATCCCGCGCTTCGTCACCGCGGGCCTGGTCGGGCAGGGCGTCACCATCTACGGAGACGGCACCCAGTCGCGCGACTTCTGCTACATCGACAACACGGTCGAGGCGAACCTGGCCGCGGCCAGCGCGCCGGCGGCCGCCGCGTCGGGGCGGGTCTTCAACGTCGCCTGCGGCGTGGCGACCACGCTCAACGATGTCGTCCGCCTGATCGGCGAGATCCTCGGAAAATCGATCCCGGTCACCTACGCCGACCGGCGCGTCGGCGACGTGAAGCATTCGCTCGCGGACATCTCAGCCGCACGCTCCGGCCTCGGCTACCAGGGCGCGGTCACCTTCCAGGAAGGCCTGCGCCGGACGATCGCCTGGTACGCCGAAAAGCGCGCCTGACCGTCGCGACGGCTGCGGGCGACGAGCCTCGTCATGCTAGCCTGGGGCACGATGGCGCCCCGTCTCGTCTGGCTGCTCGTCGCCGTCGGAACGGGACTCGCGCCGGTGGCCGCCCGGGCCGACCTGATCTACCAGCTGGAGCCGCTGGTCGGCGTCGGCGCGACCGACAACGCCGCGGTCACGACGGCGGGTGAGGCGCGCGTGGCCGACAGCTACACGTTCGTGGGGGGCAACACGCGCCTCGCGTACTCGAACGCGCGCCTGACGCTCGGCCTCGGCTACAACGGAGCCTACACGCAGTACGTGCGTACCCAAGGGGCGGCCACGTTCACCAACAACCTGGCGCTCACTTCGACCGCCGAGCTGTCGGCGCGCTGGAAGCTCGGTATGGGCGCGCAGGGGACGCTGACGAAGGCGTCGGGGCTCTCTCTCGTCGACCCGGTGGCCGCGACCACGCAGGCGGCGGTGGCGGGCTCGCTGCTCTATCTGTCGACGGGGGTGAACCAGAACCTCTCGTATCAGCCGACGCCGCGGCAGGGTTACAACGAGCTGGCGTCGGTGACGCAGGTTCGCTACCTGGAATCGCCGACGCTCAACGGTATGGTGGTTCCCCAGCCGACGACCACCTTCATCGCGGCGGGCGTGTCCGGCAACCGCGAGATGGGCCGCAACCAGTACACCCTCGTCCTCGACGGGGGCGATTCCTTCCGCGAGGCCGACCCGGCTCTGCCCCCCGACCCGTACGCGGAGGGGCACACGATCATCGCCAGGCTGATGGCCGGCTGGCGCCGCGAGATCTCCCCGACCTGGACGACGACGCTGCAGGGCGGACCCTCCACGATCTTCAAGCTGGACGGCTCCGGCGTTCTGGCCCCCGCGTTCAACGGGATGGTCAACTACACGCGCCTCCCCTGGTTCGCGAGCGTCAGCCTGGCGCAGTCGCCCGCGCCCAATCTGTTCCTGGGCGAGGCGACGCTGAACGACCAGGTGATCGTGCGGCTGGCGCTGCCGCTCACCCGAAGCGAGCGCTTGTTCGTGGGTGGGTGGGGCGGCTACACGTATGCTCGCGTCGCCAGCGAGTCGCAGCACCTCGCGCGCCTGTATGATCAGTTCGTGGGCGGCGCGACGCTGACGGGCCGGATATCGAACTGGCCAATGTCCTTCGCGGTCAGCTACCTGGCGCTGTCGCAGCGCGGAAGCGCGACGCCGAACAACCCCGTGCCCGATCTGGCCCGCCAGACGGTGTTCCTGAGCGTGCGCGGTGTCTTCGGCTGGGGGCCGGGCGCGGCCCCCATGTTCGGCGGCGTGATGTGACGGTTCGGGCGGGGCGGGAACACCAACCCTCACAGACGTTCAGAAAGACGGAAATGCCAATCACCACCTTACGGACGGTTTTCTTGATGCTGGCGGTGGTCGCGGGTGCCTGCGGGGGCGGCAAGGTCGGAAACTCGACGGGGACCGGGGGCGGCGGAGGATTGGGCGGCAGCGGCGTGCCACCGACGAATCTTCCGATCATCGTCAAATTCGCGGCCGACCCGCCCGTTCTCCCGATGGGGGGTGGGGCCGCGACGTTGAGCTGGAACGTGATGAACGCGGACAAGATCTCGATCGACCAGGGGATCGGTCAGGTGAGCGGGACGTCGACCGGCGTCAACATCAC
>Ga0066903_100000497_pt1 | contig 24893 bp, 16 predicted proteins | sample PanSoiMetaGPlot1_FD_67491 | JGI IMG/M metagenome (GOLD analysis project Ga0066903, IMG submission 67491) | Tropical forest soil microbial communities from Panama analyzed to predict greenhouse gas emissions - Panama Soil - Plot 1 (version 2) | ecosystem: Environmental > Terrestrial > Soil >... | reverse complement strand
GCGGACAAGGTCTGGACCAACCTCGTGTGCGCAGGCAACCGCTGCAACCAGGCCAACGGCACGCCGATCTCGGTGACCGCGCCCAACACGACGAGCGGAATCGACTTCGCACTGTCGGCCGGCGCGACCATCAGCGGAACCGTGACGGCCGCGGCTGGTGGCGCCCCGATTGCGCAGGCGCGGGTCATCATCTTCAACGCGGCTGGCCAATTCGTGGGAGACGCGAACACCAGCAACACCGGCACCTACACCACGGGAGCGCTGCCGACCGGCGTGTATTTCGCGGGAGTGGCGTTCAACATTCCTCCAGGGTTCGTGGGCCAGATGTACGACCACGTCTCGTGCCCGAACAACAACTGCGGGGCCACTAGCGGCACGCCGGTTCAGGTGACTGCCGGCACGCCGGTCACGAATATCAACTTCTCGCTGCTCGCCACGGGCAATGGCAGCATCACGGGACACGTGACCGACAGCTCGTCGGGCCTTGGGGTCGTCGCCCAGGTCGTCCTGGTCGGCATGAACGGGATCCAACAGGTCACGTCTGTGAACTCGACCGTCGCGGGGGGCGGCGTGTACACGTTTCCCAATGTCGCGGCGGGCTCCTACTACGTGCGGACCAATTCGGGCTCGCTCATCAACGAGGTCTATCACACTCCCGCGAACATCGTCTGCTTCAGCTGCAACGCGATGAACAGCGGCGGCCAGCTGATAACCGTGACAAATGGCGTGCAGACGTCCGGCATCGATTTCGCGCTCGATCCGGGTGCGCGCTTCAGCGGCAAGATCACGAACGCCGATGGCGGCGCGGCTCTTGCCAACATCCCCGTGCAGATCTTCAGCGCCGCGGGTGTGAGCCTGGGCCTGGTCAACACCAATGGATCGGGCATTTACATCACGGCGGGCCTGCCGGCCGGGACGTACTACGCCCGCACGAACAACCTCCAGGGATTCATCAACAAGCAGTGGAATAATCTCGATTGCCCGCAGACGGTGTGCCTGGCGACGGCCGGCACGCCGATCGTCCTCACCGGAACGCAGACGACGCCCAATATCGACTTCGCGTTGACGATGGGCGGCCGGATCACTGGGAAGCTGACCGACGCCACGACGCACGCGGCTGTCACGTTCCAGTCCCTGACGCTCTTCTCGTCGGTTGGCGTCAATCTTGGCGCCTTCAACAGCGATGGATCGGGGAACTACACCTCACAGGGGCTGCCGCCGGGCCAGTACTACCTCCGTACTTCCACGGGGACGACCTTCCTGAACAACCAGGTGATCGGTTACGTCGACCAGTTGTGGAACGGCAAGGTGTGCATACCCGCTTGCTTGTTCCCGACCAGCGGGACGCCCATCACGGTCGCAGGTACGGCCACGACCAGCGGGATCGATTTCGCGCTGGCGACGGCGGGATCGGTTTCAGGGTCCGTGGTCGGCGCTTCCGCACTGACGACAGGCCTGGCATCGGTCGGTGTCCAGATCTATACGGCTGCCGGGGCGATCGCCAAGGCCACCGCGACGAATGCCGTCGGAGGCTACACGGTCGGTGGACTGCCAGCGGGCACCTATTTCGCGAAGACCTCCTCGTCGCCCAGCCAGTTCTATCAGGACGAGCTGTACCGCGAGATCTCGTGCAGCTCGGGCTGCAACGTGACGGGTGGGACGCCGATCACTGTGCCACCGCTCGGAATGGCGAACGGGGTTGATTTCACCCTGGCGTCAGGTGCCGGCTCCATTTCGGGAACCGTCACCGACGCCGTCACGTCCGCAGTGCTCCCAGTGGTTACCGTTCAGATCTACTCGTCCGACGGCGTCTTCGTGAAGGCTGGGAACACGAACGTCGCCGGCGCCTTCTCAGTCGGCGGGTTGGCACCTGGCACGTACTACGCGCGCACGGCGCTCCTCGCGGGCTCCGTCTACGACGACCTGCTCTTCGACGGCAAATTGTGCGGCGTGACGTGCACCGTGACGAGCGGGACCGGGATTGTGGTCGCGGCGGATGCCACGCGGAGCGGCGTCGACTTCAAGTTGACGGTCAAGGTCATCGCGCTGGCCCCGACGTTGCTGAACTTCTCCGGCACGAACAACGGCGGGACCTTGAATCCCGTGACGAGTCCGCAGACCGTGACAGTGAACTTCCCGTTCGGATGGTCCGCGGCTGCCGATCAGCCGTGGGTGCAGATCACGAACGGTTCGGGAAACAGCACTGGGACATTCACCGTCGGCATCATCAACCCGAACAACGTGCTCGGGGCGACGACATCCGCGACCGCGACGGTGACGGTCACCCCGGCCATCGCGAACAGCGCGGCGCAGACGGTGACAGTCCAGCTCACCTTGGTGTCGGGGACCACGGTCACGCCGCCCTTCGGCGTGTTCGACACGCCAGTCAGCAGCGCGACACCGATCGCCGGATCCATCGCGGTCACCGGATGGGCCCTCGACAATATCGGGATCGATCGTGTGGAGATCTGGCGCGATCCTGTGGCGGGTGAAACCACGCCCCCGTATCCGGGTGCAGGTCCCGGCCACGGCAAGATCTTCATTGCCAACGCGGTGTTCATCAACAACGCCAGGCCGGACGTCGCCGCGGCGTACTCCACATTCCCGATGGCGAACCGGGCGGGCTGGGGCTACCTGATGCTGACGTGGGGGCTGTGGAACCAGGGCAACGGCCCGTTCACGTTGTATGCCTTTGCCTACGACAAGGAAGGGAACAGCGCCCAGCTGACCGGGTCGCCCAAGAGCATCGTGGTCGACAACTCGCACGCCGCCAAACCGTTCGGCGCGCTCGATACGCCGGGGTACGGCACGGTGAACAGCGGGAGCTTCTTCAACTTCGGCTGGGCACTGACGCCCAATCCGAACAGCGTCGACAACCGCTTCTGCACGATCACGAACGGCAACGTCTTCGTGGGCATCGACTCGGGCCCGTTGACTCCGGTGAACTACGGAGACATGCGACCGGACATCGCGAGCGGATTCCCCGGCTTCAGCAACGGCGCGGGCTCGGGAGGCGCGTTCCTGATCGACAGCACGACGCTCGCGAACGGCACGCACTCGATCGGCTGGTATGTCGTCGACAACTGCGGCCGCGCCGACGGCATCGGCAGCCGCTTCTTCGACGTGCTCAACGGAGGATCGCTCGTCGCGACGCCCACGACCGCGGTCGCGAGCGCCGGGAGCGTCGTCGAGACCGACGCCATTGAGGTCGAGCGTCGGGACGGACCGCCCGAAAAGTCGGTGTCGACCGCAGACGGCACCCACGTCGTCGAAGTGTCGCAAGGAAATCGCGTGACGATTCATCTGCCCACGGAAGGGCGCGGCACTTACACGGGCGCGCAGATCGTTGGCGGCTCGCCGGCGGCGCTGCCGGTCGGTTCGTCACTCGATGGGCAAACCGGGCTCTTCTACTGGGAGCCGGCCGCCGGCTTCCTCGGCAGCTACGACCTCGCGTTCACGGCGGCATCCGGCGGCGGCACGTCGGTGGTGAACGTGCGGGTCGTCGTGGGACCGCCGATTCGGATGGTCGTGGACACCCCCACGCCAGATGCGATCGTTCCGATGCAGGTTCACGTGGGCGGCTGGGCACTCGACCTCGCTGCGAATGAGGGATCCGGAATCGACGCCGTGCATGTCTGGGCGTATCCGGCCAACGGGAGAGATCCGATCTTCCTCGGCGAGGCGGCGATCAACGGGCAGCGTCCGGACGTCGCGCTGACCTACGGCGATCGGTATAGCAACGCCGGGTTCGACCTCGTCGGGACGGCGCTCGCGCCAGGCACCTACAACCTCGTCGTCTACGCGCACCGGGCGGCCACGGGTAGTTTCGACGCCGCCCAGGTCGTTCGCGTGACCGTGCGATAACGAACGAAGACAGGGCGTCACCGTGGCAAATGCGCCACGGTGACGCCCAAGTCACCAGTGCGTGGCGAGCGGAAAACGTGTCAGACGAACGGAGGAGACCCTGGCTTACCGTTTCACTGGTTTCCCATAGACCTCGATGCGGCCGACGTTCACGTAGCCGCCCGGCCCGTGCCCGCTGCCGGGCATGAGATCTGCGAACCCCACCTCGTCGACCTTGCTGAGGTCCACACGGTCGATCCAGTTGCCCACGGCCACGACGCGCGCGATGTCGAGCTTGATCCAGCGCAGATCCGCGATCGACACGTCCGCGACGTTGAAGTCGGCCGACGGTCCGGTCGCGCGATCGCCGGCCAGCCACGTCCCGTCGGCGAGCTTGACGATGGGATGGATCTGGTGGAAGCCGGAGGTCCTGACTACCCAGCGGATTTTCGCGAGCGGGTCGGTCAGGTCGACGAAGTTGTTGCGGTCGCGCAGCGACGCCGCGCTCGGCGACGTCGTCGTCCCGGTCCACAGGTTCAGCGGGTACACGTCGCTCTGTCCGCGGACGGCGACGAGCACTATCTCCTTGCCCGATGTGCCGTGGAGCGTCAGTTGCAGGTTCGGGTTCGCCACGCCTTCCTGCGAGGCTGGCCACGCGCCGTGGTCGTCGGTCGGCTTCGACAGCGCCTTCCACGATTCACTGAAAAACAGGGGAGGCCGAGAGGGACCGGCCGCCGATCCGCGCCCGCCGCCGGCGGGCGCTCCGCTTTGTGCCCCGGCGTTCGCGATGGGGATCAATGTGGCGATCGCGATCAGCATGAGTGTCTTGCGCATGGTGTCCCTCTGTGTCCTCTGTTCCCTCTGTGTCCTTCTCATTCGCCGTAAATCAGCTTCGTCAGCGCCGGCACGCGTCCGACCAGGCGCGCGTACAGCGCGAGCTGGCCGCGATGGTACTCCTCATGCGAGATGCCGTGATTCATCCAGGCGAGCCGGCTCCCCGGGACGCCGTCGAACCGCTTGATGTGTTGCAGCATCTGCAGCTCGCCAGCGGCGCGAATGCGGCGCTCGCCGTCGGCGTGCGTGCGCTTCAGCATCTGCACGATCTCGCTCTTTTTCGTCGTCGCGCGAAGGCTGCCCGCGTGCTCCTTGACGAACTGCGGAAAGGCCTTGCGCGTGAAGTCGCCGTCGGGCCTGGTGAGCTCGCCGGCCATCATCATGCCGGTCTGCGCGAGATGCAGCGCAATCTCCGCCGGCGTACGGCTTTCGGGATGCGGCTTGAACGTCAGCTCGCGATCCGACAGGTTCTTGATCTCGGCGATGACGCCGGCGCGCGTGTACGCCCAGGCTTCGAGTGCTTCGTCGAGGAGTGAGTTGAAGGGCATAGGCGCTGAAGTATACGTCCCCTACGATCCGGCCACCGCAAGTTCCACCACGGCACGCGCGTCTTCGAGATGCTCGAGGCGGCCGATCGCGTCGGCCAGCCGATCGCGCGCGCCGGCGGACAGGATGTCTCCGGCGTTCTCGTCGAACTTGCGCCTGATGTCCGGCTCGCTCATCGGGTTCTCACGCGATCCGCGGTTGTACTCCTCCACCTCCGCGAGCGTCCGGCCGTCCTTCATCGTCACGCGCACGGCGCCCTTGAAGCGGCCGGGGCCGGGGAAGTCCGGATCCACCTGGTAGTGCACGCGGCGCGCGAGCGCGAGGATCTCGGGATCGCGAAGGCTCTCCGGTGCGTACGCGTGCCTGCCGAGCTCGCCGTGGTGCAGCGCTTCGGCCAGCGTGTACTGCAGGCTCACGCGCCCGTGCGAGTCGGAGGCCGGTGCGAGCTTTTCTTCGACCGGCTCGCAGACAATCGGCACGATGAACGCTGCGACGGGGCAGTCGATCCGCTCGACGTCCGATCCGCGGAGGCCGTGCGTCGCACGGAGCCGCAGCAGCGCGTCGAGATAGGGATGGATGACGTGGGCCGCCGGAAACGGCTTGAACGACGCGTTGCGGCTGTCCCACACGGCGCCGAGGTCGCTCGAGATTCGCTCGAACCGCCGTGTCGCCCCCGTGTCCTGCAGGTGTGACGCGAAGAGGCCGAAGCGCCCTTCCCACACGTTGCCGGGGCCCGTCACCCCCTCACGCGCGAGGAACGCCGACACGATGCCGCTTTGCGCCGCCCATCCGGGATGCAGAAACTTCGGGTGCGTGCCGTCGACCCAGCATTCGAGCAGGCCGGCGGCGAAGCTGCCGCAGATGCCCGCTGCGTGCGTCATCTGCGCGGCGTCGAGCCCGAGCAGCCGGCCGGCGAGAAACGCGACGCCGAATGGTGCGAAGAGCCCGGTCGGATGAAAGCCGCGCCGGTGGAACTGTCCCGGCGCGACACTCCCGACGCGGCACGCCAGCTCGTTGCCGACTGCGATCGCCGCGATCAGCGCACGCCCCGGCACGGGCGCGCCTTCCGCCAGCGCCAGTGCGGCGGCCACCGATGGACTGCTCATGTGCACGATCGATTCGTTGTGCGTGTCGTCGTACTCGAGCGCCTGCGACAGCGCGCCGTTGACGAACGCCGCGGTGGGGACGCCGAGCCGATCGCCCGTACCGAGGACACGCGCGGTTCCGGGCGGCGACATCGCGACCGCCGCGCGCCGGGTCGCGCGGCCGAAATCCGTCGAGAGCCCGGCGAGCGCGAGGCCGATGACGTCGAGGACGCGGAGCTTCGTGGTGTGGACGACGTCAGGGGGCAGCTGGTCGAATGTGAGGCGAGCGGCCCACTCGGCGGCGGCGAAGGACAGGGACACGGACTACAGGTGCTGGCGGCCCATCACATGTTCGCGGACGCGCGCAAACCGTGCGTCGCTCTTGAAGCAGTCCATCTTGGGGTCGACGTCAATGGCGTAGAGCCACGCCGAGTTCTCCTCGACCGCGCGATCGAGCTCGGCGAACGCTTCCTCGCGCTGGCCGAGCGCCGCGCGCAGCCCCGCCATGAAGTAGGCGTCGACGTAGTCCGACTGGCGCAGCTGCTCCAGCCCTTCGAGAATCGTCCAGGCGTCCGTCGTCCGCTTCTTCTTGAGGAGGCACGTGCCTTCGAGCGCGCGTAGCCACGGCAGGTCGGGTGAGAGGATCGATCCGATCTGGTACTGCGCGAGCGCCTCGTCTGTGCGGCCCGAGTACTCGAGTGCCTGTGCGTAGAAGGCGCGGCCAAGCTGGAGGTACGGATGCAGCTCCACCGCCTTCTCGCCGATGGCCACCGCCTCGTCGAACTCGCGCCGCCAGAAGCGGACGACGATCTCGGTGGCCGCCAGCGTGGGCATCAGCGGATCGACCTGCAGGGCCCGCCCGATGAGTTCGAGCGCGTCGTCCAGACGGCCCTGCGTCGCATACAGCATCGTCATGCGGATGTAGGTGCCGCCGTTGCCCGGATCCTGGCGCAGCGTCTCATCGAATTCGGCGGCCGCCTCGGTGAGGCGCCGTTCGAACATATGGAGGCCGGCCGCGCGGTTGGCGCGCAACTCCGGCGTCAGGCCGACGAGCGAGACGGCGCGTTCGTGCGCCTCGAGGAATCCCTTGTACATGTCGCGCGGCGGCCGCATGCCGTACACCGCGAGGCTGAGATAAGCGGTGGACTGGCCGAGGAAGGCGCGGAAGTCGGTCGAACCCTCGTTCGCCGCGTGCTTGAAGCAGTCGAGCGCGCGCTCGAAGCCTTCGCGGGTGCGACGGTTCCAGAAGTGCCAGCCTCGCCGCACGAGTTCGTCGGACTTCGGTACCTCGAGCGCGTAGCCCGCCTTGGGGCGGTGGGCAATCCACGAGCCGTACTCGGCGAGCGCACGCCGCACCTCGCCGATCGTCACGTCGACGGTGTGCTTCGACACGGAGGTGCCGGCCCACGCCTCGGCGATCATCTGCTCGTAGCCGATGTACCGCCCGCTGTGCAGCGCCAGCGCCTTGAGAGCGCAGACGGCCTGCGGCCGCAGCTTGACCTCGGCGCCGTTGCGAATCAGACGGCTGCCCGACGTATCGATGGAAAACGGTCCGAAAGTAATGTCCGTCACGAAATCAACGTGTATGAATCGAGCCAGAATGTGACTGTTTTCGGCGTTGGGGTCAAGCGAGCGCCCCGCGCCGCACGATCGCCGCCCCTGTGGAGCCGACTGCCCATGTCCGTTGTCGCAAAAACCGTCCTGCTGCTCGTCTGTTCGAACGTCTTCATGACCTTCGCGTGGTACGCGCACCTGCGCAACCTGCGCGCGAAGCCGTGGCTCGTGGCCGTCGTCGTCAGCTGGGGCATCGCGTTCTTCGAGTACCTCCTTCAGGTGCCGGCCAACCGCATCGGTTTCGACCGCCTGCAGCTGTCGCAGCTCAAGATCATCCAGGAGGTGATCACGCTCGCCGTGTTCGTCCCCTTCTCGGTGCTGTACATGCGGCAGGGGCTCAGGCTCGATTTCCTCTGGGCTGGCCTGTGCCTCATGGGCGCCGTGTACTTCATCTTCCGCGCGTGATCGCCGCGCGCAGTCCCTCCGTCAGCTCGATGTTGGTGCCCCATGGATCGGTCAGGCGCGCGCGGGCGAAGCCGTCCGGCGGTCGCTCGTACGCCGCGTCGAGCCGGATGCCTGCGGCCTCGAGCTTCCGGCAGAAGGCGGCGAGGCCGTCCACTTCGAAGCCGATGTGATCGAGCATGCGTCCCTTCATCGGGACGACCGGCTTGGGTGCGGCCGAGAAATTCAGGTTGATGCCCGGCAGATCCGCTGCATCGTAGCGCCAGCGCTTGCCCGGTACGCCGCCGAAGGCGCGCACGTACCAGGCCTTGGCGTCGGCCTCTCGGCCTTCAGGTACGTACAGATGGATGTGGTGCGGCACGATCGGCGCCGTCACCGCGTGATTGTGGCGATCGGCCGTTGCATCCCGAAGCCCGGAGTCGAGCTTGAACCACGTGTTGTCGGCGGCGTTCTCGAACAACTCCACGCGCTCGCCCTCCGGGCTCAGCACGGATCCGACGCCGGGGAATTGCTGCACGGGCGCGACGCTCACGCCTTTGGCCTCGAGCGCTACGAAGGCCGGCACACGGAACGCCACGTGATTCACGACCGCGCCGTCGCTGGTGCCCGATGGCGCGCCGCGCTCGATGAGGACGAGGATTTCCGGGAATTCGACCGCCTCAATCGATCCAACGCGGATCGGCGATCCGCCGAGCTGCAGCCAGAACCGCCTGGTCGCCTCCACGTCCTTCACGACGTAGTGAAGATGGCCCATGGCGACGCCCGCGGCGTTCGGCTTCGCCAGCTGCGCCGACCCGATCGTCGTGACGGCCACCAGAGAGGCAAGCGTGATTGCCGTCCTCCGCGTGGCCTCAGCAGGGAAACGCCTCACCATATAAGATCGGGTCCGTCATGTCGGAAACGCACGCCCTCGCATCCTACGTCGTCGACGGCCGGCTCGACGATACACCGAACGATGTACGCCACGAAGCGCGGCGCGCCCTGGTCAACTTCATGGGCTGCGCGCTCGGCGGCAGCGCCGATCCCGCCGTCGACATCGCCATCCGGGCACTCGGCCCCTATTCGGGCCCCTCGACGGCCCGTGTGCTGGGCCGCGTCGAACGGCTCGACCCCCTGCACGCGTCGCTGATGAACGGCATCAGTTCGCACGTGCATGATTACGACGACACCACCCCAAAGAATTACAGCCACCCCACGTCGCCCGTGGCATCCGCGCTCTTTGCGTATGCCAGCGTCCACCCTCTGAGCGGCCGTCAGCTCGTCGAGGCATTCATCCTCGCGTTCGAGGCCGAGTCGAGGGTCGCCAACGCGGTGTATCCCTCCCATTACGACGTCGGCTGGCACATCACCGGCACGTCAGGGGTGTTCGGGGCGGCCACCGGCATCGGCAAGCTGCTGGGACTGTCCGTGCAGCAGATGGTGTGGGCGATCGGCCTGGCGGCCACGCAGGCGGCCGGCCTTCGCGAGATGTTCGGATCGATGGGGAAGGCGTTTCACCCCGGCCGGTCGGCGCAAAACGGCTACGTGGCGGCGCTCCTCGCGCGCGACGGGTTTACCGCGGGCGAGCGCGGGATTGAGGGGCCGCGCGGGTTTGCGGCCGTGCAGGCGGCGCGTTTCGACCTGTCGAAAATCACGGCGCGGCTCGGCCTCGACTTCGACCTCCGGGCGAACACCTACAAGCCGTATCCCTGCGGCATCGTGAATCACCCCGCCATCGACGGCGCCATCGAGATCTTCCGCGCGCATCATCCCGATCCGCAGGCCATCGCCGCCGTTCGCCTGCGCGTGGCGCCGCTCGTGCTCGACCTGTGCAACCAGCAGAACATTACGCGCGGGCTTCAGGGCAAGTTCTCGGTGTACCACGGCGCGGCTGTCGGCCTCGTGCGCGGCAAGGCCGGCCTGCAGGAGTACACCGACGATGCCGTCAACGATCCGCGGGTCAAACGCGTACGCGAGCGCACGACCGCCGTGGGTGATCCCTCGATCACTGAAGATCAGGCGCATATCGAAGTGGCACTGGCCGACGGACGGACGCTGACCCAGTTTGTCGCGCAGTCGACCGGCAACCTGCAGAAGCCGCTCACCGATCGCCAGCTCGATGCGAAGTTCCGCGATCAGGCCGTGCTCGCGCTGCCGGCCGAGCAGGTCGATCGAGCGCTCGACCTGACCTGGCGCATCGACGAGCTCGACGATGTCGGCGAACTGATCGACGCGGCGATTCCGGCCGCGCAGGCTGTTCAGCGATAGGCCCGATGGCCATGAAGCTCACGCGCGCCGTCGCCATCTGCATCGCCGGCGCTGCCGCTCTCGGTGTGTGGCTGGGACAGGCGCAGCGCAAGCCGAACATCGTCGTCATCCTCGCGGACGATCTGGGCTACGGAGACATCGGCACGTTCGGCGCCGCGAACATCCGCACGCCGCGGCTCGATGCCATGGCGGCCGAAGGTCAGAAGTGGACCAACTTCTACGTGCAGCCGGTGTGTTCGCCGAGCCGCGCCGCGCTGTTGACCGGGAGACTTCCTGTCCGCAACGGGATGTTCGGTGCGCCGCGCGGAACCGCGCCGCAGGTGTTCCGCGACAACGCGGCTCAGGGCCTCCCGCTCGAGGAAGTCACTGTCGCGGAGCTTCTGAAGTCGGTCGGCTACCACACCGGCATGGTCGGCAAGTGGCACCTCGGGCAGCTGCCACAGTTCCTGCCGATTCATCAGGGATTCGACGCGTGGTTCGGACTCCCGTACTCGCACGACATGCGGATGACGGTGCCGCGTGACAACGGGTATCGGACGGCGGCGTTCTATGCACCAAAGCCGGAGTACTGGGACGTGCCGCTGATGCAGGACGACCGCGTCATCGAGCAGCCGGTGGACCATCGCACGCTGACCAGGCGATACACGGAGCAGGCCGTTCGATTCATCACCGAGAACCGACGCAGCCCGTTCCTTCTGTACCTCGCCCACTCGATGCCTCATGTCCCGCTGGCCAGGTCGGACGCGTTCGTCGGTCACAGCGCGGCCGGGATGTACGGTGACGTCATCGAAGAGCTGGACTGGAGTGTGGGACAGGTGCTCGACGCGCTGCGAGCCGCGCGCATCGAGCGCGACACGCTGGTGCTGTTCACCAGCGACAACGGCCCCTGGCTTCCGTACCGTGAGCACGGCGGATCGGCCGGTCAGCTCAGAGCGGGAAAGGGGACGACCTGGGAAGGCGGTGTACGCACGCCGGCGATCTTCTGGTGGCCCGGGACGATCCGTCCCGGCGTCGTGACCGGGATCGGCTCCGGACTCGATCTGCTGGCAACGGCGGCGTCTCTGGCCGGCGCCAGGGTGCCGACCGATCGGACGATCGACAGCGTCGACCTCAGTGCCGCGCTGAAAGGCGCGGGGCCGAGCGCCCGCACCGAGCTGTTCTACTACTGGGACAGCGAGTTCAGAGCCGTGCGGAAAGGGCAGTACAAAGCGCACTTCATCACGAGCGGCGCCTACGACGACGGCGAGCCGCGTACCGTGCACGATCGGCCGCTGCTGTTCGATCTGTCGCTGGATCCCGGCGAGCGGTTCGACATCGCGGCCGATCATCCCGACGTCGTCGCGGATCTCCTCAGGACCGCTGATGCGCATCGAAAAACGGTGACGCCCACCAGGCCCTTGTTCGACGAATTGCTGACGGCCGACGGTGATCGTCGTTGACGCCGCTGCCGGTTGAATGGAAGCTCTCGCTCGTGTGGGGAGGATGCGATGACGCCGACGCCAGAATTCGTCGTGCGCACGTGGTTCGAGGACCTGTGGAACAAAAGGGATCGAAGGCACGATCGACCGGTTCCTGGATCGCGACGGCGTCATTCACGGCCCGCCACGCAAGACGGCAAGCCCATTTTCCTGACGATGTACCAGCAGATGCGCGTGCCCCTCGCGTTGCCAGCCGCCTCGTGACGCTACTCGATGCGGAGCGCGGCGGCCGCATCGACGCGAAGGGCGCCCTGCGCCGGCAGCACGCACGCGAGCAACGAGACGCCAGCCATCGCTGCGACCACGATGAGGTACGTCGCGGGATCGTGCGGCGTGATGTCGAACAGCAGGCTCGCCATGAGTTGCGACACGGCCAGTGCCGCCGGCATTCCGATCGCCAGTCCCGCGACGACGGGCCGCATTCCTTGTGAAAGCACCAGCTGCAGGACCTGACGGCGCCCGGCGCCGAGCGCCACACGCACACCGATTTCGGAGGTCCGTCGCGCCATCGAATAGGCGAGGACTCCGTACACGCCCGCCAGCGCCAGCACTAGAGCCAGGCCTGCGAACGTCGCGAGCAGCTCCAGTGTGAGCCGGCGCGTCGCAAGCGAATCGGTCACGACGCTTTCCACCGTCTGGATGTTGGAAACCGGCAGGTTGCGATCGATGCTGGCAACAGCGGCGCGAACTGCCGGCGCGACGCCTTCGGGACGACTGCGCGTGTGCAGAACCAGCTGCAGCGTGGTTCTCCCACCGGACTCCGGCAGGTACACGGCGAGCGTCGGGTCCTCTTCGAGGCCGCGCTCCCGCATGTCGCCCACGACTCCGATGACCTGTGCGCGCGCGTCGGCCTGCCCCTTCCAGAGAATGGCCGTCTGACCGACTGCCGTCCGCCCCGGCCACAGGAGAGCCGCGAGGCGCCTGCTCACGACGATCTCGCGCGGTGGGCCTGCGGCGGCCTGCTCGGTCACAGTTCTGCCGGCGAGGAGGGGCAGACCCATGGCCTTGAAGTAGTCGGGCGTGACGATGCGCCATGTGGCCCACGGCACCGCACCTCCGAAGGCGTCGGGTTGATCGCTGGCGACGATGCCGAGCCCGGTGCTTCCGCGCGCGAGCGGGCGGCCGCTGACTGACGCCACGGCCAGAATCTCGGGCTGATTGCGAAGCCTCGCCAGGATATCAGCCGTCGTTTGCCTGATGCGCGTCTCACCGTACGATCGCGGCAGGGTGATCGTCGCGAGCAGGCGATTGGCCGACTGAAACCCGCGATCGACCGACAGCACGCTCGCGAAGCTCCGCACCAGCAGACCGGCCCCGACCAGCAGGATCAGCGAGATGGCGACTTCGACGGTGACGAAGGCGCTTCGAAGCCGGCGTTGTGCAGGGGAACCGGCTGTGCCGCGGCCGCCGCGCTGCAGGGCGGGCAGAGGCTGGGCGCGCGGTGCGTGAATGGCGGGAAGGAGCCCTGTCGCGATGCCGACGGCAATCGCCGTCGCCGTGGCGAACGCGAACGCCAGGCGGTTGACCGCCACTTCGTTGAGACGCGGGATGTCGCCCGGGTCGACGGCTTTCAGCAGAGTGAGCATCCCCACTGCGATGAGCAGCCCGCACGCCATGGCCGCAAGGCTGTAGAGCGTCGATTCGACGAGGCGTTCACGCATCAGATCGGCACGGCTCGCCCCGAGCGCCGTGCGGATGGCGATTTCGTGTGCGCGCTCGGCACTGCGCACCAGCAAAAGATTGGTCGCGTTCACCGACGCAATGGCCAACAGCAGGGCGACCGAACCGAACAGCACCCACAACACGCGCCGGAGGTCGTCGCTGGCCATCCACGTCCGCGACGGGATCAGGCGCACGCCGAGTCCCTTGTTCTCCGGGTAGGCGGCTTCGAGCTCGCGCGCGATGCGACCAAGATCGTCGAGCGCGGCCCCGGCCGCGACGCCTGGCTTCAACCGTCCGACGACGGCGTACTCCCAACTCGATCGGTTCGCGTCCCGTTGCCGCACGAACGGCACGAACACATCGGCGTTGTCGAGCCACGGCGTGCCTGGCGGGAGTACACCGATCATCAGAAACGGCCGGCCGTCGAGCGTGATGGTGCGGCCGACAGTTGAAGGGGCGCGCGCGAAATGTCGCGTCCACAGTCCGTGCGAGATGAGCACATGGTCGTCCGGTGCCCCCGGATCGTCCTCGCCAGGTTCGAACAGGCGGCCGGCGACCGGGTTGATGCCGAGGCTGCTGAAGAACCCGACGCTGACCATCGCGCCCCTGAGGCGCTCGGCCGCATCAAACCCGGTGAGGCTGAAGCTGGCGCCGTGCCACGCGCCGAACTGTGCGAACGTCCGGTTCCGGTCGTGCAGATCCCAGAAGTTGGCGGCGCTGAGCGAGATCTCATACATCTGTCGCGCCGGCATCGTACCGACGACCTGGACGACGCAATCCGGCTCGGCGAACGGCAGCGGCTCGAAGAGCACGCCGTGCACGACGCTGAAGAGGGCGGTCGAGGCGCCAATCCCCAGCGCGAGCATGCCGACGACGGCCGCTGCGAACACTGGTTGGCGGTGCGTGAGCCGCAACGCGGCGCCTATATCTCGAGCAATTCTGGTCATGACGAGCCTCGAGAAGCGCGATTGATGGCCGGCCGCAGCCGGCAGCTGGAGCACCTGATCGAACCTGACGCGCAGAATGAAGCTCACGACATCGGCACAGCCGCGCGCGACCGCCGCGATCCGACCGAAGACGCCGCGCCGCGCCCACTCGACCGAGAGGCAGTGCACGAACGTGTCTTCCATTTCTGGCCCGTACCTCCGCCTCGTGCCGGACGGGCAGGCGTAGAGCAGCGCGCGATAGATGAAGCGCAGGACGGTCATCACGTGGTTTGCGGCCGCTTGATCAGCCGTTTGGCGCGTGCGGCGTCGACGAAGCGCGCCATCCGGGCAGCCTCGTCCGCGCAGAGTCGGCGGCCGAGCGGCGTGATGCGATAGAAGCGGGGCCGTCCGCCGCCAGCAGCGAATGTCTTCGGCGCCGGCGCATCCTCGACCATTCCGGCATCGACCATCTTCTTCAACGCGCCGTACAGCATGCCGGGCCACAGGTGCATGTGACCGTCCGTCCGTTCGAACACTTCTTTGGTGATCGCAAGGCCGTGCAGCGGCTGATCGGCCAGCGCCAGGAGGATCTGGAACCAGTGGGATGACAGCGGCCGGGCTTCTCGGTGCGTCATGGTTCAGGCGAGTATATACAAATCCGTATATACGCCACCTATAGACGACGGACGCGGCTGATTGGTTGCTCCCCGGCGGGCAACCCCGTGGTGTATCGTCTCCGGGTTCAGGCGGGGGGTGAACGGATGAAACCTCCATTCAAGAGGGTCCCATGCGACTGCTGCGTGCCGCGCTCCTGACCTCGCTGGTTGCCGCCGGCTCCGCGTACGTGCGAGCCGAGACGGTGCCGTACGACCATATGCATCTGGCGGCGCCCGATCAGGCGAAGGCCGTCGAGTGGTACCAGCGGATGTTCGGCGGACAGCCGACCCGCGAAGGGAAGGACCGTTTGCTCTTTGGGCACACGCGTTTCATCTGGTTGAAATCGGCCACCGCCCAGCCGAGCGCAGGCTCGACCATCGATCACATCGCCTTCTCGGTTCCCGATGTCGACGCGAAGATGAAAGAACTCGCCGCCGCGGGCGTCGCGGTCATCCCACCGGTGCGCGAGATGTCAGGAGGGATGCGGCTCGGCGTCGTCGAGGATCCCTGGGGAGCGCGAATCGAAGTGCTGCAGGATCGCGATCGTCTCGGCTTCCACCACGTCCACCTGCGCGCGCCGGATCCGCAGGCCGCCCTCTCCTGGTACCAGCAGCGGTTCGGTGGCGAACGCGCGACGCTCAAGGGCGGCGTCGAGGGCCTGAAGTACGGCGAGATGCTGGTCCTCGTGCAGAAGGCTGAAACGGCGCCCGCCGCGAGCGCCGGCCGGGCGCTCGATCATGTCGGCTGGGCGTCGCGAACCTCGACGCGACGCTTTCGGGTCTCAAGGGGATCAAGGTCCTGCAGGATCCGACGGAGCTGCAGTTGGCGACCGGCAAGGTCCGCTTCGCGTTCGTCGAGGACCCGAACGGCACGAAGATCGAGATCGTGCAACGCTGAAGGCAGAACGCTGAATTCCGAATCAGGGCAGTAACACTGACGGCACGCGGCCCGATACCGGGTTCTTGTAGTGGAACGGCACGGCCGCGACTTTGGGGAATGGCGCCGCGATCGATCCTCGGAGCGGACGGTCGGGCGGGAACTCCCTGGCCAACGCCGCCGGCGGCGCGGTGGGTGGCGTCGTGACGCGGACCCAGCCGCCGCGCGACGCCGCGGTCCAGACGTAGTCAAGGTCCATGCCCGAAAGCTTCCAGGCGCCGTCTTCGATGATCGACGTGTTCTCGTAGATCCCGGAGATCCAGGATCCTTCTCCGCCCGCCGGACCGCCGAGCTGAAACAGCCGCGCGCGGATCTTCGCGCTCCGCGCGTCCGCCGAGACGTGGATGACCGGCTGCACCACCTGATGGACGGTGAGGACGTTCGGCGACTTCGGATTCGGATAGCGCAGCTTCAGCGACTGCCGGATCCGCTCGCGGCCGACGTACGTGCCGACGTACGAGAGTTCCTTCCAGCCGTCCTTCGAGAAGAGGTCCGCGGTCTCGTCCCATGCGAACTCGTCGATGTAGTAGCCGTACGCGGTGGCGAGGTTTTCCGACGCGTGATAGGCGATGCACCGCTTTGCGGAAAGCTCCGTCGCGGCGAGAAGCGATGCGAGCGAGGCTGCAGTCTTCACGGCGGGCGCCGCCGGTTTGTCCGCCGAAGCGCGAAGCGCGAAGGCGGAGGTGCCCTCGGGGTACTGGGGAGGACGGCCTGTCACTGGGTGATTGAAGTGCAGGGGCGCGATATGGAAGCGGGGGAAGATCTCGTACGCCGCGGTCGGCGCCCGGTCGGGAGGGAACTTGCGGCTTGGTCCGGGCGCAGGCTGCGCATCCTTCGCCCACCCTTTCTCGGCATCGACGATAAAGCGCGGGTAGACGTGCAGGGCCTTGAACTTCCACACGCCGCCTTGTTTGACGAACTCGTTCTCGTAGATCGACTGGCTCCAGAGCGCACGTCCACCGGTCGTCCCTGACATGCCGAGGTCGGTGCCGCGCGCGCGGGCGGTGCGGCCGTCGGGCATCACGGTCACGATGGTCTGCAGGTGGACGTGATCGTTGATCTCGCCTTCGACGAGTCCCGCCGGGCCGAACGCGTTCAACCCGCGGCGGATGCTCGTCGGTCCCACGTACACGCCCTGCAGACCGATTTCCATCGTGCCGTCCGCCGCGAACAGATCCGCCACGTCGTCCCACATCTTGCGATCGACGTAGTAGCCGTACGCGTGCTGGAGGTTCGTGATCTCGATCTCGTCGCTCAAGCGCTGCGCACGCGCGGCGAGATCCGTCAGGCGCGTCGCGAGCGCGGCCAGTGTCGGCGACTCTCCGCGTGACGCGTTGGGCGTGGATACCGGTTCATCGAGGATGGGCCGGCCGACGCGCGACGCCTCGAAGTGGAACGGCGTCGGCTGGTTCGTGGCCGTCCAGCCCGGATTCTCATAGCGGCCCGAGTACTGAGGGAGGTAGCGGACCTCCTTCATCTTCCAGACGCCGTTTTCGCGGATGTACTGGTTCTCGTACACGCCGCCGGCCCAGGACGCCGACCCTCCATATCCACCCAGCATCGCCATGATGTGCCAGCGGGCCTTCCCTGACTGGCCGTCGGCGGCGAGCGTCACGACCGGCTGCATCGAGATGTGGGGGTATATGCGTCCGTCGGCGAGGCCGAGGCGTCCCTGTCCGACCTCTTTTAGAAAGAGCGAGCGAATCCCCTCGCGATCGAGCGCGCCCTGCGTGTAGTAGCCGATGCCCGTGTCGGCGAACAGGTCCGCGAAGTCGTGCCACAGGCCCAGCTCCGAGTAGTGGCCGTAGGCGTGCTGGAGTCGCTTGATCGCAGAGATGGCTTCGACGCGCTCGATTGACGACTCGAGCCGGTCGATGCGCGCAGACTCTGCCAGAAGCGCCGACGACGCAGGCCGCTGCAGCGCGGACATCCAGACAGCCGCGAGGGCCAGGCCCGCGATCGCCGCGCCGCGTTTGATGCGCATCATGATCAATCGCCTTCGTCCTTCGCTCCGTAGGGAACGGGCTTCAGCCCGTTCCGCGGCGTCCTCCACCGAGGCGAGCGCCGGCCGGAAGGGTCATGGGCCGGTGGATTTTATAACGCCTGGCCCGTTCTCAATCGCTGCGCAGCGCCTCGATGGGATCGATCGCCGCGGCACGCCGGACGGGCGCCCAGCACGCGACCAGCGTTATGCCGGCGAACAGCAGCCCGGCGCCGATGAGCGTTGCGGGATCGGTCGGCTCCACGTTGAAGAGAAACGATTGCAGCGCACGGGACAATCCCAGGCCCGCGACGATGCCGAGGACGATGCCCGCGGCGACGAGCCGGAATCCCTCGCCGACGATCAGATTGCGGATGTCGCCGCGCGCCGCCCCGACCGCCGTGCGAATCGCGATCTCGCGCCGGCGCGACGCCACCGACAGGGCGAGCACACCGTAGACGCCGACGATCGTCAGTATCGTCCCGACCAGCGAAAACCCGACCAGCAGCTGGCGCGCGAAGGACCGCGAGGCGAGCGAGTCGGCGCGAATCTCGTCCAGCGTCTTCACGCGTTCGACGCCCACGGTGGAATCCACCTCACGCAGCTCGCGTTGAATCGCGGCGATCACGGTTCGCGGATCGGCCGCCGTCCTGACGACCAGATCCTTCGAGTACGCCGACGCCTGCCAGAGGCACAGGTAGATTTCTGGTGACGGCGCCTGGGTCAGGTCGCCTGTCCGCGCGGCCGCGACGACGCCGACGATCTCGCTCGGCGGACGTTCGCGTCCCTGCAGCCACAGCTTCTTGCCGATGGCGCCCGTTCCTGAGAAATAGCGATCCGCCAGCGTTCTGTTGACGATGGCGACCGACGGGGCCCCGCGCTTGTCGCTTGCGCGGAAATCGCGGCCCCCGGCCACCTTAAACCCGAGCAGATCGAAATAACCGGGCGTGACCGAGCGCAGCGGCACAGCCACGCGATCGCTCGGCCGCGTCACGGGATGCCCTTCGATCTCCACGAGGCCCGGCCAGTCGTTGCCGGTCAGCGGAGTGCCCCACGCGAAGGCAGCCTGCCGGACGCCGGGCAGCGCCGAAATGCGTTCGAGCGCGCGGGTGTGAAAGCTGTCCCAATCGCCCTGCACGGCCGTCACCGTCATCGTCAGGACGCGATCCGTGACGTAGCCGCTCTTCACGGTCGCGACGTTGTGCAGCGTACGAATCAACAATCCGGCGCCGACCAGGAGCGCGAGCGTCAGCGCCGTCTGGAACGTCGTCACCAGCCTGAGCGCCCGGCGTTCGCCGCGGCCTGCGCTGCTGCGCGGCCCGGCGCTGTTGAGCGCGGCGACCGGATCGAAGCGCGCGACGCGAAGCGCCGGCACCATCGCGCCGAAGAGCGCGGCGATGGCCGCCGCCGCGCATCCGCACGCGAGCAGCGGCCAGCCGGCTGTGACGGCGTCGAGGCGAGGAATGGCATGTCCACCGATCGCCTTGAAAACTCGGACGATGGCGAAGGCGAGCGCGACGCCGCCGGCTCCGCCGATGAGCGCGAGGGCGAGGCTTTCGATCGAGGCCTGTCGGAACAAGGCCGCGCGACCGACGCCCAGCGCCGTGCGAACGGCGTACTCCTGCTGCCGTTGCATGCCGCGGACCAGCAGCAGCGCTGCCGTGTTGCCGCAGGCAATCAGGAGCACGAGAGCTGCGGCCCCGAACAGCGGCAGGAGAATGCGCACGCCGTCACGATTCATCACGGCCGAGAGCGCCTGCACGTGTGGCGTCCGTCCCTCCAGTTCGCGGTCGGCTTGCACCTCCTGCGCACCGAGTACCGCCAACTCGGATTGCGCCTGCTCGGTCGTGACCGCCTGTTTCAACCGGCCGATCAGATCCCACGCCGATTGTCTGAGCCTTTGAGGATTGGGGCCGCCCGGCATGAAGATGTCGACTGTCGCGTTCATGTCGTAATTCGGCTCCTGCGACGCGCCGGGCGACGGCAGAAAGCGAATGCCCGGCGGCATGACGCCGATGACCGTGGGCGGCGTGTCGCGCCGGCTGATGCGAATCGTCTTCCCGATGACCGTGCGATCCCCATTGAAGCGGCGCTGCCAGAATTCATAGCCGAGGATCACGACGGTGGTGGGGGGCTTCGTGTCCGACGGCGCGAACGCGCGTCCGAGGATCGGCTGCAGTCCGAGTACGCGGAAATAGTCGGGCGTCACCACCATGCCTTGAAACGACTGGCTGCCCTGCGGGTCGACGACGAAATTGAACGTCCACCCGTACGCGGCGATGCCGTCGAACGATTTCGCCTGTTGCTGCCATTCGAGCCACTGCACGGCAGGCGTGGCTTCGAGCCGCTCGGTCCTGAGGTTGTCGGACCGGAGCGACGAGATGAGCACGAGCCGCTCGGGATCGCGGTAGGGCGGCGGCGTGAGCAGGACGCCCTGCACCAGGCTGAACACCGCTGCCGTGGCGCCGATGCCGAGCGTGAGCGTTCCGGCCGCGACTGCCGTAAAGGCGGGCCGCTTGATCAGCATCCGAATGGCAAGTCGAAGGTCCTGCAGCACGCGGCCTCCATGAGATCGAAGGGATTAGACGGATGCTGGGGTCGAAGGGCTGTCGCCAGCATCTTCTCATGAGGGCGACGGCGTTGACGGGCCGCCGGGAGACAGCTACAGTCCAGCTTCGCCTCTGGATTCGTCGATCACGAGCCGCTTCACGAGGGTTGCCCATGCGACGTCTGTTGTTCGCTGTCTCTTTCTCGATGCTGTGCGCGTCAGCCGGCGTGGCCGCACAATGGCTGAATTACAAGGACCCGGCCGTGCCACGCACGCGCGACGGCAAGCCGCGGCTCGACGCGCCCGCGCCTCGCGGGCTGGACGGCCATCCGGATCTGTCCGGCGTGTGGATGCACGAGAAGACGACGGTGGAGGAAGTGCGGCGGCTGTTTGGGGCCCGGATAGACGAAGCGATCAAGGTCGACGTGCCGGGAATGGAAATCGGCACGCAGCACAAGTACGGCTTGAACATCCTGATCGACGTCAAGCCCGAAGACTCGCCGATGCGTCCGGAAACTGCGAAGGCGCTCGCAGAGCGCCTCGCCAACCCGCCGCCGGTCGATCTCTGCGACCCGACGACTCTCCCTCCTGGATTCCCGCTGGCAGGGCTGCTTTCCGAGCCCATCAAGATCGTCCAGGCGCCGCGGACGACAATGGTGTTGTACGAGGTGGGGAACAGCTTTCGTCAGATCTACACGGACGGCCGAGGACTTCCGACCGACATCAACCTCCCTGCGTATCTGGGCTACTCAGTTGGTCGCTGGGAGCGCGACACGTTCATCGTCGAGACGGTCGGGTTCAACGACAAGACCACGCTCGACGGCATGGGCCACCCGCACAGCGATCAGCTGCGCGTCACTGAGCGGTTCCGTCGCCGCGATTTCGGCCACCTCGATCTGGAGATGACGTTCGACGATCCGAAGATGTACACGCGGCCGTTCACCGTGCGGATCCCGCACGACCTGCTGGTCGATCAGGACATCTTCGAGATGTTTCCAGAGAACGAGAAGGACTGCGCGCACATCGGCAAGAAATAGCGAGGGGACGGGCTGAAGCCCGTCCCCTACCGATCGGTACGATCGCGCGTGAATCGCGTGTAGCTGAACGTCTGTCTCGCGCCGGATGGCGTGACGTGTTCCTCGCGCACCGATTCGACCTTGGCGAAGCCGGCGCCGAGTTCGGCCGCAAGCGTCTCCGACGAGTAGCGCAGAACAGGAAGGCCGCTGCACCTGGTCGGGCCATCGAGCGCGAACGAGGCGATGACGACGGCGCCGCCTGCGCGGACGGCGCGACGCAGGCGATCGATGTACCGTCGGCGAGCCTCGGCGTCCGTCAGGAAGTGGAACAACGCACGATCGTGCCAGATCTCAACGGTCGGGACGTCCCAGTCAGACGTGACGTCCGCCTCGATCCACGCCACGGTCCGATGGCGTGCCCCCAGTCTGGCCCTGGCGCGCTCGAGCGCCACGTGTGAGATGTCGAGCACGTACACGCACGTCAGACCACGATCCAGCAGACGATCCACCAGCTCGGAATCGCCGCCGCCGATATCGATGACGCAGCTGGCAGCCGTCATGCCGGCGCGCTCGAGCAGCTGCAACGACACGTCCGGAGACGGCTGAAACCAGCTCGACGATCCGGGACGTTGTCGGGTGTAGACAGCATTCCAGTGGGCGTGAGGATCCATCAGCGCACGCGTCGGCGGAGCTCGTCGAGAAAATTCTCCACAACCATCAGATGTCGCCGGTCCTCGGGCGGGCCCGCCGGCATGAGCGCCACGAGCCGCTTCGCATCGGCGGTCACGTCGAAGTTCAGCGACAACCCGATGTCGCCGAGGCGGGTCGTCGACCACACGCGCGGCTTGTCGGCGGCAAACATGTCGCCCTGCGCTGTATAGCTGGCCGCCATGATCACGTTGTCTTCCGTCCGCCACACGAGCTGCGGCGTCTTCTGCGCCCACTCGGGATACACGCCGCCGGTGCTCGAGATCTGCCAGGCGTGGCCTGACGCGGCCGGCGGGAACGGGCGCACGTAAATCTGAAAGCTGCCTGACGCATTCGAGGCGTAGGCGAGCCATCGGCCATCGGGCGAGAACGCGGGGTGGCGCTCGTCGGCGTCCTCAGGCGTCACCTGGCGCGGCATGCCCGCTCGAAGCGTGGCGCCGCTGCGATCGATCGGGACCGTCCAGAGCCGATAGCCAGTCGTGCTCCGGCTGGCCTCCATGAATGCGAGCTGCTTGCCGTCCTGCGTGAACCACCATGGAAACTGCAGGTTCTGGCTTCGCGTGAGCGGCTGCGGGTTGCCGCCGTCCGGTGAGATCCAGAACATGCCGCCGGGCGCCTGGAAGACCAGCGCGCGTCCGTCGGGCGTCCACAACGGGCCGGGGTCGCCGCCGAGGCCGGTCGTCAATCGGCGCAGCAGATCGCGCGGTCGCTCGTAGATCCAGATATCGGCGTTCGAGGCGTCGGTCACTTCGAGCGCGAGGCGCTGGCCGTCGGGCGAGAGGCGCGGCCGTTCGTACGAGCCAGGTTTGGCGAGCAGCGGCTGGACGCGCCCCTCTTCGTCGAGCCACTGGACGGTGACGAGCCGGCTGCCGGCCGTGCCGCTTCGATAGATGAGCGTGCCGGAATCCGCCGCGTGATACTGCGCCGCCCCGTTGCCGGTGCTGTAGCTGACATGCTCGACGAGCGGCACGGGAGTGCCGCGCACGGCGAGCCGCTCGGCATCGAAGGCCACCGCGAAGAGCGTGCCGCGGCTCACGTACAGCAAGTGGCCGCTCGGTACATAACGGCCGAACGTGGCGTCGCGCAGCAGCACCGCCGTGCGGCGATCGCGCAGCGACACCGCTTCGATCGTCGCGCCGTCGAAGGCGCCCGTCGTCGTATGCGCCGTGAACAGCACCGCCTGCCCGCCCGGCAGCACTTGCGGCCACCGCTGCGTCAGCTGATGACGCGTCGCATCGGGTTCGCTGATCGCCGACGGCACGCCGCCCGCAGCCGGGATTTTCGAAAGGCCTCCAGGCACCGACAGCGTCGCGATGATGCTGTCATCGTCGGTCCACGTACCGCCGCGGCCGCCCGTCGCCGGGCACAGCGCGATCACCGGACCACCGTCGACCGCGATCTTCTTCAGCTGCCCCTGCGCGAAGAACGCGACCCACTGTCCGTTCGGTGAAAAGAACGGCGCATACGCGCCTCCCGTGCCGGCCAGCGGCGCCGCGCTCGGCTGATCGAGCCGCCGCGTGTACAGCTGCGACTGTGACACATACACCAGACGTGTGCCGTCCGGCGAGAGCACGGCGTCGGGCCCCGCGAGCGATCCCAGCGAGGTCTCCGCACCGAGGTCGACGTCCAGGCGCACGACGGGCTTGAGCGTTGATCCGGTCGAACGGCCGACGCGCCAGGCTGCGGCGGCCGCGACCACGACGATCGCCGCCGCTGCGGCGGCCGGCGCCCACCGTCGCGGCCGCCGCTGTTCCGGCGGCGGCGCGGCTTCGAGAAGGAGCGACACGTCCCCGAGATCGCGCAGCCGCTCGCGCGGCTCACGTGCGAGGCACTTGCGGAGCAGCGGCCGCAGGTCGGCGGGCACGCGCGACCAGTCGGGCTCCCTGGTCAGCACTGCCGCCACGATGTCGGAAACAGTCGGCGCGTCGAACAGGCGATCGCCAGCCAGCATTTCGTAAAGGATGCAGCCGAACGCCCAGATGTCGGCGCGCTTGTCGGCTGGTGCGCCGCGCATCTGCTCCGGGCTCATGTACGCCGCGGTGCCGATCAGCACACCGGCCCGCGACACCATGAAGCGGTCGGTCGTCGCCCCGTCTTTCGGATCGCTGCCGCTTTCCGACTCGAACGGTTTGGCGAGCCCGAAGTCGAGCACCTTCACGGCGCCGTCCGTGCGGACCTTGACGTTCGAGGGCTTCAGGTCGCGGTGCACGATGCCATGGTCGTGCGCCGCCACGAGCGCGTCGGCGAGCTGCGAGGCGATCCGGACGACTTCCTGCCGCGGGACGGGCCCTCGCGCGATGTAATCGGCGAGCGTGGGGCCCTCGACGAGTTCGAGCACGAGCGCGGGCGAGTCGCCGGTCTGTTCGACGCCGTAGATGGCGCCGATGTGGGGATGGTTGAGCGCCGCCAG
>Ga0066903_100000496_pt1 | contig 24914 bp, 25 predicted proteins | sample PanSoiMetaGPlot1_FD_67491 | JGI IMG/M metagenome (GOLD analysis project Ga0066903, IMG submission 67491) | Tropical forest soil microbial communities from Panama analyzed to predict greenhouse gas emissions - Panama Soil - Plot 1 (version 2) | ecosystem: Environmental > Terrestrial > Soil >... | reverse complement strand
CATGCGCGCACTCGGCTCCACCCAAACGACCGATAGCCATAGTCCGTTTCTGAATAGACCGACTGGGCGGCGTCCGCTGGAGGCGAGGATTTTTTCTTGGCTGACGTTGTCATCTCTTCTGCCAGCGAACTCCCTTGCATCCTTGGCGGTATAGCCACGCCCGCTTCTTTGAGGATGGTTGGTGCAACGTCTACGAGGCCCACACGCCGCTCAAGTCTCTTCCCCCCGACTGGATCCACCGGAAGCTTAAACAGCAATGGCACGTGCACCGTCTCATCGTAAAGAAAAATCCCGTGCCGCTGTTCACCGTGCTCTCCGAAGGCCTCACCGTGATCTGCCATTACGGCGATCAGAGTATTTCGATACAATCCCCGACTCTGCAGAGCTGAAATCAACTTTCCGACCATTGCGTCCGTGTACGCAATTTCGCCATCGTAAGGGGCGGACTTGTATTTCGTCTTAAAGGGTTCCGGTGGATCGTAGGGGTCATGCGGATCGTAAAGATGGATCCACACGAAGAATGGGCCTTGCCGCGGCCTGTTCAACCATCTCACAGCATGGCTGACGACATCCCCAGCCCGTCGCTCCAACGAGTGATATCGGTCTTCGCCATCTGCTGGTGCATGGAAGCCGGCATCATACGTGTCAAAGCCCCGCTCAAATCCCGGCGCCGCTCTGGCCTCCGGGTCAAGCACCAATGCCCCTACAAACGCCGCAGTCTTGTAACCGCCACGTTTCAATTGATCGGGAAGGTAAGGGATATCTTCGGCCAGCGCATCGCCCATAGCACCCACGTGGTGGAACTGCGGATACGTCCCTGTCAGGACCGTTGCGTGTGACGGACTGGTCAGAGGTACCTGGGAATATGCTCGCGTAAACACGACTCCCTGGCTGGCGAGCGTATCGAGGTTCGGCGTCAATCCACGTTTCGAGCCCAAAAAACCCATCCGGTCTGTGCGAGTGGTATCGAGAGTGATGAGAACAACATTCGGGTGGCCGGAAGCGTGGGCAGATGGAAGCACCGCAACAAATATCAGGATCGCAAGAAACACAGAGGACACGTAGTGTGGACGCATGAGTCGCGTAGAGTCTAGCACGGGTTTCATTCCATTCATTGGCCCGAACATCTCAACGCTGCGAGAATCAGAGTCGAATGACTCTAGGAAATCCGGCCGGGAGAAACAACTAGAGCTTGTAGTGGTGAAACCTTCTGCACACTTGCTCCAGAGAAATGCACATGTTTCAAAATTTTGATTCGCAAACGCTTATTTGCTCTTGACTTCAAGCGAAGAGCAGATAAGAATCTTCGCGCTTCGGTCGTATGACTCGCTGCGAATTCCTTAAGAATCGCTTGGTTTCTCCGGCCGGACATAACGGGTTAGATCACAGCACTGGGATCTGGAGCCAGGAAAAACCTTGCGCCGATTCTTCGCAGTCCCACCCCAAAAAGAGAAAGAACTAAAAAACTACAGAGGAGAACAATCTTGAAGAGAACATTGCTTGGGCTGTTTCTGTGCATGACACTGGTAGCTCTTTGCACCGTTGGGTTCGCTGCTGACAAGGGCCGTCCAGGATATGCCGCAACCGTAGTAGACAAAGCCAAAGCTCATCCGCCCGTTGACCAAGATGGTCTGACCGCCTTCCGCCTTTTGTTCAGCAACTTTGGACCAGACCCGACCGATCTGTACGACGCCAGCAATGGCTACTTTGTTTCTGGACCAAACAACGCATTTAACGGCCAGATGCAGGACATCGCCATTCCCTTCAAAGCAAGGGCCAATGCGAATGTCGTTGGCATTAAGTATGCAGTTCAAGAGTACCTCGAACTCGGTGCTGCTGGTTTCAAAGCCAGCCTGAACGCAGATGCGGGTGGCTTGCCTGGTGCATCCCTTGCCTCAGCAGATGTGAAGATCAAAATTAGCTTTGGCGATCCCTGCTGCGCTCTGACCCAGTGGAAGCTGACGACACCCGTGGCTGTAACCAAGGGAACCCAGTACTGGGTAGTTGGAACCACGGATCAGAAAACCAACACGGCGATCAACACTTGGAGCTTCGTGTACAACGATGCGCCAGGAACATTCGCTTTCCAACAGGATAACGGTGGCTGGATCCTCTTGACCGCAGGATATGGCTATCCGCCGTCCGCAGTCGCAGTCTACGCTCAGTAGTGTTGCCTTCGCTTTAAACAACCGCTGGCTGAAGAGCCAGCGGTTTTTTCTTTCGGTGGCAAGTTGGTCCGCCGAACAACTTGCCTTCAGCCTCAATTAGAGTCCGTGTTGTTTCTGCTCGGCTCGCAGAAAAGAATCAAAGAAGCACTCCCTTACTTAAAAACTGCCGCACGGCTGCAACCCAACTTACCCGAACCGCACGAGTACTTAGCTGATGCTTATACCGAGTTAGGACAGCAGCAGAATGCAGCGCAAGAAAGCGCGTTGGCTGAGAAACTCAAGCGATCAAGGTAGGAAAATCAGCTTCTTCGCTTATATAGCACCTGAAACTCAAATCCAGGATTCGGCGGGAACAGCTCTGCAACTTTTCGTAGCCGTTCCGCCAGTTGCTGCGGTGCCAGCAAAGGATAATCTCTCTCACGCAGGTCGTAATAATCCACATCTATAAATAAAGATAGTAAGTAGATGGAAATCGCGTCGGCAAAGGTCGCCGCGAAGTATTCGTTCTTGTACTTCTCAGCCTCTGGTCCGTGGGTCGCTGCATATTTCCGTGATTCCCAGGCATCAAGCGAAGTTTCACCGCGAGCGCCGGCTTCTACCTGCTTCCAGACCAGGTCCGAAAATTCCCGCGAAACCCCCGCTCGCTCTACCACTGCATGCCCGACGTTGATGTAAAACTCAAACGCTACCGAAAACTTGTCGTCCATGAGGCGGGTTGAGATAAAGACGCACTGCGAATCGCCCAGGTCTAGATTTCGATGGCAAACCGCATTGTCGCTAAGCGCGATATCGTAACGGTCGGCAATCACTGTCTCGTCCCCCTGGTTCACAGTTAACGGAACGAAATAGTAGGCCTTTCGTTTGAGAGCAGCTGCTGCGATATCGGGCACAGCGGCCACCATCCGCTCCAGATCGGCTTCTGGGACAGTGATTTCGCCCGCGCGGGCGTAACAGATGCCGTTCGGCGCTTGTGACACCGGGGTTTGACGAACGACCTCCGCAGGAGGCCGTGTGATTGCCGGGGCTGCCTGAGACATAGAAATATTCTAGCGCACCCGGCCATCAAGGTTGTCCCGGCCCACCAGACTCGTACGCCACCGCCGCAATGCTGGTTCCGGACAGGAATTGTCTCCACGCCGGGGCTACAATGAATTTCTGTATGGACGCGGGAAATGCCATTCGGTCGCGCTGGTTCTGGATCCCTATCCGAGTCCTGCTCCTCTCGTTTCTATTGTCATTATTGGCCTTCGCGGGCAGCCTGCTCCTCGGAATCGTTGGCGTCGTCATCCTGGGCTGGATTCGCCACACAGAACCGAACATGACATTGGCGTATCGCAACGTTGCCGTCCCGAGTGCAATTCTGGCCGGTATTGCCGCGCTCATTTCGTTTGCCTTCATCGAAGTTCGCCGCTACCGGCAGGCGCGCGCACTGGCGGCCATAGAACGATCCAGTTCTTCTCCCGTAACGTTTAGCAATCGGTAAGATTTAGAATGATTCTGATGCGTCCGCGCATAGCGATACCCGTACCCCATTCGACCGATCATGACTATGCTCAGCGTGCGTTGCCACAATACGAACGCGCCGTGACCATGGCCGGCGGCGAGCCGGTGCGGATTCCTGTCGACCTCACGCCTGCGGAGATCATGAAACAGATCGAGCGTTGCGACGCCGTCTTGCTTCCCGGCAGCAAGGCAGATGTCGATCCCGAAAAGTATGGCGCTTCACGAGATCCCGCCACTGCTTCCGCGGATTCCGGCCGCGACACGGTTGATGAGTTGCTGCTACAGGACGCTTACAACATGCGGAAGCCAATCCTTGGCATCTGCTATGGCCTGCAAATCCTGAACGTCTATCGCACCGGAACATTGCTGCAGCATATCGAGTCGGACATCAACCATGACGCGGGACGTAAGGTACCTATCGCGCACGCGGTCGACCTCGCGCCAGGGTCAAAGTTGGCGGAGATCGTAGGCCAGTCTGCCGAAGTCCCTGTCAACTCCAGCCATCATCAATCTGCTGAGGTGATTGGAGACGGCCTGCGCATTGTTGCGCGCTCGCCGAAAGACGGAATCGTCGAAGCCATCGAAGGAACTGCGCCCGATCATTTTGTGCTTGCAGTGCAGTGGCACCCAGAGCGCTCGGTGGATGATGACGAGCCTTCCCGACGGATTTTTAAGGCTTTAGTAGACGCTGCCAAAGCTCGGCGTGAAAAGCTGGTAGGAGAGTTCGAAGCGCTCTAGCCTGTACGACCGCAGCTTAGATGAACTATTTCCTTTTTCCTTGCTTCCTCTCAAGTAGTACGGCTACATGAGCGATCGCGGCGTTATCCGTTCCCATGCCTTCGGGAGTCTTGGCTTTGATTCCGACACAATCCATGGCAATGCCTAAAAGTTTAGCTACGTGTTTTCGGATTGCCGCTGCGTGCGGGCCAATTTTCGGCGCAGCAAGGATTAACGTCGAATCGACATTGCCCACTTCGTAGCCAGCCTGGCCAACTCGCTTCAAAGCGTCGCGTAAGAAAACCGCCGAGTCCGCGCCCTTCCACTTCGCATCCGAAGGTGGAAACAGCGATCCAATATCGGGCCCGGCAATGGCGCCCAACAAGGCATCGGTGATCGCGTGCAGCAGCACGTCTCCATCCGAATGCCCACCCAGGCCTTTCGGATGTTTCAATTCGACGCCACCGATTTTCAGCGGAATACCTCGCTTGAACTCGTGCGAGTCCCATCCGAATCCGATTCTCATGCGTTGAGGTGTGTTGTGAGATCGAGGCATTACGATTTTAGGAAGAACTCCGCCAGTTCCAGATCAGCTGGCGTCGTGATCTTGATGTTTCGCGGCGAGCCCATAACAACCGCCACTTGATGGCCCGATCGCTCCACCAGCGAAGCCTCATCGGTTCCCAAGAAGCCATCTGCCGTCGCTTCGTCAAAAGCCTTCTTCAGCACTCCGTAACGAAATCCCTGCGGCGTTTGTGCCATAACCACGCGTTCCCGTGGAAATGTCGCAGTCACCAGCGCGCCATCGGCCGTCCGTTCCACTTGCTTTACGGTATCGACAGCCGGCATTCCGGCGATCGCCGCTCCGTATTTTTGAGCAGCGCTAATGACAGCTTCGATAATCTCATTCGTCACAAACGGACGCACGGCATCGTGTATGAGCACGATATCCTCTTCGGCAGCGTCGATCGCAGCCAGCGCGTTCGCCACGGAATGCTGGCGATGCTCGCCTCCCTCGACGAAGTGAACCTTCTTCTGGATGCCTTTCTCATACTCGGCGAGACGGCCCTGGAAGTCTGCGATTTCGTTCTTCCGCAATGCGACGAAGATTTCAGAAACCGGTGAGGCGGCGAATTTGCGCAGCGTATGTACCAGGATCGGCGTCCCGCCGAGGTCCACGAACTGTTTCGAAGGCGCAGCCTTCTTACCCTTTCCAGGCGGGACCGTCATGCGGGTTCCTAGTCCGGCCGCCGGAATGATGGCAATCATCTTCATGTGGGGCGATAAGTATACAGGCCCACGGCTATTCGCTGGGGAGAGAACCCCGTTGGCCGCCCTCGGCTCCTCAGGGTTCCACGGTATGCCCATTTTGCAAAGCGGCATGCACTTCTTGCCGCCTCGGTCCGGCTATGCCCACCCCACAATCTGGCGCCCCATCTGCAACTTAGGTCATAACACACGGTTAGGAGCATCTCCTCCAGCGGAGAAAATGGCATGCTGCTTGCCTCTGTGCTTTGTGCATCAGAGTTAAGGGACGTCGCTGATGTGGGAGGTTCTGTGAAGCAACGTCGTTCTTGTCTCGCCTTAGTCGCCTTTTGCGCTACCACCGCTTTTGTGGCGTCATTGGCGTTAGCTATCGTTTTTGTCAGCGCCACTGCAGCCTACGCTCTTGCTGCCGCCTTTACCCCAGATAACGTGGTTCAGGAATTCTCCGGCGTTCTAAGCGACAGTCATTGCGTGGGCAGGCACATGATGCAGGACAAGAGCGTAGAAGACTGCGTCAGGACGTGCATTCAGCAAGGTTCAAAGTACGTCCTGGTGGATGGCGAGCATGTTTACACGCTCGACGGCGATATCTCACGATTTACTACGCTGGCTGGCGAGAGGGTGACAGTCGCCGGAGTACTCGACGGAACCAACATCAAGGTCAGCGCAATCAATCCGATTCGTCCTTCTCCTCCTGGAGCATGAAACATTAAAGGCGGAGGCACATGGCCTCCGCCTCGTTGAAAATCCATTAAGACAGTATCTATTCTGCGGGACGCTCCGCCATCGCTGCCTGCGGCTTCTTTACTTCAACCGTCGGCAAAGTTGGCGCCGATACCGGCACTCCCGGGCGAGAGTCTGTGTTGCGAGTCGTGCTCCTGTCGTCCCACTTGCCAAAGATCATCTTTCCCGCTGTGGTTTGCAGAACCGATGTGACAGCAACTTCGATCGTTTTGCCGATCATCTTTCGCGCGTTGTCCACCACCACCATGGTCCCATCATCCAGATAGGCGACACCTTGGTTGTATTCCTTGCCTTCTTTGAGGATGAATACCTTCATCGTCTCGCCCGGCAGGACGATCGGCTTCAGCGAGTTTGCCAGCTCATTGATGTTGAGTACCGGCACCCCTTGTAGCTGGGCCACTTTGTTCAGGTTGAAATCGTTCGTAATGATCTTGCCTTCGTAAACCTTGGCAAGCTCAATCAGCTTCATATCCACTTCACGGACGGCGGGGAAGTCGTCCTCGACAATCTGGATCTGCAATGAAGCCACCTTCTGCAGCCGTTGCAGGATATCGAGACCTCGGCGCCCACGATTACGCTTGAGGGAATCTGCGGAGTCCGCGACTAGTTGCAACTCGCGCAGCACAAATTGCGGAGTCACGATGGTGCCGTCGAGAAACCCGGTCTCCGCAATATCGGCAATACGACCGTCGATGATGACGCTCGTATCCAAGATTTTGTAGCTCTTCTTACCCTGTTTTTCACCGCCGAAGATTCCCCCCAGCGCTGATAGGTTCAGCAAGTCGCCTTTGGTTGCGCCCACAATCAAGCCCACGTAGGCCATCAGCAACATGACAAGCAGCTGAAGGAAGCTCTTGGTGTGACCTTCTGGCAGGCTGTTTCGGATCACCAGGGCAAACAGGTATGCCCCAATGATTCCCAGTACGCTGCCGATTGCGGCACCAATCAACCGTTTCAGGCTAATGCGGCGAAGCCGCCACTCAAAAACTACGATCGCTACGCCGATCCCCCCACCAACCAGAGCATCCAGGTTGGAGGGGAGCCCGAAAGGCTGAATCAGGTAAGAAGTAATAGCAACAAAAAGAACAAATAAGGTACGTACAAGGACCGCGTCCACTGAAGACCTCCTCGGAACCTGCGTGCGGGGGGATTCACAAGGAAACTTCCGCTCGCCCTGCCGCGTGCCCAAATTTCGGCAGTTCGCGTTGTATTTACCAGGTTATGAATTCGCAGTAACAAAAGGCAGTGCTCCGTCCCAACCGCACATATCCGGCTGGGTCTACTATTCAAAGGAAGTATATACCCCGGATGTGGCCTATGAACCGTAGAATCCGTGCATTCGAGAGTGCCACTCAGTCTCGTTTTCGGAAGCACCCCGAAGTTTCCTACCGCTGCTAAACTTCTCCGTATGAAGGCGATAGTGATAACCCATTTCGGCGGCCCTGACGCTTTGACTCTGAAGGACATGCCCCCTCCTAGCCAGCAAAGTGGCGAATCTCTCGTGCAGGTCGAGGCGGCCGGGCTCAACTTCGCCGACATCATGACCGCCCAGGGTGGTTACCCGGGAGCGCCCAAGCCCCCTCTGATTGCCGGACGCGAATTCTGTGGACGGCTCGAAGGCACCGATCGTCGTGTAATGGGATACGCACAGTGGGGTGCCTTCGCGGAGAGTGTTGCCGCCAAGTCGGACTTGCTGTGGCCCGTGCCGCAGGGTTGGACGCCCGAGCAGGGCGCGGCATTCCCGGTCAACTTCTTCACCGCGTATCTTGCCTACTGGAAAGCCGGCCTGCTCAATCCAAGTCCAGGATCGCGTGTCCTCATTCACGCGGTGGCCGGTGGCGTAGGAACTGCGGCTGTGCAGATCGGAAAAATTCTCGGCCTCGAGATGTACGGCACTTCATCATCGCCCGAAAAATTGAAACGCGTTGAGCAATTGGGCTTGCAGCACGGCATTAACTACAAGGAACGTGACTACGAAGAAACAATTCACGATCTCACACAGGGAACCGGCGTCGACGCCGTGTTCGAAATGCTAGGTGGCGAGCATACGACGAAAAGCGTGCGCTGCTTGCGCGACTTCGGTCGCGTGATTGTTTATGGATCTGCTACTGGAACTGCGGGCAGTGTGGATACGCGTCTGCTTTATGCGAAGGGTGCAAGTGTGCACGGCCTGTGGCTTACTTATCTCTCGCGCAATCGCTCTCTCATGGAACAGGCATGGAAACAACTTTCGGCATGGGCGGCATCTGGACAGTTACATCCTGTTATAGGCGCGGTGCTGCCTTGGACCAACATATCGGATGGATATCGCCTACTGAAAAACGGAAAGAACTATGGCAAAATCGTAATCAAAATGAATTAACCCTTTGAATAACTGTAATGAGCCCTTGTCAGCCTGCCCGATTTTGAGCACTCATTCCCAGCAGCGAACACTATTGTCCCCTCCCCGTCGCTGTTTTGCATTGATAAATCGTAGTTTTGCATGCTTGGCACGAATGGTGTCGTACATGCATCTTACCCATGAGATGCCACTTGCAGGCTGCGCTCTCAACATAGACAACTGTTTGATGTGCCGCCCCTCAAGCAATTTTGCGGGCTGCTAACAACCATCAGACATGGGCGTCAAAATTGGTGAACGCAATCACCTGCGTGGAACTTTTCAGAAAACTGAATCGTATTAAGTAGGGTTAGTGGGGATAGGGACCGCAGCAAAGTCCCTCATTGCAGAAAAATTTTCAGGGGTTCAGGGACTGTTCTCAATCTCGGTTTGGCGGCCCAGGTGAGCACAATCCTTAAGCACAGGCGCGAAGCCTCAGGGCCGTCGCCCTTTACCGCTGAACCCCGAGGCAACATTGTAGGCCTTTCGTGGCAAGACGCAAGCTCTTGCGAAAGGTATTGTCCAGGCCGCCCCAACCGGTTCCCGACGACTTTCGGGAAAGAAAAAGGAGTGGCGTGAAAATTTCGAACATGTTCAAGGGCTTGCTTCTCGGACTCGCAGTACTTATGGCAACTTCTGCGTTCGCAGCCAATAAGGGATCTCTCCAGGTAAGCGACGCCGTCACCGTCAGCGGCACACAGTTGGCGCCCGGCGACTACAAGGTCACTTGGGAAGGAAATGGCCCGAACGTCGATCTGAAGATCAGCAAGGGCAAAGATGTAGTAGCTACTGTTCCAGCTCACATGGTAGACCTGAATCGTCCAGCGTATGACAACGCTGCTGTCGTCAATAACAACAGCGACGGCACTCGTTCGATTTCGGAGATTCGCCTTGCCGGAAAGAAATTCGCATTCGCCATTGGTGGCGAGTCGGCCAAGGTTCAAAACAGCACCAACTCGAATCAGTAGACGACCTAAAAAACTCACCGGGATGGGCTCTCCTCACCCATCCCGGAGTTTTCTTTGCCGACTCATTAGCTTCTTAGCGGTTACCTAATTGGTCTCGCTTAGAGAATTTACATTTCGCGATTCGCGATATGTCCCTTGTTTGACCTCTGAGGTATCTCTTAGTATTTCGGCATCTTTGTATCGACACGATCCGCCCAGGCCAAAATTCCACCAGCCAGGTTCGTGACCTTCTTAAATCCTGCTTGCTGGAGAAAGGCCACGGCTTTTGCGCTTCGCACGCCAGAGCGGCAGTGCGCCACGATCTCGCGGCTGGAATCTAACTCGTGCACGCGGTTCGGAAGATCGCCTAGCGGAATCAGATGGCCGCCGATGTTGCAGATCTGGTATTCATGCGGCTCGCGCACATCAAGTACATACAGGTCATCGCCTGCATCCAGCCGCCGTTTGAGCTCTTCTACTTGCATCTCAGGAACGCCCGCTTCCACTGGTTTCTCCTCGCCTCGGATTCCACAAAACTCGTTGTAGTCTATCAGTTTTGTGATGGTCCGATGCGTGCCGCAGGCCGGGCAGTCGGGATTCTTACGCAGCTTCAGCTCGCGGAACTTCATTCCCAGAGCGTCAACTAACAGCAAGCGGCCGACCAGCGGCTCGCCTTTGCCAAGGATGAGTTTGATCACTTCTGTCGCCTGAATCACACCGACGAGGCCTGGGAGAATTCCAAGCACTCCACCTTCTGCGCAGGAAGGAACCAGTCCCGGCGGTGGGGGCTCGGGATACAAGCATCGATAGCAAGGCCCATCTTCGGTGGCAAATACGCTGGCCTGACCTTCAAAACGAAAGATCGATCCGTAAACGTTCGGTTTGCCTGTCAGCACGCACGCGTCGTTTACCAGGTAACGGGTGGGGAAGTTGTCGGTTCCATCGGCGATCACATCGAAGTCGCGAAAGATTTCGAGCGCATTCGTGCTACTCAGCCGCGTATCGAACGGCACCACTTCCACAAATGGATTGATTGCTTTTAGGCTCGCCGTCGCCGACTCCAATTTCTTACGGCCTACATCTTCTGTTGAATGGATAATCTGGCGCTGCAGGTTGGTGTAGTCCACCACATCGAAGTCCACGATTCCAAGCGTGCCCACGCCTGCCGCCGCTAAGTACAACGCAAGCGGAGAACCCAGTCCGCCCGCACCGATACAAAGAACCCGCGCCGCCTTCAGCTTTAGCTGACCCTCCATGCCGACCTCGGGCATGATCAGGTGTCGCGAATAGCGCAGTATCTCGTCGTTATTTAACGCAACTGCCTCGGGTCTTACTTCGGTTGTTGTGGCCATCTGAACCTCTCATTTTTGAATTGCCGGATCTTTTGGATTTACGAATTGGACCCTGTCGGGAACTAACAGAGGGAGGGACAACAACAGCGGGTTGTGCGGGTGTAATTCAATCCAGCAATCCTAAAATCCGTCAATTCGACAATTCTAGAAATCCGTCGATTCCTCCGGCGATGGAGGGCACGATGGAAATGGTATCACCATCATTCACCGGAGTTTGCTCTTTTTCCAGATAACGTACATCCTCGTCGTTGAGATAAACATTCACAAACGCCCGCAGTTTGCCATCCTCGGTGTAGAGGTGCTTGCGCAAGTCCGGGTGCTGTAAAACCAGCCCTGACAACGCTTCGCCCACGGTGGAGGCCTTGAGCTCGACCGAAGGCTGCTTGTTCGAATACTGCCTCAGCGGAGTGGGAAGCAAGATTTTCATAGGGTTTTTTCGAACCACCGCCCCGAACGGCCGGATATTAATTAAAGATGCGGGCCTTGGGGAAGAAGATTCAGCTTTGGGCTTGCCTCGGCGGCGTTTCAACGCCAATCACCAAAACAGCTCTGTCCATTGCTGTCATTCCGACCGAAGCGAAGGCGAAGCCGAGCGTAGTGGAGGAACCCTTTGTTTTGACGCGGATACTATGGTGACACTAAGACAAAAGGTCTCTCGAGCGTGCACCCTCGGACTTACTCAACGATCCGAATCTCCTCCTTATCGAGATGCTTGTCGTGCTCATCCGTTCCGTCGAGCAGAAAAGAGTTGGTGGTCACAGCCTTTCCCTTCTCCACGCTGGTGATGATGTACGAGCACCCGAACCAGTGCGCCTCGGCGAGATCGGTTTTCGACCACTGCGCCGGATGATCGGGATGCGAATGATAGAACCCTAGGATATCCTCGTCGCGCTCGCGCCCCTCGCGCTGAATTCGTACTAACTCTCGCGGATCGATGTCGTAGCGATTATGTGGAGAATCGGTGCGAGTGTTTGTGCAACGCGCAGCTGAAGTGACAACTCGCTCGCCGCCATCCATGGTACCTAACAAAACTCCGCAGCACTCGTGCGGGTAAGTCTCCTCGCCGTGCTTGCGGATTTGATCGTAAATCGGCTTGAAAAGGGTGATCATGAACCGTCTTGAAATTTTCGGATTTCAGGGATTTCGAATTGTCGGATCTTTGAAGTGGGGAACTATCGCAACGCTCTCTTGGCGATTCGACATCCCGGAATCCGTCAATCTCGACATTCGTCATTTCCAGAGGACCGTCATCCAAAATTCGAAAATCCCGAAATTCTTCAACTTAACAATTATTCTTCCCCCCAGAACCTCTCGCTCAAATACTTATCTCCCGAGTCGCACAAAATTGTCACGAATACCGCCGGCTGGTTCTTCTTCAATCCGCGCGCAATCTGCAGGCATCCCACCACCGCTGCTGCCGCTGAGATCCCCAGGAGCAGGCCTTCTTCCCGCGCCAACCGCTTCGCCATGGCATACGATTCTTCGGTCGAGATGCCCAGGTCTGCATCCGCCAGTGACGCGTCGTAAATCTTCGGCACGATTGCGCTGGCCATATGCTTCGCGCCTTCGATTCCGTGAAACGGCGAGTCAGGCTGCAGCGAGATGCAATTGATATGCGGATTCAGTTCTTTTAGTCGACGCGCGGTGCCGACGAAGGTCCCGCTTGTCCCGAGCATGGCAACGAAATGCGTGATACGTCCTTCCGTCTGTTGCCAGATTTCGTTGGCTGTGCCATGGTAGTGAGCCTGCCAGTTGGCGTCGTTGGAATACTGGTCGGCGTAGCAATACAGGTCAGGATGCTTGCTGGCGAGCTCGCGCGCAATGCGAATCGCGCCGTCCGAGCCTTCACCGGGATCGGTATAAATAATGTTGGCGCCGTATGCATGCAGGATTCGCTTGCGCTCGACAGAAACATTTTCCGGCATGCAAAGCGTGACTGGAAACCCTTGTGCCGCACCGAGCATGGCATATGCAATTCCGGTATTGCCGCTGGTTGAGTCGAGCAGAATTTTGCCGGGTGTCAGTTTCCCCTGGCGTCGCGCTTCGGCGACAATGTTCGCTGCGGCACGATCTTTGACCGAGCCTCCGGGGTTGAGCCACTCCGCCTTGCCGAGCAACTCGACATTCGGAAGCTCGCTCGCGACGCGTTCGAAGCGTATCAGCGGAGTGTTCCCAATTCGCTCCAGCGTATGCTGGCCCAGACGTGAGGAATGGCGCACATGTTCCGTCGTGTCAGCAACTTGAGCGTGCTGTGCGTGCAGTTGTCGCATACGTGAAGGCAGGTCATCCATGACCATCGTAATGGACGAATACGACGAATCCTGTAATACCGAGCTGGAAATTAGATTATAAGAGAACGGAGTTTGATCCAGAGTATGTGCGAGCCCGCACTTTTTCGTGCAAGCCGCATCTAATATTTTGTTCCTAGGAACAGAGGTAGCCACGATGTCCAAGGTTTTGGAACAGCGCACCTACGAAGACGCAGTCAGCTGGTTGCGCGATAACGGTTTTGATTTGATTGAAGCTCCCGGCACGCAAGGCCGCGTGTTCCTGAAGAAGTACAACTGTTCCGCCGCCATCCAGAAAGATGGCGACGGCGTGAAGATCTTCGCTTACCCCGGCTATATGATCGGTAGCGAGATCTCCAAGCTTGTCAACAAGGGATATCAGCAATTCCTGAAGACCTCAAAGAATGAAGTCCCTGCGACCGCCGACCACCTGAAAGCGCTGCACAAGTTCACAGAAGAACTGAAGGAAGCGCTCAATCTTCCAAGTCTCTACAACGAATCACTGGGGACGGTGAGCGAATCGTATCATTACGACCGCATTGTGGATCGCGACAAGCCCAAGACTGAGCGTCCGAAGCGGCCATGGGAAGTTGTGAAACTGGCCAAGGCAAAGTCGCAAGCCTGACACCGCAATAACACCAACTCTTTGATCAGCAGCTCATGCCGAGTTCCATCTATACTGGCTGACGCATGAGCGCCCAGCAGCCTTTGCCAGGCGTGGCCTGGTACAACATTCCCGATCCGACTTCTCCCGATCTCGACGAACTCGCCGCCCGGTTCCATCTCCACGAATTGCAGATTGAGGACAGTCGCCACCGGCCGCAGCGTGCCAAGACCGATGAATATGGCAACTACATCTTCTCCATCCTCAAGCATGTACATTTGGGTAAGAACACAGTCCACTTTGACGACCTCGATGTCTTCCTCGGCCGTGATTTCCTGATCACCGTTCATAAGTCGGACTGCGCCGTCATCGCCCGGGTTCAACAGCTTGCGCAGCAGAATCAGATCACGCGCCTCGATCAGATCTTTTATCGCCTGCTCGATTTGACTGTCGACGACTATCTCACAATGCTCGACCGTGTTGGCGAGCACGTTGGCGATCTGGAATCGGACGTTCTTGAACATCCTGGCCCCGAGGTCCTGCAGGAGATCTTTCGACTTAAGCGCAAGCTGATTGAATTTCGTCGCAACGCGGCCGACATGCGCGAGGTGGTCAACACCCTGGTGCGCCGCGAACGCGGCCTGATCGGAGACGACCTCGATCCTTACCTACGCGATGTTTACGACCACCTGCTGCGTGTGGTTGACTTGCTTGAAACCTACCGGGACCTTCTTACCGGTTCGCTCGATATCTACCTGTCAGCGGTTGCAAATCGCACGAATGAAGTGATGAAGATCCTGACCATCTGGGGCACGATCGCTCTGCCGCTGGTCGTCATCACGGGATTTTTTGGCATGAACCTGCCGCTGCCATGGGCAACCCGTCCGCATGGAACACTGTTCGCCGCAGCATTGATGGCAGCGTCTACGCTACTCGTACTTCTGTACTTCAAGCGTAAACACTGGTTTTGACGAGGCATTGCCGATGACTAAGTTAATTGCGCTCATCATGTGCTTTCTGGCTACTTCGTTTATAACCTTCCCAGCTCAGGCATCCGACGACGTTCAAATAGCTGTCAGCGCGGTACTCCAACAGCAGCAAACCGCGTGGAATCGTCATGACCTCGACGCATTCATGCTTGGGTACTGGAATTCTCCAGACCTCACGTTCTTCTCGGGAACCAATCGCACCTCGGGATGGCAGCCGACGCTCGACCGCTACCGTAAGAGCTATCAAAGCGAGGGCCATGAGATGGGGGAACTGGAATTTTCCGATCTGGATATTCAACCCCTGGCCAAGGACGCGGCTTTTGTTCGTGGAGCATGGAAGTTGACTCTCTCCAATGGGAAGACACCTCACGGTATCTTTACACTGATCTTTAGGAAATTCCCCGACGGATGGAAAATCGTTCACGACCACACTTCCGGGGAGTAGTAAGGCCGCAGTGATATTTCAATAGCGAAAATTGCCTAACGCTTCACTCGAACTTGCACCCGTGTTCCTTCCGGCAGCTTCGCGTCAGATAGTTCGATCACTCCATTGCGCACGACACCTTCAAACTCCTGCGGCGTCGCGGACAACGTCTGCTCGCTACGACTCGCGGGAGACCGGCCCATTCCCTTGTCCATAGCCTCGTTCGCCAGCCGGTCCGCGTCTCGATTCTTTCCGCGAAGAACATGCTGGATGTTGAACCACTCCAGTTGTCGAATGAGCTGTCTCGCGCGCCCATGAAGGTCCTTCAGCGTCGGGTTGTTGACCTTGTACTCTCCACGAATCTGTTTTACCAGCAGCTCGGAATCGCTGATTACCTTTAGCGCCTTGCAGTCATCCCCAGCAGCATATTCCAAGGCTGCAATCAGGCCTTGATACTCTGCGACGTTGTTTGTCTGGTGCCCGAGATACTGGCTTAACTCCGTGACCTTCCGCCCGCCTTCATCGTGAATCACGACACCATAGCCGGCAGGCCCCGGATTCCCGCGCGCTCCGCCATCGCTATAGGCAATCAAATAATGATCCGGACGCGCACCATCCCGCGCACCAAACAGCTCTCCCGAAGAAGGACTCATGCCGGAAGTTTACCTGAAGATCGCTTGAATACATGCTGGGAGCGTGCGTGCCGAGACCCAAATTTATGCACTTGCGACAAGAAAACAAAAGCCCACTTCCGCCGATTCGCACGGAAGTGGGTTACGAGGTTAGATTTTCTGACGTCCTTATTGGCTCATTTCGCTGTGATGATGGGCTTTGCCACACTGCTTGCCTTCGCAGCATGCCATCGCCATCTTGCTATCCTCTCCTGCCTTTGAGCAGCAACCTTTTCCATCAGCCATATCGCAGCAACCCTTGCCATCTTTCATGCATGACTTGGCGTCTTTGCCCATGCAGCCTTTGCCATCTTTGCCAGAGCAGCACGACGCTGTTTTGTCATCCGACTTTGCGTTCATGTCGTGACAGCAGCCATGGCCCTCTTTATCTGCGCCCATGCGTTTACAGCAATCACCACATCCGGCCTTGGTTGCATCGTCTGCTGCAGAACTTTGGGCTGGTTTTTCAGGTGCAGCATTGGTATTTGCAGTTTGTCCCCAGCCTAACGCTGTGATTGCGAGAATGAGTACGAATAGTTTCAATTTCATTGCGAGATCTCCATTTGAAAGTCGACCGTTGGTTATTTGCCGACCCGAAGCACAGGATCGGCGTTGCGCTGATTAGGTCGGAGATCTCAGTTCCGAAAAACCGTAGACAGGTTTCTGGGTGGAGGGAGGGCAGGTACTTTCAGACTTGCGTTACGCAGAGCTAAGGTCTGCAGGGCGGGTTGCAACTCACAAGAAACTCGACCCAGGTCCGGCCGCGAACGCGGAGTCGTTGGCTTTCCCACCGGAACATCGTTGGAACCGATGCAACACTGATGGCCGCTATCGCATGGGCCACTTACCGGAGACCGCAGATGCGATTGCAGAGCCATACGAGGACAACAGTCGTGATCAGCGTGTGTGTTCAAATGCTGATTCTGGTGATCTCCACTGACTGCTGCCGAGGGTCTGTGGTGAGGCATAGGCCATGACAGCTGTGCCGAAAGCACAAAGAGCGCAAGAATCGAAGCAAGGCCTCTTCTCACCATCACCATAAGTTTCGCTGGAAGGTCACAGTACGTCTGTGACGCAGATCACTCCTATGCAGCACCTTAGGATCGCACCGAAACCGGCTAGTTCGTGCCGAGAAGATCTGCTAGCGACATCGCAAGGTTCTGATATTGAAACGTGTAGCCACTACTCATGAGCTTTACCGGCTCGATTTTTTGGCTGGCAAGTAGTAGTTCGTCTCCCATCTGCCCAAACAAAGCGCGAGCCGCGAAAGCGGGCATGGGAAAGATCGCCGGACGAGAGAGTACTTTTGCCAACGTCTTGGTGAACTCCGTGTTGGTCACTGGCTGCGGTGACGCAAGGTTGACTGGACCTTGCAGATGATCGCTATTGAGGATGTGAAGAATGGCCCCAATATGATCGTGAATATCAATCCAGCTCCACCACTGGCGTCCGTTGCCCATCGCGCCGCCAAGTCCCAGCCGGAACGGCGTCAGCATCTTCGGTAATGCCCCACCGACCTTGGATAAAACCAAGCCGGTCCTGATGTGCACCGTCCGAATTCCAGCCTCTTCAGCTGGCCGAGTCGCTTGCTCCCACTCTCGACATACATCCGCCAGAAATCCCGTCCCGGAGGCGCTGTCTTCGCGTAGCAATTCGTCTCCACGATCACCGTAATAGCCGATTGCCGACCCTGAAACGAGCACTCGAGGGCGCAGCGGCGCTCGCGAAAGAGCTTCTGACAGGTATCGCGTACCGTGGGCGCGGCTCTCCCTGATTCGCTGCTTCTTGCTCTCGGTCCATCGCCCGACAATCGACTCTCCGGCAAGGTGAATGACAGCATCGAAGCCGGACACCTTACCGGGATCGAGTGGCTGCATCGGATCCCAGCTCACCTGATCGTTGCCAGCGGCTCCACGCACCAGCCTTGTGACCTGATATCCAGCAGAGCGAAGCGACGGCAAGAGAGCGGATCCGATCGGCCCCGAAGCTCCGCTGACCAGGACCCGGCCAAGGTTCATCGCCATGAAACAAATTTAGCAGAAGGCCGTTGTAGGCAGGCACTCTGGTTGCCGAGTAGCAGAATTGTACCGTCCGTCGCATCTAACTCTTCGACGCTATAATCAAGGTACCGGGAATCCTGCGCTGCTCCGTCTGCCCGGCAGCCGCCTCCCCCATGGTTTTCCGGATCAAAGGCATATGGCGACCCTGCGTCAACAGATCGCAACCACAGCTCTCACTGTCACCAAATTTCGAGAGCTGATGAAAAAGATGCGGACGAATCGTCCTGCTGACGATCTGGGAATCATTCGTAAAGCTTACGACTACTCGCAAAAGCATCATGCCGGACAAACCCGCGCCTCCGGGGAGCCTTACCTTGTCCATCCTCTGGGAGTGGCGCTCGTACTCGCCGAAATGAAGATGGATCCGGTCGCCATCGCCGCCGGTCTTCTCCACGATTCGGTCGAAGACACCTCTGTCACGGTTACTGACATCCGCAAGGAATTCGGCGAGCAGGTGGCACACATCGTCGAAGGCGTGACCAAAATCAGTGCCATCGACTTTGCCTCGCGCGAAGAGCAGCAGGCCGAAAACCTTCGCAAGATGATGCTGGCCATGGTCGACGATATCCGCGTCGTGCTCATCAAGCTGGCCGATCGTCTCCATAACATGCGGACGCTCGAACACTTGCCCCCCGAGCGCCAACAGAAGATTGCCCGCGAGACGTTGGAAATTTATGCGCCAATCGCACATCGCTTGGGGATGGGTAAGATTCGCGGCGAACTGGAGGATCTCGGCTTTCGCTACGTTGATCCAATCGGATACCAGCAGGTGCAGGAAGCGGTCGAGTCACGCCGAAAGACTGGAGAGGCTTTCCTCGCCCGTGTAAGCCAGGTCATACGCGACAAGCTGAAAGAGGCGGGCATCACCGCCACGGTGGAGAGTCGCGTCAAGCGTGTCTACAGCGTCCATAAAAAGCTGATCCGGCAGCGCATCAGCGTGGACCAGGTTTACGACCTGTTCGCCATGCGCATCATCACCACGTCCTTGCAGGACTGCTACGCTGTGCTCGGCATCATTCACAACCTGTGGCGGCCCGTTCCGGGACGTATCAAGGACTTCATCGCGATGCCGCGGCCGAATTTTTACCAGTCGTTGCATACGTCGGTGATTACGGACGAAGGTACGCCCTTCGAAGTCCAGATTCGCACCGAAGAGATGCACAAAATGGCCGAGGAGGGCATCGCTGCGCACTGGAAGTACAAGGATGGCCCGGTTTCGGCGCAGGATGAACAGCGTCTCGCGTGGTTGCGCCAGGTGGTCGAGTGGCAGCGCGATGTATCCGACCCCAATGAATTTCTCTCCACATTGAAAATCGACCTCTATCCAGAAGAGGTCTACACCTTCACCCCGAAGGGCAAAGTCGTCGTACTGCCTCGCGATTCCACTCCGATCGATTTCGCATATTCCATTCACACCGAGGTCGGGCACAGCTGCGTCGGCGCCAAAGTCAACGGCCGCATGGTGCCTTTACGTCATCGCCTGCATAGTGGCGACATCGTCGAGATTCTGACCCAAACGGGACACAAGCCGAGTCGCGACTGGCTCGCCATCGTTAAGTCCTCCCGTTCACGGAACAAGATCAAGCACTGGCTGAACGTCCATCAGCGCGAGCGCGCCATTGAAATCGGACGGAAGCTCATCGAGAAAGAAGCTCGCAAGTACCGGATTGCGCTCAAAGAAGTAAGAGACGAGGAACTTACCAAGATCGCGTCAGATTATGGCCTCGGCCGTCCGGATGACCTGATGGCAGGCATCGGATACGGCAAGTATTCCGCGCGACAGGTCCTCGCAAAATTGATTCCGGCCGGCAGTGAGCCGATGGGTGAAGCCGAGGGCGACAAATCCAGCGGCATCGCCAGCGTCGTACGGCGGGTCTTCGGCAGCGACAACAACAATAATGCGATACGCGTGAAGGGTCACGGAGACTTGCTGGTGTACCGCGCGCGATGTTGTAATCCCATTCGCGGCGAAGTGATCGTGGGTTACGTAACACGCGGGAAAGGCGTGGCCGTACACGCTCAGAATTGTCCTAATGTCATGAACCTGCTGTATGAACCTGAGCGCCGCATCGATGTGGAGTGGGCTCGAGATGACAGCACACCCGCCTCCTATCCGGTAAAACTCACCGTTTTTTGTGACGATCGTTTCGGCATGCTGAAGTCGATCACGGCCGTCATCAGCGACAGCAAAACAAACATCCGCAACATCGAAGCGCGCACCTCGAACGGCCAGGCAAATATCGACATCGTGCTCGATATTGCAGACTTAAAGCATCTGGAGAATATCCTTGGTGGCGTTCGAAAGATTGCCGGTGTGCACGACGTCCAACGCCTGCAAAAAATCTAACCTTGTTTGTGATCGGATAGGCGGGCGCTCTTGCCCGCAATTTATTCCTGATCCGCCAATTCTTGGACGCGGCCTAGCATCTTGTCTAGATCCTGTCGTGAGTACAGGTTTCCACCCACAACGACGGCAAATATCTTCCGCGTATTCCGAATGTCTTCGAGTGGATTTTCATTCAGCAGCACCAGGTCAGCTACGTGATTCTCTTGGACAATGCCGTACTGATCGAGGTTGACGAGAAACAGGGCAGCGTTGAATGTGGCCGCCTGCAGGGCTTGCAGATTTGTCAGGCCTCCTCTTACCAGGAGCTCCATCTCGTCATGCAAGCTGAATCCCGGGAAAACATAAGGGGCCGGCGCATTCGTTCCGGCCAGAAACTGCACTCCAGCGCGATGCATCGAACGCACCAATTCCAGGCTGCGAGTGGCCTGGGCCTTCAACTCCAACAGTCGCTGCGGACTGACCTGCGCCAGCAGACCCTCTGGACGCCATTGTTGCCGGACGGCCGGAGAAACGTACAACAACCGCGGATCTCGGGTTAACGTCGGCCGATCAATATCGGCTGCGGCTTGTGTCCATACCAGTGCAGGCACTTGCCAGGTGGCGTTATTCGATATTTGGACGAAACGATCCCACGCCTTCGCCGGATCATACGTCTCGTACGCCTTCATTCCGACAGCCCAATAGCCGTCCAGATCGCGGTTCGCCGAGGCTTGAGATCTCTCCTCCTTCAACTCTTCTTCTTGCGATGAACAAGCGACCAGCTCGGCGTTGAGGTGTTCCATACTGAATTCCAAACGCGCGTGAGGGGGGACAAAATATCCACTCCCGATGGTTTGACGGAACCCGGTATTTGCCCCGCCGACCGTTGTGGCGAATGAGAGTCGGAGTCCATCGCTCGGTCGACGTCCTGCAATCGCGGTGTGATCGTCATTTTCGAAGGCTGCGAGGGCAAGGGGTTCGCCGGCATCGCTGATGTTCAGAAAATGAGTCGCGTTCGCCTTCTTCGCCAGAGCCGGACCAACCACCAGGTGCGGACCAAGAATGTCGCCTCGCTCAATCCGCGCCTGCCTCTCCTTGAGACTGTCCTGATCGAGACTCATATCGCGCACGCCGGTCACCCCGTTGGCGATAAACAGCGGAAAGAGCGCTTTGTCATCCCAGGTCTTGCCCAGGTCACCGGTATGAACGTGCATATCCCATAGTCCGGGAATCAGGTACTTGCCTCCAGCGTTCACCACCTGAATCCCGCGAGTATCGATAAGACCGACCTTGGCAATCGCCTTGATGCGGCCATGCCGGATGACAACGGTGCGGCCGCGGAAGATATTCCCTTCCAGTGTATCGATTACGTTGACATTGGTAATGACGAGGTCGCCTGGCGAATGCCGCGGCTTCCACTCAGCTGACAGAAAAGAGGTCAACAGCAGAACGACGACGAATGGTCCCCTCATGCCCCAGCTCCGACGTACGAGAGAACATCACCGACCGCTAGCGCGCAACGGCCGCGTCAAATAAGCGGAGGAACTGTAGCTTTTTTTCCGGAGAAAGAAAAGATGCTTCGAAAGAATTTCTTGCAATTTCCCTAAGATGCTCCTCGGTAAAGCCGAAAGCATCCTGGGCAAGCTGGTACTCACGAGAGAGCGAGGTCGCGAACAGGCCGGGATCGTCAGTATTCAGGGTGATCATGATCCCCTCATCAAAATAGTTCTTCGCCGGATGGTCGGCCAGGGCGGCACAGCATCCCGTCCGTAGATTGCTAGTCAGGCAGATCTCCACTGGAATCTGCCGAGTAGCAAGCTCTTCCACCAGTTCCAGATCCTGCCAGGCGCTAAGGCCATGGCCAATCCGTTCAGCCTTCAGATTTAAGGCTCCCCAGATCGAGTCTGGGCCAGTCGTCTCCCCCGCATGGGCGGTCAGTCGAAGGCCCCCACTGGCTGCGTATTCATAGATTTCCCTGAACAACTCGGGAGCGGCTCGGCGCTCGTCACCGCCGATGCCGAACCCTACCACCGACTCACTCTTCAATCTGACTGCCAGTTCCGCAACCTTCCGAGCCGCCTCCTCGCCAAAATGCCGTACGGCATCGAAGATCCATACCAGGGATATCCCGAAGTCACGTTCTCCACGCTTGCGTCCCCGTTCCAATCCCTCGAATATGGCTTCAAAGTCGTGGTTGCGAAACAGGCACACTCCGACGGAGACGTAGACCTCGGCATGCAGCACATTCTCTGCCTTTAGCCTTTCCATCATCCGGTAGGTAATGAACTCATAGTCGGCCGGTTCCTTCAGGTCTTCAGTGATGGCCTTGAATGCCATAAGAAAGCCGGTGAAGTCGTGATACCTATACAGTTCCTCGACCTCAGCCAGCGTTCCTTTGCGGCCGTGACGGTCCCGCAATTCCAGCAGAGTGGCTGGATCGATCGATCCCTCCAGATGCAGGTGTAGCTCGGCCTTCGGTAAGGAATGTGCAAAGCGGCTAGCCGATGAGATCGTGCGGGAAGTCATGTTCGAATCGTTAGCTACAGCTTGAGGATCACCCGGCTACAGAATGGCGGAAGGGGCAAAGAACGCCGGCTTCGCCAGGCTGACGAAGGAATGCCGCGTTCACGAAGGTTTCGCCCCAAGCCTTCGGTCAATCTGCAATCAAGGATCTTCGATCTGAGATCTGCCTCTGACCTCAGCGATTTGCGAACTCACTATGATGCCGGCTGTAGAAGACGTAGATGCAAAGTCCTAGGAAGAGCCACACGATAAAACGAATCCAGGTAATGACCGTGAGTCCAGTCATTAAGCCGACGCACAAGATGACTGAAATCAATGGGAACCAAGGAACCATGGGAACACGGAAAGCCCGTGGACGATCCGGCTGTTTGCGTCTCAGGAATATTACACCTAAGGAAACCAGGGCAAACGCGAACAAGGTTCCGATATTCGACAGATCGGCCGCATCGCCGATATCCACCAGCCCTGCAGGAATTCCGACTGCGAAACAAGCAATCCATGTGGACCAGTGCGGGGTCTTAAACTTGGGATGCACGGCTGAGAATAGTTTGGGCAGCAGCCCATCCCGCGACATGGCATACCAGATTCGCGCCTGGCCGTACTGGAACACCAGCAACGACGAAATCATTCCCGTCAGTGCCCCCACCACGATCATCGACCGGAAAAACGGGTGCGCCCCCAACTCCTTCAACGCGTATGCAACCGGGGCTTCAGCCGCTGGGCCTGAGACAAACGTCGTGTACTTCATCATCCCCAGTAGGACAATCGCCACGCCGATGTAGAGCAGGGTACAGACCACCAGGGAGGTGATGATTCCAAAGGGGAGGTCTCGCTGTGGATTCTTGCATTCCTCAGCAGCGGTCGATACCGAATCAAATCCTATGTACGTGAAAAATACGATTGCACCACCAGTGATGATTCCGGCAAAGCCCGAAGGCGCAAATGGAACCCAATTCGCCGGCTTCACCAGCATCCCGCCGACCACGAGAAAAGTAAGGATTGCGCCGATCTTTACCACCACCATGATGTTGTTAGCCTCGGCAGATTCCCGCACGCCGCGCACCAGCAACAAAGTCAGGATGAAGACGATCAAGAATCCAGGAACATTGAAGTAGGCTCCCGTCCAATGCCCGGCAGCAAAAACAGGACTCGCCCATTTGTCCGGAAGTATTACTCCAAAGGCCGCTAATTGGGCTTTACTGTACCCGCTGAAGCCGACTGCGACCGCTACATTGCTGACCACGTATTCCAGAATCAGATCCCACCCGATGATCCACGCGAAAATCTCGCCCAAGGTGGCGTATGAATACGTATACGCGCTGCCGGCGATTGGAATCATCGACGCCAGTTCCGCATAACACAATCCGGCAAAGCTGCACGCGATGGCGACCAAGAGAAACGAAATCGCGATCGACGGCCCTGCAGGAGGACGCCCATGCAACAGCGCTCCCGACGTGCTGCCGGTACTCAAGAGTGTGCTCACCAAGTCGAGTACCTGAGCGTGCAGGATCGAGGGCGCTTCAAAGTGCTCTCCGGCCGCAGCTGTTCCGGTCAGAACGAAGATGCCTGAGCCAATGATGGCTCCAATGCCCAGCGCCGTAAGCGACCATGGGCCGAGAGACTTCTTCAGCTCTTTTCCCGGTTCGTGTGCATCTGAGATCAGCTTGTCGATGGACTTACAACAAAGAAGCTGACTGCCTGAGCCAGAGCTTGGTGGAGTGGCTGTTTGTCCCAAAGGGGCTCGTCTCCTGAATAGCCTGAGCGGATGGACCTGAAATCATCCGGCCCACTCCGCTCAAACTGACTGTCGTTGCAATCTGCTCGTTACCGCTTCGACGCGCCGCGCGCCATCTTCTTCACCTTGCGCTTCGTCGATCCGCGAGGGGTCGTTCTCTTCCCCAAAGGCTTCTCCGTGCGCTGCTTCTTGCGCGACGCCCGCTTTGCTTTCTTACGTT
>Ga0066903_100000494_pt1 | contig 24931 bp, 19 predicted proteins | sample PanSoiMetaGPlot1_FD_67491 | JGI IMG/M metagenome (GOLD analysis project Ga0066903, IMG submission 67491) | Tropical forest soil microbial communities from Panama analyzed to predict greenhouse gas emissions - Panama Soil - Plot 1 (version 2) | ecosystem: Environmental > Terrestrial > Soil >... | reverse complement strand
GCGGAAATGCGCGTCATGCCTGGATGTTAGAAGCGATCAGTGGCCGGGTTTTCGGGCATTTACTAACATGCCCGGCATGCCCCTCCGCCGTCCCTCGCTTCGCTTTTCCTTTGGAATTTCCGCCATCGGCGCGCTGTTGGTGCCGCTGCTGGTTGGAGGCTGCGGTCCGTCCGGCGGCAGCACCGGAACGGCCGGGACGACGGGATCGGGCGGCGCGGCCGGGACGACCGGCGCCGGCGGCTCGGCCGGAACGACCGGCGTCGGAGGCAACGCGGCGGGGACGGGCGGGTCTGTCAGCACCGCCGGCACCGGCGGCAACGGTGGATCGACAGGAGCGACCGGCGGCAGCGGGGCGGGCGGCACGGGCGGCACGACCGGATCGGGCGGCAGCGCCGGCGCGACCGGCACTGGCGGCTCGGCGGGCACCGGCGGCGCGGTCGGAAGCGGCGGCGCCAGCGCGGGGCGCGGGGGCGGTGGCGGCCGGGGCGGCAGCGGCGGCACCGGTGGCTCGGCGGGGTCCGGCGGCTCGACCGGCACGGGCGGTTCGGGCGGCGCGGGCACCTGCCCGGTGATCTCCGACTTCGCGACCTGGCCGAGCGGCAAGGGCCCGTCCAACATCGGCCCGCTCGCGGTCACCAACTTCAAGCCGCACACGGGTGACGCCTACTCGGGCGCCGGGTACGCGTGGACGTTCGCCTATGTCGCCTCGCTGCAGTACACCCAGCTGACCGGCGACACGACGAACAACGACTACCTGGTCAGCCACTTCGACTGCACCCAGGCAGGCCCAGGCAACTCCACGACCAGTGGCTCGCGGGCGACCGTTGACGACCGCGCCTTCGGCGACCTGCCCCTCGAGATCTTCATCGAGAAAGGGACCGCGGCCTGCCAGACCCTGGGTATGGCGCGCGCCGACGCCCAGTGGACCCCCGCCGCAGACACCGCCGTCACCCCGGACGCTCGCTACTGGAGCGACGACATGTTCATGATCACCGGGCTTCAGGATTTCGGCTATCGCGCGACCAAGACCGAGAAGTATCTCGACCGCGCGGCGCTGACGATGGTGTCCTACTTGTCGATGCTGCAGCAGTCGGACGGCCTGATGTGGCACACCAAGATGACCATGGCCAAGTGGGGCCGGGCCAACGGTTGGTTCGCCGCGGGCATGGCGCTCCTGCTGCAGGACCTGCCGACCAGCAACACCAACCGCGCCACGATCATGACCGGCTACAAGAATATGATGGCCGGCCTCTTGCCGGTGCAGATTGCCAGCGGCACCGACGCCGGCGCCTGGCGGCAGGTGCTGGACAGAACTGACGCCGGCGCCGAGATGTCTTGCACGGCGATGTTCACTTACGCGCTGGTCACGGGACTGAAGAACGGATGGATCAGCGGGACCCAGTACTCGACCGCGGCCAGGAACGGCTGGATTGCGCTCGGCAACAAGACGAACAGCAGCGGCCAGCTCTCCCAGGTCTGCCCGGGGACCGGGCAGGCCGCCGGTTCGGCCGGCGTCGGGACCGACCTCACGTCGCAGCAGAACTTCTACATCAATCTCCAGAGCATGTTCTCGGCTGGTGACCAGCACGGTCAGGCGCCGCTCTTGTGGTCGGCGATCGCGCTGCTTCGCACCGACTGCCCCGGCATGCGCTGACGCGCGCCGCGCGTTTCGCGCCGCGCATTTTGGCGCGGTGAAGGCGCGCGACGAATTCCGCAAACGGCGTTCGCGTCCGTCGCGCGCTCGTTGCGCCGCCTTCACGGAAAGGTGCCGGCCCTTTCACCCTGCTGCCAGGTGCGCGCGCCTAGTGTGGCTCCGCCTTCCAAAGGAGGAAGCCATGAATCGATCGCTCGCAGTGCGGAATTTCATGTCCATCATCTCAGGCGCCGGATTCTTCATCGTCGCCTGCTCCGAGCAGACCACCGCTCCCACCAACCAGAACATCGGCGACGGCGTGACCGAGCGCGTCTCCGAGGCCCACAACTTCTGCGGAAATCGTCGTTGCGACCACGGCGAGACCTGCTCGACCTGTCCGCAGGATTGCGGCACCTGCGGCGGCACCGGCGGTTCCGCCGGCACGACCGGATCGGGCGGCACCGGCGGCTCGGCGGGCACAACCGGCGGCGCGGGCACGACCGGCGGCGCGGGCACGACCGGCGGCGCTGGCACCACCGGCGGCGCTGGCACGACCGGCGGCGCTGGCACGACCGGCGGGGCCGGCACCACCGGCTCCGGTGGCAGCGGCGGCTCGACCGGCATTTGCGGCTCCACCGCGATGCCTCCCACGAAATACGACCACGTGGTGATCTTCTCGTTCGAGAACCGCACCTGGTCGAACGTCGGCCTCGGCTTCTCGGCGACGACGATGCCGTACATGCACTCGCTCGCGGCGCAGTGTTCGTTCTTCAGCGATTGGACCGAGACGAACACCAAGCAGAACAGCCTGACCCAGTACATCGGTGAGACCAGCGGCGTCGACAATCCGAACACCGTCAACGACTGCAACCCGTCGACGTCCTGTCAGTCGACCGACGACAACATCTTCCGTCAGGTGCGCGTCAGCGGTGGAACGGCGCGGAACTATGTCGAGGGCGCGACGACCGGCTGCTCGGCCGCCGGCAACGCCGCCAAGCACATCCCCGGCCTCTACTACTTCGGCACGTACACCGACGGCGGCGTGATGCACAACGATCACGACTTCTGCAACACCGAGGTCCGGCCCTACAGCGAGTTCGATCCCAACAACCTGCCGACCTACGCGTTCATCACACCGACGCTGTGCAACGACGGCCACGATTGCGGCGACGCCACCGTCGATGCGTGGGCCAGCGCCAACATCCAGCCTGTCCTCAACAGCGCCGCTTATCAGGCGGGCAAGACGGCGGTCTTCATCTGGTACGACGAGGATCACCCGACACCGAACGCCCAGATCGCGCCGACCTCGCACGCGGGCGACCTGACCCAGACCGGCGTGGGTTCGCACGCGGCGCTGCTCAAGACGATCGACGACATGCTCGGCCTGCCGCAGATGATTCAGGGCCAGCTGCCCGGCGCGACCGATCTGCGATCGATCCTCGGAATCTGAGTCAGAAAGAACGTAACCGGAAGCAGTCGAGACCGCCGGCGCCGCACCGGGAGGTGGCGCCGGCGGTTTTTTTGTGGCCGTCTTCTAGAACCCGCATTCCGCCGGGCAGAATGCTCCGGCGATCGATTGAACGTTCACCGCGCGCCCGAGCGCATAGGCGGGATCGCCAAAGCGGGCGAGAACCTGCGCCGCCGTCGGCGAATCGGTCGCGAACGTCAGCACGTTGTGTCCGGCGGCGGCGGTCATCTGGGCGACGCACGGGCCATTCGGCTGTCCAGCCTGATCGCAGGTCGCCGCGTGGGTCCCGCAATAACAGAGGGTCGGATCGCCTCCGATATTGCACACGCCGATGGGCGGTCCGCCAGCGCGCATGCAGTCCGAGGCGGCCTGGCACAGCGTGTATCCAGCCGGATCGGTGTTGAAGAGCGGGCAGCAGCCGTCGGTGGGCGGGTTGTAGTTCACCAGGATGCAGGACTCGCAGGTCGCGGCCAGCGAGGGCGGAGGATTCGTCTCGAGGCAGGACGCCGGGAAGCCCCCGATGCCGGTCATGCCGATCGTGCCAGCCATTCCTCCGCTGCCCGCGAATCCGCCCGTCCCACCCGTGCCCGTCCCACCCGTGCCGGCCACCCCGCCCGTTCCCGTCGAGCCGCCGCTGCCGGCCGCGCCGCCTGTGCCCGTCGTTGGTATCGGCGGATAGCCGCACTCCGCGGGGCAGAAGATACCGGCGACCTCCTGGATGTTGTTGGCGCGACCGAGAGGGTAAGAAGGACTGCCGAACCGCGCGAGCACCTGCGCCGGGGTGGGCGAGTCGGTGACCATGGTGTCGTCGTTGTAGCCGGCAGCCGCCGTCATCTGCGCGACGCACGGGCCGTTCGGCTGCCCCGGCTGATCACAGGTCGCCAAGCTGGTGCCGCAATAGCAGGTGGTCGGATCGCCCTCGATCAAGCACCCGGTCGCCCGGATGCAGGCCGAAGCGGTTTGACAGAGCATGAAGCCGTTCGAGTCCAGGATGTTGCAGCAACCATCGGTGCTGGGAAATTCGTTCGCGTCGAGGCACACCTGACAGGTCGCGATCAGCGACGATGGCGGATTGGTTTCGATACACCCCGGGCGTCCGCCACTCCCACCGACGCCCGCGCCGCCGCCGATCCCTCCCCGCCCGGCCGCGCCGCCCATGCCGCCCATACCGCCCATCCCCGCCATGCCGCCGGCTCCAGTCGAGCCGCTCGAGCCACCCACGCCCGTCGGCTCGAAACCGCATTCGACGGGACAGAACGCCCCCGCCACCGCCTGGATGTTCGCGGCGCGGCCCAGCGCGTAGCTCGGATCGCCGAAGCGAGACAGCACCTGGGCCGGCGTCGGGACGTCCGTAATCATCGTGGCGAGATTGCGTCCCGCCGCCGCGTTGATCTGCGCAACGCACGGTCCGTTCGGCTTCCCCGCCTGATCGCACGTCGCGGCGTTCGTTCCGCAATAGCAGAGGGTCGTGTCGCCCTCTTGGTTGCATGGTCGCATGCAGGCCGACGCCGCCTGGCACAACATGGCGCCCGTCGGATCCGTGATGCCACAGCAGCCGTCGGTGGACGGGCTCTCGTTCACCGCGAGGCAGGCCGAGCAGGTGCCCACCAACGCAGCCGGCGGATTCGTCTCGATGCACCCCGGGACCCCGCCTGACGCGCCGCCGCACTCGCCCAGACCGGGGCCACACCCGCCGACGCCGCCGATCCCGCCGGTATTGCCGCCACGACCGCCCATCCCGCCCGCGCCCCCCGTGCCGTTGGCGCTTGGCGACAGGCAATTGATCGGAATCGCATTCATCAAACGGTCGCCACATATGCCGTCGCTGACCGCGATCGACAGCTGCACCGATCCGACGGCCGTGCAGGTGAACGTGGTCGTCGCCGCGTTCGGGCTGCCGAAAACGCCGACGGCGGTCGGGCTTGCCGTCCACGAGTACGAGATCGCGTCGATGACATCGGGGTCCGTGGCCAAGACACTCACGGTGATCGACGATCCCAGCCTCGCCACCAGCGAGGTCGCGTTGAAGCTGGTGATGAACGGGCACTGGTCGACCCGACCGAAAATCGCGACCGTGCCGCCGTGATCGCCCCGATTGCATTCGATGACGACGTTCGCGAGCGCCGTCTGGCCGGCGACGACCGTGAACGGCGCCGATCCGGAACAGAACTGGCCGTCCGTCGACTGCGCGGTCATCGTGACGGCGTACGGGCCGGCCGGGAGCCCGCTGACGAGCGCTGTCGCCTGCGTCGTCCCCGGGGCCGAGACGTCGATGACGCCCATGATCGGTATGATCCCGTTGCCGCTGACCGTGTAGCTGACCGTGTTGAAGACGGTCTGGCCCAGCGTCAGCGCCACGACGACGGATCCCGTATCGCCGCCGTCCGGCGCATTCCTCGAGCAACCGCCCGCGCCCAGCCCCGACGCCAGCGCCAGGGTCATGATGCCAACCAACCGTGCCGCTGCCGCGCGCTTCATCTTCCAGCTCCTTCCAAACCCGACAAGACGGCCAGGCTACGGCTGAGGCGCGCCCGTGACGCGCGACAATGCCGTCACGCTTTGCATTCAGAGGGCATTCAGAGGGCTTTCGGCAGGGCTGCCAGCTCACGAAATTCCTTTGTCGCGCCGGGTCGGCGCGACACGCAAAAGTCACAGCCGGCGGCGCGCCGGCGGCCTAGTCTCCGGGCCGTGACCGCCCTGGTCTTGAGCGAGGGAAGCGCCCGCTATCGACCGCTGGCGCCCATCGGCCGCGGCGGGATGGCGGAAGTTCTGCTCGCGCTGCAGGACGTGGGCGGCGGCGTCCTCAAGGTCGTCGTCCTCAAACGCATCTGGCCGGACCTGGCCACCGATCGCGACTTCGTCACGATGTTTCGCGACGAGGCGCGGCTGGCGATCCGCCTCAACCACCCGAACGTGGTGCAGACCCTCGAGGTCGTCGAGGAGGCCGGTCAGATCGCCATCGCGATGGAGTACCTGCACGGCCAGCCACTGAGCGCCCTCCTCAACCATCATCTGGGTGGGCCGCACCAGCTCAATCTCTCGCTGCGGCTGCGCGTCCTGGCCGATGTGCTGGCGGGCCTGCACTACGCGCACGAGCTGACCGATTACGACGGAAGCGCGCTGGGTGTCGTCCACCGCGACGTGAACCCGCACAACGTGTTCATCACCTACGACGGCCAGGTGAAGCTGATGGACTTCGGCGTCGCCAAGACCGTCGCCGCCAACTACCAGACGCGCCCGGGCGCCATCAAGGGCAAGCTGGCCTATCTGGCCCCCGAGTACCTGCGCAACGACGGCGTGGACCGCCGCGCGGACGTGTTCGCCGCGGGCGTGATGCTGTGGGAATTGCTGGCGGGCCGTCGGCTCTGGCAAGGGATGTCGGAGGCCCAGATCGTCCACCTGCTCGCGGTGGCGGTGCCGGCGCCGGCGCTGCCTCCTGACGCGGCCCGCCCGCCGGTGCTGGATGCCATCTGCGCGCGCGCGCTGGCGATGAACCCCGACGAACGCTATCCGACCGCCGCCGAGCTGGAGATGGATCTGCAGCACGTGCTCGCGGCTGCGCCCGACTCGCACGCCCGCACGCTCGGCCGCGTCGTCACGCATGCGTTCGCGAAGGCGCGCGCCGAGCGCGAGGCGCTGATCGCGGGCGCGCTGGAAACGGGCGCGACCGCAGGGGCGCCGGTCGCGGCGCGGGAAGCCTACTGGACGAAGGAATCGGACTGGCCGCGCGAGACGACCTGGGCGCGTGAGGTCGACGCCTTCCTCTCGGCGGCGGAAGACGTCCTGGATGTCACCGTCGTCGATACGTCCGGCCCGCCCGAGCCGCCGCCGGAGGTGGAGTTTCGCCGACCGGTGCCGCCGCCACCCCCGCCGCCGGCGCGCGCTGCGTTCCGCCGTCGCGTCGGCGGGGCGATCGCCACGCTGGTGATCTCGGGCGGCGTGCTGACGCTGATCGCCGTCGAGATGCAGCGGTCGGCCGCGCCGACGCCGGTGCCGGCGCCGCAAGCAGCGGTCGCTCCGGCACCACCGCCGCCCGCAGCCGAGTCGCCGCGCGAATCGACCCCGACGCCGACGTTCGGGACGTTCTCCGGCAGGCCGTCGCCGCTCCCGCCCAGTCTGGTCGCCGACGAGCTGTCGACGCTGCGGCTCCAGGCCGAGCGGCTCGAGGGCGAGAAGGCCGACGAGCGACCGGCAACCCCGGGACGCCACCACCGGCGCGCCGAGGGGACGAACAGGCCGCCCGTCGAAACCAGCGGCGCGCCCGCGCCGTCTCCGTCCGCGACGACCGAAAACCTTCGCCCGGCCGCCCTGCGCACGATCGACGAGGGCGATCCCTACAAATGAAGACCGTCCTGGCGCTCGCGATCGCGCTGGTCTCTGTCGCCGGGATCGCGGCGCCGGCGCGGGGAACGGACAAGCCCGGCGATGCGACGGCGGTCAAGCTGTCCGAGGCCGAGCAACGCTTTCGCCGCGGCATCGAGCTCTACAAGGACGGCGACTTCGGCGCCGCGCTGGCGGAGTTCAAGCGTGCCTACGCGCTGATGCCCAGCTACAAGATTCTCTACAACCTGGGTCAGGTCTCGTACCAGCGGCACGACTACGCCGCGGCCCTGCGCTATTTCCGCCAGTACCTCGCAGACGGCGACGACGCGATCCCCGACGAGCGGCGCCACGAGGTGGCAGGCGCCATCCTCGATCTCGAGTCGCGCGTCGGCCGTCTGGAGATCGAGAGCGGCGACGAGGGGGCGGAGGTTTTCATCGACGACACCTTGATCGGCACGACGCCGCTGCAGGCGCTGACCGCCGTCAACGCCGGCCGGCGAAAGATAGACGTGGTCACGCGCAACGGCGAGCATCGCACCCGGCTGATCGACGTCGCGGGCGGAGAGGTCGTGCCGCTGTCGTTCCCGCGGCTCGGCCCGCGGCCCGCGGACAAGGGGGCGACACACGCGACCGACCCGAAGACGGTATCGCTGGCGGCGCGCAACGTCGAGCCGGCGGCGGCCGCCGCGGCCCCCGCGATCGCCCCCGCGGCCACGGTGTCGGCGACGGCCACGGCGCCGGTCACGGCCTCGACGTCGGCGCGCAAGGCGAGGTTTCCCTGGAAATCGTGGACGCTGACCGGCCTCCTGGCGGGCGGCGCCGCGACCACCGGCGTGATCGCCCTGCGCAGCAAGCACGATCTCGACAGCCAGCTGAACATGTTTCCGCAGGACGCGAGCGAGGTCGACTACGACAGGCGCAAGACGCGCGGTTTCGCGCTGGCGACCGACGGCCTCCTGATCGGCACCGCCCTGATGACCGCGATCTCCTTCTATTTGACCTTCCGCGACCCGGGCTGACGCCGTCCGGCCGCGCGCGGGCTCACTGCGCTTCGCAAAACCCGTAGCTGCAGGCGGGCGCGCTGGCCGGGCACTGGGCCGAGGTCGTGCAGGCCTTGCAGCTGGTGGCGCCGGTCGCGAGCTGATCGTAGTAGCAGCCGCACGCCCCCGACGGCGCGAACGGCGTCGTCGGGCCCATCTCCTGGGCGCGCTTCACGCGCATCGCGCACTGGGGAACGACCCGGCTCTGCGCCGCGATCTTCACGAGATCGATCGTCGACGGCGTGGGGCGCGTGCCCGCGAGGTAGCCGGCGACCTCGCCCGCCTTCGCGTTCGCGGGATAGCCGCTGCCGTTCAGCCGGATGAACATGTGCAGGGGCCCCCAGATCGGGTACAGGCCGCTGCGCACGTTGGCCTTGTCGTTGGCGGTCTGGCTGCTGTCCGGATACAGCGCGCACTTCTGACCGAAGGGTTGGTAGGCCAGGGTCTTGACCATTCCCATATTGTCCTGGGCGACGGCGGCGCTCAGGATGCCGATCGTCTGATCGGGGAAGTTGGCGGTGGCGAGGCGAGTGACCATGTCGCCGCTGGACGTCGTGGCGGTCCCCTTCCACATGTCGGGCGGAACGCCGATGGCGGCGCCGATCATCCGCTGCGTGCCGGAGAGCGGATCGCGCTTGAAGATGCTCGCCTCGAACTGCCACGGCGGCACCTGCGAGTCGGCGCCGAAACCGAACACGTAGTACGCCGCCTCGCCGCTGATGGCGCGTTCCTTCGACAGGCTGTGGGCCGCGAAGGTCATCGCCTGGACCGGGCCGGTGTAATCGGCCACCGACGCCGGAAGGCCGCCGGGTAGCTGGTAGCAGGTCGTCGCGAACACGTCGGAGATCCCGATGTTCGCCGCGACGCCGCTGGCGCCCGTGATGTCGCAGTTCAGCTCCGCGCCGGTCGTATCCCAATAGCTGAGGCCCGTCCCCGTCATCGGCGTGGCCGACAGGATCGCGTCGACGCCGGTGCACGATCCCTGCCCCTGATAGACGACGGTCACCGGCGGGCTCTGGCCCGCCATCAGCTTGCCGATCTCGACCAGCAGCGGCTTGGCGGCCGTCGACCCGGTCACCCAGATCGGGCTCGGCAGGCCCGCGCAGTCGGTGGCGCCCGCCCGGCGCGCGCCGGACGCGGCGACCAGACCGACGGCCAGCGCCAAGGTGCCGGCGCGTTTCACGGCCCACCGTCCGGCAGGGGCCGCAGGCCGCCGTCAGGACCGGTGACGGGTATGCGAATGCTGTTGTCGAAAGAAAGCGAGCACGTCGCCCCGCCCCCGTCGACGCCCGTATCCAGCGGCATGCCCGAGTCCACGTAGGGCTGGCGCGGAACGCACGTCTTGCGCGCGTTGTCGCAAACGGCGTTCGGGAACCGGGCGCAATCGGCGTCGTTGTTGCACTTCTGCGGGTTGGAGGTGGTGTCGAGCAGCAGCGTGCAGCCGATCCCACCCGCGGTTGCGAGTCCCAGCAACGCGACGACGCCGGCCACGGCGAGGCCGCACCGCACGCGTCGGGTCGAGCAGCCGCCAGGGCTTCGGCGCATGCGGGTGGGTATATGCGACCATCACTGAACGGCTCTGCATCGTTCGTGTGACGTTGGGGTGACAGGACCGCTACGCGCTGCTTCCGGCCGTGGCGTGACGTGCCGCCCGCGGGGCGACCGACGGGACATGGACGACGTCAGTCAGCCGCGCCAGAGAGATCGCCGTGATCGCCATGACGAGGTCGCGGACAGCGATGTCATAGAAACCGCCGCCGAGCAGGTTGAGCGCGATCGCGATCAACCAGGCCGCCACGACGTACGCGAAGACTTTCGTCCACGGCGACAGCAGCATGAAGAGGCCGGCGACGATCTCGATGATGCCAACCAGGTACATGAAGTGCTGCGGCGTTGTCGGCAGCGCGTGCGCCAGCGCGGGCGTGACGTACTTGGGCCAAAACACCAGCAGGTTGAAAAACTTGTCCAGCCCTGCCAGGAGCGGCATCAGTCCGAAGCTCATTCGCAACGTCCACCAGATCGAGTCGACAACTTTCGCTTCCACCTCAGGCGTTCGTTCGGTTGTGTTCATGTTGCACCTCGTTTCCTTTCTTCTAGATAGAGCGCCCGCGCCTGATTTGGTGACGGACGCAGGAAACGCGACGCACCGGGTTGAAAAACCCGGTCACGGTGCTAGCCGGTAGAGAGGCGGTTTTCGGCGATGGCGCGCTCGAGCCTAGAGGAGCGGCAGCCGCGCCTGCGTGGCGCGACGGTCGGACAAGCTCACCTCGACGGAAGGATGAGCCGCGTGCGCCACAGCCGCTGGCTCGCGCCGCTGCGGCGTGCGCTGGAGCGAACGTTGCGGCTCGGCGTCGCAAACGGCGGCTCGCGGGATGTGCAGAAGCGGATCAGACTGTGCAACGTCAACGCCGTCGGCGGCAGCATCATCATGGCCGCCTGGGTCGTCATCGAGCTGGTGTTCGGAGAGCTGCGCAACGTCCCGCTGGAGATCGGACTGGTGGCGGGATTCCTGGCGGTGCTGGCGCTGAACGCCAGCGGCGCGCACCGAATGGGACGCCTGCTGCTGATCATCATGGCGAACATCTGCGTGCTGGTCGGCGCGGTGCTGTTCACGGAGCCGTCCGGCGGCCTGCTTCCGTTCTTCGCGCTGGCGGCGATGTCGCTGCTGATGTTCGGCCCGGGCGAATGGCTGTGGGCGGCCCTGAGCGCGGCGCTGCCCGCGGGGCTGCTCGCCGCCTGCCACTCGGGGCTCGCCGCGCGTCTGCTCTCGGTGCAGCCGCGGACCGCGCCCGGCTGGTACTTCGCCGCCAACGCCGCCACGACGTTCGCGATCGCGTTCCTGGTGCCGTTCTTCTTCTTCCGCTCGAACATGAAGGCCGAGGCGTCGCTGCAGCGGATGGGTCAAGAGCGGCTCAAACGCGTGATCGACGCCGATCTGATCGGCGTGGTCCACGGCCGCCTCTCGGGCCGGATCGAGGAAGCCAACGACACCTTCCTCTTCCTGCTCGGCTACACGCGGGCCGATCTGGGCGCCGGCGCGCTCGACCTCCGGATGATCGCGCCGGCGGAGCGGTTCGAGCGAGAGCTGCACCGGCGCAACCCCGCCGCGGTCTACGAGCGGATCTGCCAGCGCAAGGACGGCACGAAAGTCCCGACGCTGGTCGGGGTCACGTTCCTGGATGAAAGTGACGACGAGGTCATCGGCTTCGTCCTGGATCTGACCGCGCAGAAGAACGTCGAGGCGCAGCGGGCGCAATTGCACGACAGCCGCGAGGCGCTGCGCCTGCGCGACCTCTTCAACTCGATCGCCTCGCACGAATTGAAGACGCCGCTCACGGCGCTGCTGCTCAGCATCCAGTTGCTGAGCCGGCGACTGGAGAAGGAGGCGCCCGAGAACGACGCCCTGCGGGCCCAGGCCGCCCGCTGCGAATCGGCGGCGACGCGGATGGGCGAGCTGATCCACGCGCTGCTGGACGTCGCCCAGATTCACCGGGGCCAGCTGACGCTGAACATGCACGACACCGACGTCGTCGAGGAGGTGCGCAAGGTGGTGAGCGGCTTCACCGTCGCGAAGGACGGCACCGGGAACCGGATCGCGCTGCGCGCCGACGGCACGGTCACCGCGCACCTCGATTCGCTCCGCTTTGATCAGGTCGTCACCAACCTGATCTCGAACGCCGTGAAGTACGGCGCGGGAAAACCGATCGAGGTCGTGATCGCCCAGGACCGCGCCGCCAACCTGGCCCACCTCGAGGTGATCGATCGGGGCCCGGGCATCGACCCCGCGATGCGGGAGAAGATCTTCGAGCCATTCCAGCGGGCGGCTTCCACGGAGCCGATCCCCGGTCTGGGACTGGGTCTTTACGTGGTGAAGCTGATCGTCGAGAGCCACGGCGGGCGGATCGCCGTCGACAGCGAGGTGGGGCGCGGATCGCGGTTCATCGTCGATCTGCCGCGCGCAGGCGTCGCGGTCGCGCCGGCGCGGTGAGCGGCGGTGGGTGCCTTCACGACCTACGCTCGAGCAAATTGCGGATGAGCCACTGCGCCGCTGATTGCTGAGTAACGATTTGCCCGTCGTCGAGCTTTTGCTCGGCCATAATCATGGCCGAGTTGCGAGCTCGCATCACTTCAAAGCTCGCCCGCAGTGGACCTCCTTCGAGCGGGACGACATTCAATGGCGGTGAACGGCCGAACGACGCGCGCTTGCGTCTGGTCGATGACGTCGTCAGCGAAGGGATCGCGCGCGGCCTCGGCCATCTGACCGCCGAGGACGAGCAGCTGTCCGGCCGCTTCGTCACGCTGCGCGGCCACCGTCAGATCAACTTCGGATCCTGCTCGTACCTCGGCCTCGAAACGGATCTGCGGCTCAAGAATGCCGCCTGTGTGGCGGTGGCCCAGTACGGCGTGCAGTTCTCGTCCTCGCGCGCGTACGTCTCGTGCCCGCCCTACGCAGAGCTCGAACATCTGCTGCAGGCGCTGTTCGACGCGCCCGTGGTCGTGGCGCCGACGACGACCCTGGCGCACTTCGCGGCCCTGCCGCTGCTGGTGGCGGACGACGACGCGGTGGTCTGCGACCAGTTCGTCCACAACAGCGTGCAGTCCGTGCTGCCGACGCTCGCCGCGGCCGGGACCGTCTGCCGCTTCGTTCGGCACAACCGGATCGACCGCCTGGAGGAGATCGTGCGCTCGCTCGCCGAGCGCCATCGCCGCGTCTGGTACCTCGCCGACGGTGTGTACAGCATGCGCGGCGACCGCGCCCCGATGGCCGCGCTCCACGAACTGGCCTCGCGGCACGAGCGGCTCTGCCTCTACATCGACGACGCCCACGGCATCAGCTGGTCGGGCGAGCACGGGCGTGGAACCGTCCTCGGCGACGGCCCTGCCCCACCGCGGACGGTGGTGGCGGCGTCGCTCTCCAAGACGTTCGGGGCCGGCGGCGCGGTCGTGGTGCTGCCGGATGAGGAGACCGCCCGGCTGATCCGCACTTGCGGCAGCACGCTGATCTTCTCGGGGCCGCTGCAGCCGGCGCTGCTCGGCGCAGCGATCGCCTCCGCCCGCATCCACCTGTCGAACGAGATCCACGAACGCCAGGCCCGGCTGATGGATCGGATCCGCCTCTTCAACAGCCTGGCCGCCGAGCGCGGTGTCCCGCTCGGGTCGACCGAGACGACGCCGATCCGTTTGATCCGGATCGGCGACACAGAGGCCACCTATCGGATCGCCGCCGAGCTGATGAACGAAGGGTTCTACACCAACAGCGCGGTCTTCCCGGCCGTCTCCAAGGAGAACACGGGCCTGCGCGCCATGATCAACCTGCACCAGACGACGGACGACATCCACGCCCTCGTCGACGCGATCGCGCGTCGGCTCTGATCGGCCAGACACGGCGTCGATGGCCCGCTTCGATCCGCTGTTTCGGGCCCTGCGCGCCGCCTGCGATCCGCGCCGGCAGGTGTATCTCGCTTCTTACTTCCGGTCGCCGGCGAAGGATCGGTACCGCGGCCTGACCGCCGTCGCGGCGCGGAAGGTGGCGCTGCGGTTCGCGGACGATGTTCGCCTCGCCGATCTCGTCGCGCTGCTCGCGAGCGAGGTCGATGAACATCGCTTCGTCGCGCTCGAGATGCTCGTGCGCCGATACGAGACCGGGGATCCCGCCGAGCGGGCGCGCATCGCGCAGCTGTACGTCCGCAACCTCCGTCACGTCGACCACTGGGTGCTGGTCGATACCTCGGCGCCCTACATCCTGGGCGACCACCTGCTGCACCGATCGCGGCGGCCGCTGTTCCGGCTCGCAGCGTCGAAGGACTTCGTGCGGCGGCGCATCGCCATCGTCGCGACGGCCGCCTTCATCCGGGCCGGCGACTTCGACGACACGCTCCGGATCGCCGCCCGGCTGGCCCGCGACGAGAACGAACTCGTTCAGCGCGCCGTCGGCTGGATGCTGCGCGAGGTGGGAAAACGCTCGCAGACCGCGCTGTTGCGATTCCTCGACCGCCACGCGCGCGCGATGCCGCGCCTCATGTTGCGCCAGGCCATCGACCAGCTGCCCGCCGCGACCCGGCGCAAGCGGCTCGGGCGCGCCTGAGCTGCTCGCTTGTTCAGCCCGATCGGGGCCGCGTCAAATCTTCGATTTCGGCTTTAGTTTCGTCGCGGATCGCTCGATGGCAGCACTTTGGAGGTTCCGCATGGCATGGGGATCGTCGAAACCGAAGGAAGGCGCCGCGACGAAGAGTGACGCCATCGAGAACATCATCGGTCGGTCGTGCACCATCCGGGGCGACCTGGCCGCCGAGGGCGCGTTCCGCGTGGACGGCACCATCGATGGCTCGGTCGAATCGCACGCGTCGGTCGTCGTCGGCGAGGCCGGCGTCATCCGCGGCGGCGTCCGCGGCACCGACGTGGTGATCGCCGGGACGGTTCAGGGCGACGTGATCTGCGACGGGCACCTGGAGATCCTGGCCAAGGGCACCGTCGAGGGCGACATCGAAGCCAAGAGCATGCGCATCGAGACGGGCGGCATCTTCCGGGGAACCAGCCGGATGGGCGGACGCGACGGCGACGTACCGGGCGCGATCCCGGTCTCGGCCAATCTGAGCTCCGCCGCGTAACACATGGCGCGGGGGCCCACCGACCCGACCCTCGATCTCGCCCGCATCCTCAAGCAGAAGGACAGGCCCGCCAAGGCGAAAGCCCGCTGGCGGATCATGGTGGCGAGCGATCCGAGCCGGCCGGTCCGCACGTTCACGCTCCCGCGCCTGCTGCCCACGCTGCTGTCGCTGTTCACGATCTCGCTGGTCGCGGCGACGGTGATCCTGGCGTTCGGGTCGTGGAAGCTGTCAGGCTCGCTCGGCGCGCTCCAGCACCGCGTGCGCGCGATGGTGCAGGCGGCGGACAGCGTCGCGCTGGCGCCGGGCGCCGACGCGCGCGCCGGCCAGGCGGGGCTCGAGCTGGCCGCGGCGGCGTCGACGCGGGTCGTCCAGACCAGCGGCGCGCGGTTCGGCAAGTTCGTGCTGCAGTCGGTGAATACGGGCGAGGAGGTGGAGATCAGCCTGAACCTCGACACCGGCGAGGTCGACCCGGTCGGCTACACGCGCCTGCGCCACATCATGCGGTGCCAGCGCACGACCGCCGAGACGCCGATCGATCCGCGCCTCATCGATCTGCTCTATCGGATCGCGCAGCGCACCCACCAGAAGCTGCAGCTGGTCTCCGGCTTCCGCGCGCCGATGTTCTCGCTGGCGGCGCTCAGCTATCACACGCGCGGCATGGCCGCCGACATCCGCATCCCGGGGATGACGCCGCTGATGGCGCGCGACCTGGCGGAGTCGATGGGCGTCCACGGCCTCGGCTATTACCCGGTCTCGGGCTTCATCCACGTCGACGTGCGCGACGACTTCACCCGCTGGACCGACTACGGCCAGAACCGCCAGGACGGCGAGGGGACCGAGCACGGCCCGTCGCACGGCGAGGAAGTTCAGCGCGGCGAAATCGCCGCGGGCTCAGGGCCTGGGTAGGTTCACGCAGCCGGCATTTTCGGCGCGCAGCGGGAGAAACACCGCCGCGTCCGGCTTCTGCTTGAAGGCGCGCAGGGTCGCCCGGTACTCGCCGGCCGCGCGGCAGGCGTCGCCGTGCCCGGACAGGGCCTGGCGCAATCGGTTCGCGGCGACCTCCAGCTTGCCGTCGAGGCGCGCGCGCAGACCCTCGATGTAGGCGCGCGCCGGATCATCGGCCACAGCATGAGCGATGCCGGCGCCCGCCCCACGCAGCCGCGCGACCTCCGCCAGGTCGGCGTCGCGCGCGATGGCGTCGGTGCCGAGCTCGTCGAGCGTCGACGACAGAGCGCCGACGCCGCCGGCCGCGAGGCTCGCGCGCGCCACCAGCAAGCGCAGCTCGGGATCCGCGGGCCGCGCACCGGTCGGCAGTGCGCCCGCCCGGCCGCGCCCGAGCGAGACGGCCGCCACCGCCCAGGCCAGCGCCGGCACGTTCGGGGCCATCAGCCGTCGCGCGCGCTCGACGAGCGTAGCGGCGCGGTCCACAACGCCGAGTTGAGCGAGGGCCTCCGCCGTGCGTGATAGCAAGCGCGGCTCGTCGGGTACGATTGCGGCCGCAGACTCAGCGAGCATGCGGGCTTCGCTCCGCGATCCGTCGCGCCGCGCGCGCTCGGCGCGCGCCAGCGTGCAGGCCGCGACGATCGATGGGGGCTGCCAGCGGTCCGCCGGACAACCCTCGAACGGAAGCGGGGTCGCCGGAACGCCGAGCCACGCCTCGGCCTCGTTCAGCAACAGCGCGACGTGTGGATCGTTGGGCGCCTGCGCCCGCAGCGTCTGCAAGGCCGCGCGCGCCGCCTTCGCGTCGCCGAGGTCGAGCTGTACCTCCGCCCAGGCCACGCGCGCCGCGGTGAAGCCGGGCGCGCGGATCATCGCCGCCTCGAGGGCCCGCGCCGCGCCCGGCAGATCGCCGTTGCGCGCGCGCGCCCGGCCCAGCGCATACAAAGGATGGGGCAGGTCGCTGGCGACGCCCGCGCTCTCGGCCGCCAGCCGGCCGGCCGCCTCGCGATCGCCGGCATGCAGCAGATCCAGCGCGCGCGCCGCCGCCGCGATGACGGACGCCGGGTCCGTCGAGTCCGCCCCGCCGACGCGCGCCAGCGCGTCCGCCGTCTCGCGCGAGGTGTCGACCCCGTAATCCGCCGCGAGCGCCGCGCTGGCGAACGCCCAGCGCGAAGCGGCCTCGCGATCGTGCGGGCGGGAGAAGGCCATCCGCCGGCCGACCGCCTGCGCGCGCCCGAGATCGGCCAGGCTGCCGCGCTCGATGTCGGCCGACAGATCGGCCAGCAGGCGCTCGCTGCCGGCGTCGCTGCGCCGGGAGACCAGCAGCCAGACCACACCGCCCGCGACCGCCGCGAACGCGAAGATCCAGGCTACGCCACGCACCATACATCTAGATATCGGCAAACGAGCGCCGGGTCCAAATGCTGTCGATCCGTGCCGCAGCCCGTCGGCCGCTCGCCGAGGCCACTCTGTAGGCCGGTTGCTGAAGCGATCGCGTCCGGCCCGGTCGCGCGCGGTTCCGGGCCCATATTCACCCGGATGGAGGCGCGATGCTCGACAGCGTAGACGTCGGCGCGTCCTCGCTGGCGTCGTACCGGGGGCTGGCCCCGGACGATCTGCTGGACGCCGTGGCTCACGCCGCCCGGGCGCTGCGCGGCGCGCGCGTCCTCCACCTCAACGCGACACCCTACGGCGGCGGCGTCTCCGAGTTGCTCCGCTCCGTGGTGCCGCTGCTCGACGACCTGGGGCTGGAGGCGGACTGGCGGATCATCAGCGGCGACGAGCCGTTCTTCCAGGTGACCAAGGCGATCCACAACGGCCTGCAGGGGGCGACGGTGCAGCTGACCGACGCGGACAAGGCGCGCTACCTCGCGACCTCGCGCGCGAACGCCGCGGGCTTCGACACCGGCTACGACTTCATCTTCGTCCACGATCCGCAGCCGGCCGCGCTGCTCGGGTTCACCGGCAAGGGGCGGGCGCGCTGGATCTGGCGCTCGCACATCGACACCGCCAACGCGAACGCCGCCGTCTGGGGATTTCTGCGCCCGTTCCTGGCCGAATACGACGCCTCGGTCTTCACGATGGCCGAGTTCGTCCCCGCCGATCTGCCCACCCCGGTGGTCGAGATCATTCCCCCCGCCATCGATCCGCGCAACCCGAAGAACCTGGCGCTGCCGGAGACCACCGCGCGCCAGGTGCTGGAGTGGATCGGCGTGCGCACGGATCGGCCGCTGGTGACGCAGGTCTCCCGCTTCGATCCGTGGAAGGATCCGCTGGGGGTGATCGAGGCGTGCCGGCTGGTGCGCCAGGAGATCCCCGACCTGCAGCTGGCGCTGGTCGGATCGATGGCGACCGACGATCCGGAAGGCTGGGAGATGTACCGCGCGATCCGCGCCGCCATCGGCAGCGACAAGCAGGTGCACGTGTTCACCAACCTGGTCGGCGTCGGCAACGTCGAGGTGAACGCGTTCCAGGCGCTGTCGAAGCTGGTGATCCAGAAGTCGCTGCGCGAGGGCTTCGGGCTGGTCGTGGCCGAGGCGCTCTGGAAAGGGACGCCGGTCGTCGCCGGTCGGGCGGGCGGAATCCCGCTGCAGATGGCGGACGACACGGGGGGGATCCTGGTCGACAACGTCGAGGAGTGCGCGCGCGCGATGCTGACGCTGCTGCGCGACGAGCCGCGGGCGCGCGCGCTGGGCGAAAGCGGCCGCGAGCGCGTGCGCCGCCACTTCCTGATCCCGCGGCTGGTGCTCGACGAGCTGTCGCTGATGCGCCGGCTGGCGGCGGGCGCGACGGCCGGGCGCGCGTTCGAATGGGTGTCGCACCGCGATCCGGTCTGCGGCATGGCCATCGAGGAGGCCGCCGAGACGACGACGCTCGACGGGCTGACGCTCCGCTTCTGCTCGGCGCGCTGCCGGGCCACGTTCGCCGCCGCGCCGGAGCGTTACCTCGGCCGCGCCCAGCCGCAGCCCGCCCTGGCGGCCGGACCCGCCGGAGCGATCTAGTGGCGTGGTCCGGGTTCTCGCTGGTCGACGGCGGTCCGCTGGTCCGGTTGATGCGCCGGATCGGGTGGACGCGGCCGGACGGGCACATCGACCACCTGCACGCTTGCCTGATCCTGGTGGCCGTCGCCTGGGTTCCATTGCTGGCGACCACGGCGGCCGCGCGACTGATGGCGGGGCGCTGGTTCGCCGTCGACTGGAGCGTCCAGGCGCGCATCCTGATCGCGATCCCGCTCTTGCTCCGCGCCGACGTCTCGTTGCACGCGCGCACCCGATCCGTGGTCGATCGGTTCGTGTCCGACCCGTGGGCTGCCGGGCAGACGGAACGGTTCGACTGGATCGTCGGTCGCGCCATCCAGCACCGGGACGCCGTGATGCCCGAGGTCGTCCTGCTGGGGCTGGCGGTGGTCGCGAGTCAATTCGTGGTCTGGAATTTCGGCGGCATGCCGTTCATGGCGGGCCGGGTGGCCCTGGATCGCCAGATGATCGCGGCGCGCTGGTGGTACGCGCTGGTGGCGCTGCCGATGTTCCAGTTCCTGGTCTACCGGGCGCTCTGGCGCTGGGCGATCTGGACGCAGATGCTCTGGCGCCTGTCGCGACTGCGCCTGCAACCGATCGCCATTCACCCCGACCTGGCCGGCGGGCTCGAGTTCCTGTCGTGGCCGTCACTCGGCTTCTGTTACGTCATCGCCGCTCTGTCAGCCGCGCAGGCGGGCGTCTGGGCCGACCAGGTCCTCCACGCGGGCGTCAAGGTGACGGACCTGAAGACACCGGCGTTCGTCTTCATCGCCGCGGCGGTGGTCGTGGCGCTGGGGCCGCTGGTCTGCCTGACCGGGCAACTGTGGCGCTGCAAGTTCGAGGGCCGGGAGCAGTACGGCCGCCTGGCGGTCGACTACTCGCGGCTTTTCCACGCCCGCTGGATCGAGAACCATGATCGCGAAGGCCTGCTCGGCGCCGCCGACATCCAGTCGCTCGCCGATCTCGCGAACGGTTACAACGTGGTCGACAAGACGCGGTTCGTGCCGTTCGGCCCCCGCGTGATGATCGCAATCGCCGCCGCGGCCCTGGCGCCGATGCTGCCGGTCGCGCTGATGGGCATCCCGTTGTCAGAGCTGCTCCTCAAGCTGGGCGGAACGATGCTCGGCAAGCCGGGCTGACGGCCAAGGCGCCGCGATCAAGCCGGGATCTCGCGTACCACCTTGCGGGGATCTTTGTCGGGGCGCATGCCCTGGAACGAGCCGTGGCGGATGTGGGCGTGGCCGGTCCACTCCATGAAGGCGACCTCGCAAACGAGGTCGGGCGCCACCCAGCGCGCATCGCGGATCTTCGCGCCGGTCGGCAGACCGACCGGCTGGAACGGCGACGCCGGGTGCTCGATCTTCACGAGGCGGCGCAAAAGGTCGTCCGCCTCGCGCTGGAAACCGGTGCCGACCTTGCCGGCGAAGATCAGCCCGCCGTTCTCGTAGGTGCCGAGCCAGAGCGCGCCGAGGCCGCCCAGGACTGATCGCTCGTAGCCGCCGATCACGAACTCCTGCCGGAGCACGCACTTGACCTTCTGCCAGGTCGCGTTGCGCGCGTTCGGCTTGTAGGGGGACGCCGCCAGCTTCGAGACGATGCCCTCGATCTTCATCCGGCACGCCTCGCGAAAGAACGCGCCGCCGCCGCCGACCACGTGATCGACGTAGCGAAACGGCGGCGGCGGTTTCGACCCCAGCGCCTGCCGCAGCCGTTGCTTCCGCTCGAGGAGCGGCAGCGCCGTCAGGTCCTCGCCGTCCAGATGGAGGATGTCGAACGCGAAGTAGAACGTCGACGCACCGCCGAGGACGTGCATGCTGGTGCGCCCGTCCGGCAGGACGCCGGCCAGCTCGCCGTCGATCAGCGCGCTGTGGACGGGCAGCTTCGCCGCGCCCGCGACCACCTGCGGGAACTCGGCGGTCCACTCGTTGTTGCGACGGCTCATCAGCGTCACGCGCCCGTGATCGACGGCGACGCCGATCCGGTAGCCGTCCAGCTTCAGCTCGTGCAGCCACTCGTCGCCTGCGGGCGGCGTCTTGACCAGCAGCGCGAGCTGCGGCCGGTACGGCGGAAGCTTCGCGTGTCCAGACGGCATTCCCAGGCAGCTTCGACGACGGTGGGCCGGAAGTCCACCGCCGTCGCGCCGCCCCGCGCCGGTCAGAGCGACTTCAGGTACTGGACCAGGTCCATTTTTTGGGCGTCGGTGAGTCCGAGCGACTTCCTCGTGTTGTAGGTGTCGACGACCGCTTCCAGCGTCGGCGCGGTGCCGTTGTGGAAGTACGGCGGGTGCTGCCAGACGCCCTTGAGCGGCGCCGTCCGGTACATCTTGGTCGCCGAGCGCGCCGCGTAGCTGGTCCCGCCGTTCGGCTCCGGCTCACTGACCACCTCGCTCGGATCGTGCAGCTTGCTGTTGGCGTCGGTGAACATGTCGCCGCTGTGGCAGCTCGCGCACTTGCCCGCCCCTTCGAACACCGCCTTCCCGCGCGTGGCAGCCGCCTGATCGAAGCTGTCGGCGGGCGGCGTCGGCGCGGCGATGCTCAGCTGGTACTCCTGCAGCGCGGGCAGCTTCGACGACACCTGATCGTCGGTCCCGTTGGTCACGTCGACGCCCGTGCGCGGCTCCTTGAACGTGCCGTGCCCGCCCATCTGGGTGACCGAGACATAGCGGTTCCAGTACTCGAGGTCGTCGCCGTCTCCCGTGACGGTGACCTTGTTGACGTTCAACAAGCCGTAGGCGGGCGGAATGACGACGGGAACGCCGTTGGGGTCGTGATCCAGGTTGTAGCGGGGATCGTACTTGCCCGGCCCCCACGAGTTGTAGACCTTCTTTTGATCGTCGGTCAGCGCGGGCGACAGGGCGATGATCGCCCCCGGATTGAGATCGTCGTTCGGCCAGCCGTCGAGGCGACCGCCGATCCCCTTCGTGAACGAATTGTCGACGGTCGAATGACAGAGCGCGCAGGTGATGCCGACGCGGGTCAGCGTGTCCGTCCCGTTGACGCTGTCGACGGTCGCCTTCACGCCGACCACCGCGTTCAGCTTCAGCAGCGCGATCGTGGTGGCCGGGCTCTTCAGATCGACCGAACCGTTCATGACGCCGGTGACGACGTCCGCCGGCAGCGCGTTCGCGTCGACCTTCAGGCCGACGGAGAGCGCCGTCGTCGGATCGACGGTGGCGATCACCTTGTCCATCATCAGGGTGTCGGTCCAGAACGTCTCGTCCCCGAACGTGTCTGACCGGAAGATGTCCTTGCCCTGCGCCGCCAGCGTCGGATCCACGGTGTGGGGCTTGTTGCCGTTGTCGCTACCGCATCCGACCGCGGCGGCGGCGGCGAGCAGCGATCCGAGGACGGCTGCACGCGTCTGACTTGCTTTGAGCATCTGAGTCTCCTTCCTCCTGCCAAGAGTCGGCAGTCATCGGAAGGTGACAGGACGCCAACGCGCGCGCGGCGCGATTGCGGTCAGACCCCGAGTTGCAAACTTGCAAGCACAGCCGCAACGACGCGGTCACAACGTTCGTTGCCAAACGTGTACGTGCCCTTCATTTGCTCGCCGATGCGCTCTTCGATCGCGTCCCGCAACGCCGCGCGCGCGCGGTGAAGGCGCGTCTTGATCACCTCCGGCTCGACGTCGAGGACGGTCGCCGCCTCGTTCGTCGACATCCCCTCGACCTCGCGCATGATCAGCACCGAACGGTAGATGTCAGGCAGCTGGTCGATCGCCTGCTCGACCATCTGACCAAACTCCCGGCTGGCGGTGGCGCGCTCGGGATCGTCGCTGGGAACCTTCGACACATTGGCCATTGCGTCCTCGCTCAATGCTTCGATCGACACGAAGCGCCCACGTTGCCGGAGGCGCGCCAGCGCCTCGTTGATCGCGATGCGACAGACCCACGTCGACCAGCGCGCGTCACCGCCGAACTGGTCGATGTGCAGGAACGCCTGCACGTAGGCCTGCTGGATGACGTCCTCGATCTCGGCGCTGTCGCGCAGGACCGACCGCACCACCCGGTAGACGCGCTGGTTGTGCCGCCGCATCAGCAGCTCGAAGGCGGCGCCGTCGCGGGCGCGTGCCCGCGACACCAGCAGCTCGTCCGTCGGATCGGCCTCGCGCTCCGTCGAGGGTGGGGTGTCCGGGCCGGCCGCATCAGCTGTCGTGTTCATGGCGCGATCTCCGTACGGTCGGGTGCCATCACGTCCTTATAGAGTCGGGGCCACCGCAAAGGTGACACGGTTTTCGCGGGTGCGAGCAGATCGCGAGTGACGGTTCAGTTTCCGACGCTGAGCGCCGATTCAGCGTGAGGCGCTCGGTCCCGGGCGCACAGGAGACGAATGCTCAGGACCAGGCTGACCATGTTGTGGGCCACGACCATCGTGGCGGGGGTGTTGGGGTGCGGCGGGGGCGGGGGCGGGGGTGGCGGCAAGGGAGGCGGCGCCGGCAACAGCGGCGGCGCGGGATCGTTGGGTGCCGCGGGCAGCATGGGTACCGGCGGCTCGACAGGTTCGGGCGGCGCGTCCGGAACGGGCGGCAGCACGGGAACGGGCGGCAGCAGCGGCGCCGCGGGCGCGACGGGGACGGGCGGCAGTATAGGAACAGGCGGTAGCACCGGCGGCGCGGGCGCGACGGGAACGGGCGGCAGCGCAGGAAGGGGCGGCAGCACAGGCGCGGCCGGCGCTACGGGAACGGGCGGCAGCACAGGAACAGGCGGCAGCACCGGCACTGCCGGAACGACCGGAACCGGCGGAAGCACGGGAGCGGCAGGCAGCGCCGGAACTGCCGGCAGCACGGGCACCGCCGGCACCAGTGGCGCCGCTGGCACGACCGGCTCCGCTGGAACGACCGGCTCCGCGGGCGCGACGGGTTCAGCCGGCACGACCGGATCAGCCGGCACGACGGGATCAGCCGGAACCACAGGCAGCGCTGGCACGACCGGTTCCGCCGGTACGACGGGCGCCGCCGGAACGTCCGGTTCCGCGGGCACGACCGGATCTGCGGGCACGACCGGCGCCGCTGGATCGGGCACGGGCGGGTCCGGACCGACCGCGGTGCTGGTGATCTCTGACGGGCCGTCGTACAGCTTCGGAACCGTCGCCACCCTGACGACGACGAACCACATCTTGTGGGTCACGAACGCAGGAACGGCGACGGCGACGGCGCTCGGCTCTACGCTCTCCGGTCCGTTCGCGTACGCCGGCGCCGGCAACAACTACCCGGGCGCCAGCGCGACCTGCGGCTCAACGCTGCTCGCCGGCGCCAGCTGTGCGATCAACGTCGCGTTCACACCGGCTGCGCCGGGAATGGCGATGACGACGCTGTCGATCGCGTACTTCGACGGCGCGCAGACGACGTCCGCGACGCGCGATCTCTCCGGCAAGGGGACCAGCCACGCCTACGTCGCGGTCACCGACTTCCCGATGATGTACTACGAGCAGTACGGCCTGCAGGCGGATCCCCAGACGTTCGCCTTCGGGGCGCACGGCGTCGGCACGACGACGACGCACGCGTTCTACCTGACCAACATGGGCGCGATGCCGGCCTCGGGCCTCGGCGGCGGCGCCCTGTCCGGCGCGTTCTCGTACGCGGGCGGCGGCTCGTTCCCCGGCGCCGGCGGCACCTGCAGCGGTACGCTGGCCGTCGGCGACGACTGCACCGTGGTCGTCGCCTTCACGCCCGGCAGTCCCCCTTCCTCGAGCGGCGCGACGATGGCGGTCGTCTACGACGACGGGACCGGGCCCGCGCTGGCATCCCGTGCCCTCTCGGGGAGCGGCGCCACCGGCCCCGTCGTGGTCGTTCAGGATTTCGACGTCACCAACCTGCAACCGTCGGCCTGGGACTTCGGCGCGGTCGGCGTCAACCAGCCGACGACGCACGAATTCTACGTCCTGAACAACGGCAGCGCGCCCGCG
>Ga0066903_100000493_pt1 | contig 24932 bp, 26 predicted proteins | sample PanSoiMetaGPlot1_FD_67491 | JGI IMG/M metagenome (GOLD analysis project Ga0066903, IMG submission 67491) | Tropical forest soil microbial communities from Panama analyzed to predict greenhouse gas emissions - Panama Soil - Plot 1 (version 2) | ecosystem: Environmental > Terrestrial > Soil >... | reverse complement strand
CGTATGAGGCAGAACATGAGGACCGCGACGGCGAAGAGACGCAGCGCGATGAGCACGATGCGATCGCGCAGCGGCGTGTCCGCCAAAATGGTCCGATAGGTCAGCAGCGCCGCCACGGCCAGGCCGCCGATGACGATCAGCGCGGCGAGGACCGGACGCGAGGCACCCCAGGACAGCTCGCCCTGCTGAAAGACCAGAAACGGGTATTTGAAAAGGAACCGGAAAAGACCGTCCACCATGGAAAGGGCCCATTCTACTTGACGACCGGGCCCCTCTGAAGGTTGGCAGGCGCGGGGGTCAGGGGCGCGCCGGCTGTGCCGGCGGCAGCGCGCGGTCGACGTCGCAATTGGCGGCGGCCGCCGCCGGCCGCCACGTGCCGGTCGCCTTCTGGGTTTCGTAGTCGCGCTCGGCCAGGATGCCGATCTTCTTCTTCTTTCTCCCGCCGGGCGTCTTTTCGCCGGATTCCTTCCCGTACGGCGAGGCATGTTCGATTTCGGCGTTCAGCTCGGCGCCGACGAGCACCGCGAGCGACGACACGTAGAACCAGAGCAGCAAAACGATCACGCTGCCGATCGCGCCGTAGGTCGCCGTGTAGGACGTGAAATTCGCGATGTAGACCTTGAAGGCAAGGGTCGTCGCCATCCAGAGGATGGTCGCGACTACCGAGCCGGGCGAAATCCAGGTCCACTGCTGCTCAGCGTCGGGCGCGTAGTAATAAATGATGGCCACGGCCACGCTGACCAGCGCCAGCACAAGCGGCCACTGCACGATCTTCCAGGTCCATTCGAACGCCGCGCCGAGGTGGAACCAAAGCGCCGTTTTCTCGGCCGCGGTCGGGCCCACCATCACGAGCGCGAACGACACCACGATGAAGACCGCCAGGGCCAGCGTCAGGCCGAGCGCAAGCGCCTTGACCTTCCACCAGGGCCGGCTTTCCTGAATGTGGTACGCCTGGTTCAGCGTGCTGATGATGCCGCTCACGCCGGACGAGGTGCTCCAGATCGTGCCCAGCATGCCGAGTGTGAGCAGCCCGCCGCTCTTGTCGTTGGCGATTCTCAGGATCTGCTCCTGAACAATCGCCAGAACGTCACCGGGCGCGACCCGGCCCAGCGTTCCCACGATCGAGTCCATCAGGCCTTGCACCGGCAGGAAGCTGACGAGCGCGACCAGGAACAACAGCGCCGGGAAGAGCGCCAGGAAGAAGTAGTAGGCCAGCTGGGCGGCGAGGTCGAGGCAATCGTCCGCGACGACCTCTTTCGCCACGCGCTGGATGAGCTCGCGCCAGCCAATCGGGATGCGGAAGGCGCGGAGCATCAGCATCAGCTCCCTACATGCCGGCGAAGCCCTGTTCCAACTGCCGGCGTCCACGACGGCGGATCGCTGGCGGGAAACGATTCAGTCGACGCTTCGTGGACCGGATCCTCGCGATACCACGCGCGCTCCAGCAGATGCGCGATGCGTTGCTGGGCGTTGCGAAGCTCGGTGCCCGACAGCGCCATCCAGGCGAGGCTCCCGCCGACGACGGCGAGGACCATGCCGGCGAACGATCGCTGCCGCGCACCCTGAATGGCCAGCGCCCCGCCGCCGACGCCGATCAACCAGCGTGTCAGCGTCAACGGCTCGGGGGTGCCGTCCCATCCCCGTCGAGCCCAGACGCTGGAGGGCTCGCGATGGGCGGTAATGTTGAGCTCCTGAACAGGCAGGTACTGATTCATGCGCGCGGTCCATGCAAGTTCCATGGACAAGTTGGCGCGCGATCGCCTGATTGGAATCCCTACACGACCCGTTCCCAATCAGACCATTTCTGACGCACCTGACAGGGGCCGCTCCGCGAGCCACGAGCTCGACTACTCGCGTAATTCCAGCTGTTCTACCCACTTGGTCCGTCCTCCTCCGGCCTCCGTGGGCGTGGCACATCGGTTGCTCCTTATGTGTAGTCACCTGGCTCAGACAATCCGCGTTCGAGGAGGCAGAGTTATGACGTCAGAGCTCACTCGCGCGTCAGAAGAAGTCCTCAGGCGCGTGCAGGGAGAGTTTCTGGAGATGCCAGGACTGCGACTCACTGAGCGTCAGGCGCGCAAACTGTGGGGTCTTGATCCGGTCTCGTGCGAGACGTTGCTCCGCGCGCTGGTGGACGCTCACTTTCTGTTCAAGACCCGCGATGGCTCGTTCATGCGTATCGAGCACGCGGCGCCGGTGAAGGTCGCGTGGCGGCCGCAGCCGGCAAAGATTGCGGCCGCATGATGGTCGCATCGATTTCCTCATAAGAGGAACGCCCCGCCTGCCGACTGGCCCGTAAGTCTTACCTTTGAGCCGTCAGCCAGCGGCACGAATTCCCTCCCCCATGAACCCCGGGCGGCCGACCTTCGGGTCGCCGCCCGCGGCCAAGCCTCCCGGATTCATTGGATACACTCTCTGGCGATGCTCACGAAGCTCGTCGTGGCGACGACCAACCCCGGCAAGCTACGTGAGATCGAACCCTTGCTCCGCGGCGCTCCTGTGGAACTGACGACGCTCGCGGCCTTTCCCCCGTCCGATCCGCCCGAAGAGAACGGCAAGACCTTCGCGGAGAACGCGCGGATCAAGGCGCTGTATTACGCGGCGCGCACAGGTGAGTTGACCGTCGCCGAGGACTCGGGCCTCGAGATCGATGCGCTCGATGGCGCGCCGGGCGTCGAGTCCGCGCGCTACGGCGGCGACAAGGCCAGCTATCCGGAAAAGTTCGCGCTCATCTATCGTGCGTTCGCCGAGCGAGGCGTGTCGTCCAGCGCGGCGCACTTCGTCTGCACGGTCGCCGTGGCCCGAGACGGGCGGATCCTGTTCGAAACGCGCGGCGTCGTCGAGGGCACCATTGCGCCCCAGCCGCGCGGCACGGGCGGATTCGGGTACGACCCCATCTTCTTCTACCCACCGTTTGGCTGCACGCTGGCCGAAGCAGGCGACATGAAAGCCGCCGTCAGCCACCGGGGCGAAGCGATGAAGAAGCTCAAGGAGTTCTTGATCGAAAGGGGTGCCTAGGTGCCCGGGTGCCGAGTGCCTTCAGGATCGCGGATGCACGTCAGGTTCGCTTGATCAGGTGCCCGACGATGGCGCGTTGCTTCTCGATGAGCTCGTTGATCCCGAGCTCTGCCAGATCGAGCAGCTGATTGAGGGCGTCGCGTCCGAACGGAATCGCTTCGGCGGTTCCCTGCACTTCGATGAACCGGCCGTCTCCGGTCTTCACGATGTTCATGTCCACCTCGGCGCGCGAATCGTCTTCGTACGCGAGGTCGAGGAGGACTTCCGCGTCCACGATCCCGACGCTTGTCGCGGCGACGTAGTCGGTGAGCGGGATGGTCCGGATCAGATCGCGCGAACGCATCGTCTCGAGCGCCAGCGCGAGGGCGACGAACGCGCCTGTAATCGACGCCGTCCGCGTGCCGCCGTCCGCCTGGATGACGTCGCAGTCGATCCAGATCGTGCGCTCGCCGAGCGCTGGAAGGTTGGTCACCGCTCTCAGCGATCGGCCGATGAGCCGCTGAATCTCCTGCGTCCGCCCGCCGACTTTTCCGGCGCTCGCCTCGCGCTGCATGCGCGTGCTGGTCGCGCGCGGGAGCATGCCGTACTCGGCCGTCACCCAGCCCTTTCCGGTGTTCCGCAGGAACGACGGCACGCGATCCTCGACGCTGGCCGTGCAAATGACTTTCGTGCGGCCGGCTTCGATAAGCACGGAGCCTTCGGCGTGCTGGATGAAGTTGGGGCTGATGGTGGTCGGGCGGAGCTGGTTGGATGGACGCGCGTCGGAACGCATGGTGTCAGTTGTCACTCCTGTTAACTACTCCTCGATCCAGGACATGTTCTTGGCGAGCGGCCGCCCCAGGTCGACATGGCCGGCGAGCGTTTCGATTTCCTTGCCGTCAACGAGCAGCTGGACGGCCGTCACAGCGGGCAGGTTGACTGTCAGCGCGTTGACGATGGCGAAGATCGTCAGGAGCTCGTCGCCGGATCCGCCGGTATGGCCCGACACGGCCTCGCGACTCACATCGACGTACGCCTCGCCCCGTTCGGTCACGTACAGCGCGCGCAGCTTCGTCCCCGCGGGCACTGGCGACACGAGCGGTTCAGCCACGCCGGCGAGCTGCGCGTTGACGATCTCACGCGCTTGATTCGCCGTCCCCTCACCGTACGCGACTTCACGTTCGACGCCGGTCAGCCGCAGGCCGTCCTGCGAGACGTAGAACAACCGCGCCTTGATCTTCCGTCCGGGCACGGCGGGCGCCGCAGCACTTGCTGCGGCCGGCGCCGGTGATTTCGCGCGGTTCAACCTTGGCAGCCCCACGAGGACCAACACGACGATGGACACGGCGGCCGCGAGGGCAGCGATCAGAAGCAGGCGTCCGCTGGTCATTGGCCGCCTCCAGCCGCCGGCCGCGGCCCGCCTTCGACGACCTCGCGGAACTTCAGCACGGCATCGTAGAGCGCCTGGACGAACGCGTTCTGGAATTCGTTGGTCAGGAGCTGCTTCTCCTGATCGGGGTTGGTCAGGTATCCCGCCTCGATGAGGACGGCCGGCATGTTGGCCGCCTCGAGCACCCGCAGGGGCGCGCGATCGACAGGCTTCGGCGAGAGCGGTACCCGATTCTGAAACTGCTGACCGATGATCTCGGCGAGCTCGACCGATCGGTCGATGAACGGCGCCTGCGCGAGCCGCCACGGCAGAAGCTCGATCGCCCGCGTGCCGCCCCCGAACGTGGGCAGCCGCTCGATGGACACGGCAGCGGCTGCCGCCTCGGCCGAGGGCGGGAATGCCGCGGAAAACACCGAGGCGCCCGATAATGTCTTCCGGAACGACGCGTTCGCGTGCAGGCTGATGAACACGTCGGCTTTGTTGCTGTTGGCCGAGGCTGCCCGCGCGTCCAGGGCGACGTTGCGATCGTCGTCGCGCGTCAGCAGGACGCGAATGCCGAGGCGTGCTTCGATGATCGCCTTGACCCGCCGCGCGAGCGCCAGCGTCACGTCCTTCTCCTTGGTCCCGTCGGTCCCTCGGGCCCCTTCGTCTTCGCCGCCGTGCCCGGGGTCGAGGGCGATGGTGTGAATCGACGGAGGAGGCAGGGTCAGCGCACCAAGTTCCGGCGGCGCGGGCGGCGCCGTTGTTGCCGCCCCTGCTGCATTCGTGGCGGCAGGCGGTCCGGCTGCCGTCTCCGTCTGCGCTCCCACCAGATCGATCACCACGCGCATGGTCGAATCGAGCGGCTGTGAGGTTGCCTTGAACGCCGCAAATCGCGGCGTCAGATCGACGCCGACCGTGACGGCGTCGAGCAGGCGCACGGATTGGACGAAGCCCTGCGGCGGTGGCTGAAGCAAGGTGTCCGGCGAATCGAGCGCGTCCGCGTCGAACCGGAGGGCGAGGTGATTGCCGTCCTGCGACACGGTGCTGTTCGCACGAGGCGTCGCGTCGACGGTCAGCCGTGCCGCGGCGCCGAGCGGTTCGTATGTCACCCTGATGCGTGGCACGCGCAGGTCGCCAACGATGAGCAGGTGTGAGGGCTTTCGCAGTTCAATACGGACGTCCGAGACGAGGGCGAATGCCCGGCTGATGAACTCAACCGGCACGAGCCACCGTCGTCCCCCCGTCCGCACCGGGGCCGCCGGCAGGGAAATCAGCCGGCCGGAAATCGACGCCAGCGCTTGATCCGGCGTCAGCACGATGGTCTTGCCCTTGTAGGTGACGGTGATCGCGCCGACGTCTTCGCGGACGTTCAGCTGAAACATCGTCGCGAGATCGTCCAACGCGACGAATTCCTGATCGTTCTGGGGAGTGATGGCGATCGAGCGGCGCGCATCCCTGGAGAGGACGAGCAGCGCCTGCGACCCCTGGCTGAACAGCGCCGCGGTCAGACCGATCGCGACGGCGCAGGCTGTCAGCAGCGCGCCGATGACCAACGGCGAGCTGGGCCGCCTCGACTGGGAGCGTGCGATCAATGGAGGATCTCGATCGAGACCCTCCATTGTAGTCGGAATGGCGTCAGTCGATGATGCGCCGCGTGGCGGTCAGACCGATGACGAGGAATATCAGGAACAGCACGAGGAACAAGGCGGCGAGGAACTTCGCAACCGCGAACGACGCGCCGGCTACGGTCGTGAATCCGAGCAGCGCCGCAATCAGTCCGATCACCAGGAATACCAGAGCCATGTGTAGCATCTCGCTACCTCCAGACGCTCCGGTTGCGAAAGCCGTGCCGCACGGGTACCTGAACTGTTTCTGGCGGGAGGCCGACGTCGGGCAGAATGCCCGCATGACACAGTTTCTTGACGCGGCGATCGAGGAAGCGCGACAGGGCGTGGGCGAGGGCGGCATCCCGATCGGCGCCGTCCTCGTGCACCACGGCGAGATCATCGGGCGCGGGCACAACCGCCGCGTGCAGCAGGGGAGCGCAATCCTGCACGGTGAAATGGATGCCCTCGAGCGCGCCGGCCGCCGTTCGGCCGCGGTCTACCGCGACGCGACGATGGTGACAACGCTGTCGCCGTGCGCGATGTGTACCGGCGCCATCCTCTTATACGGGATTCAACACGTTGTCATCGGGGAGAACCAGACGTTTCTGGGCGAAGAAGACCTGCTGCGATCGCGGGGAGTGCGCGTCGAGGTCGTGAACGACGAGCGGTGCGTTCAGATGATGCGGCAGTTCATCGCCGAGCATCCCGAGCTGTGGAACGAAGACATCGGGCGCTGAAGAATTCGGAATTCTGTCAGCGCGGGCTGCACGCGAAACTTGCCGGATCTTCGGTGTTGCCGCTGCCCTTGTACGTCGCGACCTGCGGGTACTGACACACAATGCGCTTGCCCACGTCCTGGCCGTCCTTGTAGTGCGCCACGATCAGCTGCTCGGGCGCCTTGCCCGTTTCGCGCCACTGCTCGATGAGGCTGAGCGCGTCGAACGTGAAATTGTGCGGCCCCGTCGTGCCCGGCCCGTGCCCCATGCCGGGCACCATGAAGAAGCGCATCGAGCTTCGCACGCGCGCGGCGCCCACTTTTTTCACGACGGCGTTGTGGTAGTTGATCGCGACCTTCGGGGGTACGGCCGTGTCCGCCCAGCCGTCGACGAGCAGCAGCTTGCCGCCGCGGGCGAAGAAGCGCGTCAGATCCGGATCGACGGCGTTCACCGGCTGGATCTCCGGACGGTTCGACAGCTCGACGTCGCCGTCGAAGTTGATCGGCCGTTTCCGGTAATCCCAGGCCGGATCCCTGAAGACGTAGTACTTGAAGAACTCGACCGGGATGCCGAGCGGCTGGTCGCCGCCGGCGAGCTGGCCCCAGCCGAGTTCGCTGCCGGGATAGAGAGGCGAATAAATCTCGTCGCCCGTGCGAGGGTTCCTCGGTCCCGCGTAGATCTTCCGCGCGGCTTCCACCTGCGGAGACGTCAGGCAGTCCGCACCGTCCGCGCCCTTGCACTGGGTCACACCGGGGTCGAACATGCAGCGCTCGACGGCGCCGACGATCCCGTCCTTCAGACCGTCGAGCGCGTCGCAGGCGTCGAGCGCCGCCTGGTGCAGGACGGCGTACTTGGCCGGCGGGATGAAGCTGGCTTCGTCCTTGTGCGTCGCCATCCACACCCACATCTGTGCGAAGGTGTGCCGCGTGAGGTACGACGACATGCCGGTCACGGCGATGGCGTCGTAGTCGTCCGGAAACCGTTGCGCCGCGCTCAAGGCGGCGATCGTGCCGCCGCCCCCCTCGGCCATCACCGATGCTTTGACCGGCATGGCGTAGAACGCTTTGACGATGGCCTTGGACGCCACCGTCATTTCGTGCGCCGATCGGTACCCGAAGTCCTTGATCTTCTCAGGATGATCGAGCGCGTAGCTCGAGTCGCCTTCGTGCCCGGTGTTGTTGCCGGCGGTGGCGTAGCCGAGCCGCAGGCCTGCGGCGAGCGCATTGGCGTTGACGCCGGCGCCGCCGCCCAGGCCGCCGTTGCCCGTGCCGCGCAGCTTCTGGTTCCACCCGCTCGCGGGCAGCCAGAGTTCCATCCTGATATCCGAATCGCTCGACGGCGTGAGTGTCGCCTGCACGCGGCAGAAGGCCGGCAGATCGTTGAACTGCGGGCCGCGTCCTCCGCCCGGCGCGCCGCCGCGCGCAGGCGGTGGCGTGAAGGCTCCGGCCGCCACTGTTCGCGCAAGCGTGATCGTGGTGTTCGGCAGCTTCACCGCCGAGAGGTCCTCACATGTCGTGGCCGCGTCGGCCCCGTGCCCGAACCAGACACCGACGAGACCGGCCGACAGGACAGCAAGCGCTGCATGATGTAGCCGCATGCGGCGCATCATGCGTCAGCGGCAAAAACAGGTCAACGCCGCGCAGAGCGATGGCCGCGCATTGAAAAAGCCCGACGCGTGGCCGTACAATCCGCCGACAACTCCGCATGTCATCAGGTTGAGGAGACTTGGAATGACGAAGAGGGCTTTTTGTACGGGTTTGCTTGTGGGCGTGGTGCTCACGGCGGCGGTCGGTCTCGTCGCGCAGTCCTCGTCGAGGTCTGGCGGGGCGGCCCCGTCGCAGGCCGAGCGTATCGCGCGCGGCAAGTACCTCATGACGATCGGCGCGTGCAACGACTGCCATTCTCCGAAGATCGACGCGCAGCAGACGCCTGATCCCAACAAACCCTTCTCGGGCCGGCCGCAGACGACGATGGCGCCGTCGGAGAATCCGAAGGAGATTCATGCGTCGCTCGACCTGACCGCGTGGGCCGGGCCGTGGGGCGTCAGCTACGGCGCGAACCTGTCGCCCGATCCGGAAACGGGGCTCAAGAAGCGGTACACCGAAGCCGCGTTCATCAAGACGCTGCGCACGGGCAAGAAGCCCGAAGGTGAGGATCTACAGCCGCCGATGCCGTGGGCGCTCTACAAGGTGTTGTCCGACGACGACATCAAATCGATGTGGGCGTATCTGCAGACGATTCCGGCGGTGAGGAACAACGTGAAGTCCGCAGCGCCCGCGCCGGCGGCCAAGCCCGCAGCGCCGCCCGCGCCGACAAAGAAGTGACGGGTGAGAGAAGCAGTCGGGCCAGATCTGCGCGGGGGTGGGACCCCCGCGCAGATTAAGTATCATGGACAAGTGACAGCCCCCGAACCGGACGTGTGCCAGGTCCAGGTTCAGCGAATCATCCAGAGCAAGACGTTCAAGAGCTCGGAGGTTCATCGCAACCTCCTCAATTACCTCTCCGACAAGTCGCTGTCCGGCGAGGGGCACACCCTCAAGGAATATACCGTCGGGCTCGACGTCTTCGGGAAGCCGCCGACCTACGATCCCCGGCAGGAATCGGTTGTCCGCATGCACGTCGGGCGCCTTCGCCAGAAGCTGGCGGAGTACTACCGCACCGAAGGCACGACGGACGGCGTCATCGTCGATCTGCCCAAGGGCGCGTTCACGCTGACCTTCGAATCGCGGCCGAGCGTCGAGCCTCCTGCGACTGTCGCGGCTCAGGCACACGACGCAGCTTCGTCACGCAACTTCTCGCAGCGCGAGCTCGTGCTTGCCGCAGCCCTGCTGATCGCGGTCGTGACCGCCGCCTACTTCGGTGCGCGGGCGGCGCGTCCGGCGGCTCCGCGTCCGACGGCTATACCGGTCGCGAACTGGACGCCCGAGCTCCAGCAGCTGTGGGGACCGCTGCTCTCATCCGAGCGTCCCCTGATGATTACGCTCGCGACCGATCCGTTCCATCAGACGAGCACGAACGCCGAGACCGCCGTGACCGGCGTCGGGACCGCCAACGCAGCGTTCCTGCTCGGTCAGTTCATCGGACCGCGCAAGCACAACGTCTTTCCGATCCGCAGCGATCTACTGTCGATGGGCGAGATCGCCATGGGCGATGTGATCTGGGTTGGCCCGACGACAGGAAAGTCGCAGATTCAGGCCATTCCGCCTGTCGACCAGGCGTTCACGCTCGTGCCGGAAGGCGTCAAGAACCTGTCGCCCGCGGCGGGCGAACCGGCGCTTCTAGTGGACTCGCTGACAGGGGAAGCCAAGGACAAGGAAGCCAGGGAAAAAGACGCGCTCGAGACCAGCTACGCGCTGGTCAGCCATTTACCCGGCCTCTACGGCAACGGCGAGATTCTGTATCTGCTGGGAAACAGGGTGGCGACGGTCACCGGAGCCGTTCAGGCGCTGACCGACCCCGACCTTGCGCGCGATTTGGTGAAGCACCTGCGGAAGTCTGACGGCAGCATTCCCCGGTACTACCAGGTGGTGCTGAAGGTTCGAGCGATGGACGATACACCGGTCGACGTCACCTACGTGTTCCACCGCGAGCTCTCGATCTCGAAGGCGGCCTTCGGCAAAGGGTAAGTTGTTGAAATCGGGGCCAGGAAGCGGTCACTTACGTGTCACTGACCGTCAAATTGACCTCAACGTGACCCCGTCGACGGTGCGCCGTGGCCGCGCTATGCTATCGTCCATTGACATCGGAGAGCGGCTCGACGCCTTGGCGAGCGACACTCTTCAGGAGGAAGTGTTCCCATGAAACGCAGTTTGCTGATGCTCCTGGCCATTGGGGCGTTCGCGTCCATGGTCCCCGTGTACGCGCACCATTCCTTTGCGGCGACGTACTTCGAGGACAAGACGGAAACGATCGAGGGCGATCTCGTTCAGTTCCTGTTCAGGAACCCGCACTCGTTCGTCCATGTCGAAGGCAAGGATGCCACCGGTAACGTCGTGCGCTATGCCGTCGAATGGGGCGCCGGTCTGCAGCTGAACCGCCAGGGCGTTACCCGCGAGACGCTGAAGCCCGGCGACCACGTCATCATCACGGGCAACCCGGGCCGCAATCCGGAAGATCACCGGCTGCGGATGCGCACGATCACCCGGCCGTCCGATGGCTGGAAATGGGGCGGCACGTTCGATTAGTCGCGCGTCGCTCTCCATCAGGATTCCGTCAGGACGGGCGGGCCCATCGGGCCCGCCCGTCTCGTTTTACAATCCCGATCCTCGTCAAACACCTGGTCGCGCCGTCACGTCCGTGCTTGAGACGTGATCGAACCGCCGCGGGTGTGTGCGTCCTGAAGGGGAACCACGCATGAGAAACGCCTCGCTCTTCCTGATCGTTCTCGCCTCGACCGCGGCCGCCAGCTGTGCCAGGCCTCAGCCCGCGGCGGATCCGCCGTACCGCATCACCGCCACAATCAAGGACCTGATGGACTCGGAGGTCGATCGATCGGCCGACGTGCTCTGGGATTCGGTGGCGACCATCGTGAGCCGCGACGGCATCGACGAACGCCAGCCGCGCACGCCCGAGGAATGGGCCAACGTCCGCAGGAATGCCATCACACTTGTCGAGGCCACGAACCTCCTGCTGATGGACGGCCGCAAAGTGGCCCACCCGGGTGAGAAGTCGGAGAACCCCGACGTCGAGCTTGGCCCGGAAGAGATTCAGACGGTGATCGACAGCGACCGCGCCTCGTGGGTGAAGTTTGCGCACGGGCTGCACGACGCGGCGATGGTCGCGCTGAAAGCCATTGACGCGAAAAATGTACAGGGTTTGCAGGACGCAGGCGAGGGGATCGACAACGCATGCGAGCAGTGCCACCTCAAGTACTGGTATCCGTCAGGGCAGCAGTTCGACGAGGCGAGGAAAGCGGCCGCGTCGCGTCGCAACAAGTCATGATTCGGCCGGCGGTGCTGGCGCGCGCGCTGGCGGCTGGCGCTGCCGCCGTGATAGCGGCGGCCAGCCTGCACCTCTCCGTGCCGGTTGCCGCTCAGGCAGGAACCGGCACTATCAAAGGCCGCGTCACGCTCGCGGGCAAGGATCCGGGCAATCCGGTCATCCGGATGAACATGGATCCCATGTGCGCGAAGATGAACGCGGGAAAGCGCGTGGTCGACGAAGCGATCATGACGAGCCGCGACGGCGGGCTGCTCGACGCGTTCGTCAAGGTCGACGGCTCGTTTCCCGCGAGCAAGCCGCCCGCGACACCCGTCGTCATCGATCAACGCAGCTGCGTCTACGTCCCACGCGTCGTCGGCGCGCGCGTGGGGCAGGTGCTGCGGATCAAGAACAGCGACAACCTGCTGCACAACGTCCACGCCCTCGGCGCGAAGGCCGATCAGTTCAACGTCGGCCAGCCGATCGCCGGGATGCAGTACGACTTCACGCTGAAGGATGAAGAGATGCTGCATCTGAAGTGCGACGTGCACCGATGGATGACGACCTGGGTCGGCGTCGTGAACCACCCGTATTTCGCGGTCACGGCTGCCGATGGTTCGTTCACGATCGCGGGCGTGCCGGCCGGCCGGCAGAGCGTGTCGGTGTGGCACGAGAAGCTCGGCACGCTGAAACAGACCGTCGACGTGAAGCCGGGGGCGACCGCCACGCTCGCCATCACCTACCCGGAATTCCACGACAAGCGTTAACGCGCCTGTCCTTGCTCGCAACTCTCCGATCGCGCGTCTGGGGTGCGGCGATCGCGTTGGCCGCCGTGTTGTCGACGACGGTCGTCGCGCAAGAGCACGTGCACCCGGAGGGAGCCGCGCCGCCCGAGCATCGGCACTCGAGCGAGGCGAGCCTGTTCGCGACGCGCGAGGGCTCGGGCACGGCGTGGCTGCCCGACGACACGCCGATGCGCGCCGTGCACACCACCGCAGGTTCCTGGGAGGTGATGCTGATGGGCAACCTGTTCGCGCAGCTCCTGTACGACTCGGGGAGCGAACATCACAGCGGTCACCAGGCGGGCAGCATCAACTGGGGGATGGTGTCGGCGCGCCGCCCGTCCGCGTCGGGCCGCCTCGGGTTCCAGGCGATGCTCAGTCTCGAACCGTTCACGATTCCCGGCTGCGGGTATCCCGATTCGCTCGCGACAGGCGAGTTGTGCAACGGCGACACGATTCACGATCGCCAGCATCCCCACGATCTCTTCATGGCGCTTGCGGCCGACTACGACCATTCCCTGCGAGGTCCCGTGAGATGGCAGGTGTACGGCGGTCTTGCCGGCGAACCCGCGCTCGGGCCGCCGGCCTTTCCGCATCGGCCGTCCGCCGCTCCCAATCCCCTGGCGCCTATCGGGCATCACTGGCTCGACTCCACGCACATCACCTTCGGCGTTGTGACGGCCGGTGTCTACGGCCCACGCTGGAAGGCTGAGGGATCAGTCTTCAACGGACGCGAACCCGACGAGCACCGCACCGATCTCGATCTCGGGCGGCTCGATTCCCTGTCAGGCCGCCTGTCGGTGAATCCGACGACGCATCTCGCCATCCAGGTGTCTGCCGGTCACTTGCGCGACGGCGAAGCGGGCATCGGCAGCTTGCCGGCGAGGGACGTCGATCGCGCGACTGCGTCGGCCATCTACCAGCGGGCAATGGGCGACGGCGGACTGTGGGCAACGACGGTGGCGTACGGCTGGAAGGCGGGGCTGAACGATATTCCGACCGGCGTAGCGTCGTTCTCGACGCACGCCCTGCTGTTGGAGAGCAGCTTCGCGCCCAGCCGGCGAGACACGTGGTTCGGCCGCTTCGAGCTCGTCGGCAAGCCGGCGCACGACCTGCATGCCGAGGAGTATGCGTCGCAGGTGTTCACCCTTGGGAAACTGCAGGGCGGCTACCTGCGGCAGCTGATGCGATGGAAGAGTCTCGAGTTCGGCGTGGGTGGGAGCGGCGGCTTGAGCATCGTCCCGCCTGAACTGGCGCCGAGGTATGAGGGACGCATCGCTCCAGGTTTTGGCGTGTTTCTGAGCGTGCAGCCCGCGGCTATGCTGCACGGCTCGACCAGCGCGGGAGATGGACATGGCGCGCACGTGCATTGACGCCGGCCTCGTGCCGGCGCTCGCTCTCGTCTCAACGCTTCCGTTGGCCGGCTGCGGCCCGAAAATTCCGCAGCCGTCGAAAGCGGGCCCGGACATGCCCCGCATCTCGTGGGTCATCATGAGCGGCGACCGCGACAATCCCGATCAGGACTACGTGTGCCAGTCCGATCCGCGCGACGCCTGCGCCGTCCACGCCAGCCGCGCCGACGAGCAGGTCTTCGGGCACGTGCACGTCTACTACCACCCGTCGGCCGTTGAGACGAAGTACAGCGGATCGGTGGTGATCGGGTTCTTCCAGGGAGAGCCGGCGTCCAAGACGCTGTCCGCGAACGTGTCGCTCAAGCCGGGTGACAAGGTCGGCAACCAGACCGTGGTCGGCATCGTTACCCAACAGCCAGGCACCTACCCGGTCCAGTTTGCCGTCACGGCCACGCCATCCGGACAGGGTCAGCCGCAGACGATTCGCGACGAGGTGAACGTCTCGGTTCAGTAGCGGACGAAAACGGCTCGGAGGCGGCTCGCGCGAATTCTCGAAGAAATCCCACCGATCGCGCGGTCACACCGTGGTCAATGCGCGGTCAATGACTGTCATTTTGACAGCGATTCAGTCGGACCTGCCAGAAGGTGCGATAGGCTGCACGTTCCCGATGCCTCGTCTCCGCAAGTGGCTCATCCTCTCGCATCGGTATCTGGGCGTCGCGCTGGGCCTCCTGTTCGTCGTCTGGTTTCTGTCCGGCATCGCCATGATGTACGCGGGCGCCATGCCGGAGCTGACGCCCGAGGAGCGACTGGCGCGGACACCGCCGCTCGACCTCGGACGCGTCACCTTGACGCCCGCCGACGCGGCGATGCAGGCCGGCGTGCGCCGGACTGGTCGCGTGGTCCTTCGCACGGTGCTCGATCGGCCTGCGTACCGCTTTGGCGCCGTCACGGTATTCGCCGACACTGGCGAGGCGCTGCCCGAGATTGGCCCGGCCGAAGCGACTGGCATCGCCGCGCGGTTCCTGGGCCTGCCCGCATCGCAGCTGCGCCATGCCGGCCTACTGGAGGACGCCGATCAGTGGACGCTGGGCCAGCGGCGCCAGTTGCCGCTGCACAAGCTCGTCGCCGACGACGATCGGCGGACCGAGCTCTACGTCTCCGAAGAAACCGGCGACATTGCCATGCTGACGACGCGCGGAACGCGGGCGCTCGCGTGGGTGGCGGCCATTCCGCACTGGTTGTACCTCACGCCGCTGCGACGGAACGACCTGCTGTGGCGCCAGACGATCTTCTGGACGTCGGGCGTTGGCGTCGCCCTCGCCGTGCTCGGACTCGTCCTCGCCTTCACCCAGTATCGAGTGCAGTACGCCGGGCTGATGCGCTGGCACTACGTGAGCGGCGTCATCGTCGGTGTGTTCACGGCGACATGGGTGTTCAGCGGATGGCTGTCGATGCAGCCGTGGGATTGGAGCTTGCAAGAGGGCGTCGGCGCCGGTATGAGGCAGGCGCTGAGTGGAGGCTCGCTCGAGCTGTCGCACTTTCCGCCGTTCGATCCCGGCGCGTGGGAGCAGACGCTGGACGGGCGGCACCCGAAAGAGATCGAGCTGCTTCGGATTCAGGGCGAGCCGTACTACGCGGTCCGGACGGGGGAAGGGCAGCCGCTGCTGGTTGGTGTGATCGCAACCGACGCCGGTGTGGCGTTACGTCGGAGGCCGGAGCCATTTTCCGTCGAGTCGCTGCGGGCACGCGCGCAGGAGGCCGTGCCCGAGGCATCAGTGGCCAGCGCGGATCTGCTGCCGGAGTTCGATGCGTACTACTACTCGCGCAATCCGCGCGCGCCGCTTCCGGTGTTGCGTCTGAAGTTCGCGGATCGCGATGCCACCTGGTTCTACATCGATCCGCGGCTGGGGCAGGTTGTGGCGCGGTTCACGCGGCGCGAGCGTGCGGAACGCTGGATCTATCACGGCCTCCACAGCCTCGACTTTCCGTTCTGGTATTTCAGGCGGCCGCTCTGGGACATCGTCGTGATCGCGTTGTGCCTCGGCGGGGCGTTGTCGAGCGGCATCGGGCTGTTCGTGGGCCTGCGGCGAATGAAACGGTGGATGTGGAGGACATGAACATGCGTGGGTTGTCGTTACCGGTGTTGATCATCACGGCGATGGCACTCGTTGGCGGCGCGATGGCGACGGCGCAATCGTCGCCAGGACGGCAAGGCGCGGCAGCGCGCGGCGCGGCGCCTGCACGCAGTCCGAAGGTCTACGCGGACCTGCGTCAATTGATGCGCGGCACGCTCTATCCGGCGTCGAACGTCATTTTTGCGGCGCAGGACGACATCAGCAAGCTGAAGGTCGAGGGCGATCCGGCCACGTCGCCCAATCCGCTGACGAGCACCTACGGCGGCTGGCAGGCGGTCGAAAATGCGGGGCTCGCCATTGCTGAAACCGCGAGCCTGGTCGCCGTACCGGGCCGGATGTGTTCGAGCGGGCGACCCGCGCCCGTCCAGCGTGCCGACTGGCAAAAATACGTGCAGGGATTGCGCGACGCCGGCATGATGGCCTACAAAGCCGCGCAGTCGAAGAAGCAGGACGCGATGGTCGACGCTGCGGGCGCGGTCTCGGACGCCTGCTCCGCTTGTCACGACGTGTATCGTGAGAAGAAGGGCGGCGAGAAGGATCGCTGCCTGCCCTGACCCACTGATCGGAGCGTAACCGTGCGCACGGTGCATTGGCTGTACATCGTCGGCGTCCTGTTGTTCGTGTCCGGGCTCGCTTTCGTCATTGCCGGCGCACGTCTCGCCCGGCAGGCGCCCAAGGCGTCGGCGGCGGTCGACGTTGCGCTGACGCCCGTGGCCAGCGTGAAGCAGATCATGAAAGGCATCGTCGGACCGGCAGCCAATCGCGTCTTCGATTCGGTGCAGATTTCGGTGACGAAGAACGGGACCGAAGAGAAGGTGCCCACGACGGACGCCGAGTGGGAATCGCTCGGCAACGACGCCGCCGCGATCGCTGAAGCGGGCAACCTGATGATGATGAACGGCCGCGCCATCGACAAAGGCGATTGGATGAAGATCACGCGGCAGATGATCGACGCCAGCAAAGTCGTCCTGAGCGCGGTGAACGCGAAAAGTCCAGACAAGGTTCTCGAGTCCGGAGAGGCGCTGAATCTGTCATGCGATACCTGTCATGAGAAGTACTCACGCAATGGCGGTTCATAAACGGATCGCCAGCCTCACGTTCGTGCTGCTGGCGGTCGTTCTCGTCGGCGACGCCGGCGCGCACGGCGTGTCCGGCAAGGACGCCGTGTTCCTCCAGTCGATCAACGGCGCGGCGATCGGCCCGCTCATGTATCTCGGCGCCAAGCACATGGTGACCGGGTACGACCACCTCGCGTTCCTGGTCGGCGTCATCTTCTTCCTCTACCGGATGAAGGACATCGTTCAGTACGTCAGCCTCTTCACGCTCGGGCACAGCGTCACGCTGCTGGCGGGCGTCCTCGGCGGCATCCGCGCCAACCCGTACATCATCGACGCGATCATCGGCTTCTCAGTGGTCTACAAAGCATTCGACAACATCGACGGGTTCAAGTACTTCTTCGGGTTTCAGCCGAATACGCGCGTGGCGGTGCTCGTATTCGGCTTCTTCCACGGCTTCGGCCTCGCGACGAAGCTGCAGGAGTTCGCGTTGTCGTCCAACGGCCTGGTGGCCAACATCGTGAGCTTCAACGTGGGCGTCGAGCTCGGCCAGGTCATCGCACTGACCTTGGTACTCGCGGTGCTGACGTACTGGCGCACGCGGCCCGGGTTCATGCGCCACGCCGTCGCCACCAACGGCGCGCTCATGGCCGTGGGCTTCCTGCTCGTCGGCTACCAGCTGTCGGCATATTTTCTGGGGGTCTAGTTGGGCAACGACACCTTCTCCGCAGACTCGTCCCACATCGTGCCGCGCGAGCGTATCGCCGTCGTCGTCGGCGGCGCCCTGCTGGTAGCCGGATTGATTCTGGTGGGCGCGATCCTGCCCGCTGAGTTCGCCATCGATCCGCTCGGCATTGGCCGCAAGCTCGGATTGACCGCCATCGGCGAGGTGCAGAAAAATCTGTCGGCGTTCGAGGCGACGCGCGCGGCGGGGAACAACGGTGTGCCGACTCTTGCCCCGCAGGAGCGCGCATACCAGGACGAGACCGTTTCCTTCAAGCTTCCGCCTGGCGATTCGGTCGAGTACAAGTACCGGCTCGACAAGGGTGAGGCGCTGTTGTACTCGTGGAAGGCGACGGCGCCGGTCAACTACGAGTTGCACGCCGAACCGGACGGGGCCCCTCGCGGGTACGCCGAGAGCTACGAGAAGCGGAATGCGACGGCCACCGCCTCCGGTACCCTGACGGCGCCGTTCTCGGGGATCCACGGGTGGTACTGGGAAAACACCGGGGCCTCGGAGGTAACGGTCACGCTGACGGCGGCCGGCTTTTACAACATGTCGCACGAATTTCGGAAAGACGCGCCGCCCAAGACCAAGATGTTTCAGTAGGCCGCGCCGGCCTCCCCATTCTTTGCAGGAGCGTGCTGATGTTCCGGATCAGGGTCGGGCTGTGCGCGTTTGCCGTGTTCGCGGCGTGGCTGATTCACCCGATGACCGCGCAAGCCCAGACGATGGGGTCGGTGGTGGGGAGCGTGGTCGATTCGCTCGGGGCGCTGGTGCCGGGGGCGAGTGTCACGCTCGTCCGTGATGGGCAGGAGATCACCACGACCGCCAGCGATCGCATGGGAGAGTTTGCCTTCGAACACGTTCTGGAAGGGCGTTACCAGCTCGAGGCGCGGGCTTCGGGTTTCGAGCGACGACGTTCGGATCCGGTCTATGTGGGCTCCGGCAGCCGGGTGACGCTGCAACTCCAGCTTGCGCTGAGCCCGCTTCAGCAGGACGTCGTGGTCACCGCTTCGGCAGCCGAGCTCCCGCAGGCGCAGGTCGGCGCGTCGGTGACCGTGCTCGACGCGGCGATCCTCGACGGGCTCGCCAAAGTGGACATCCTCGAGCTGCTTCGAACGGTCCCCGGTGTCCAGGTGATCCAGACCGGATCGCGAGGTGGGCAGGCGTCCGTGTTCGTGCGCGGCGGCAACGCCAACTTCAACAAGGTGCTGATCGACGGCACGCCGGCCAACGACATCGGCGGCGGCTTCGACTTCGCGCAGTTGACGACGGCGGGCGTCGATCGTGTTGAAGTGATGCGGGGCTCGAACAGCGTGTTGTACGGCAGCGATGCGATGACCAGCGTGATCAGCGTGTCGACGCGCCGCGGGGTCGCGCGCGTGCCGGACGCAGCCTATGCGATCGACGGCGGCAACCTGGGCACGCTCCATCAAAACGCCTCGATCGGCGGCGCTGTGAAGCGGTTCGACTACTTCTCCGAGATCGCACGGTTCACGACCGACAACGACCTGCCGAACAACGCGTACCGCAACACGACCTACGCAGGACGGTTCGGCGTGCTCGTCAGCGCCAACACCGACATCAGCGGCACGATCCGTCACACCGATGCGCGCGTCGGCAGCCCGAACGCCTTCGACTACTTTCGTGTCGCCGACGATTCGTCGCAGGACAACGCGGCCACGTATGCGTCGATCACCGCGCAGTCACAGATCACCAATCGCCTGCGCTCGACGATCAGGTTCGGCTACGCGGACCAGAACGCGCATTTCGTGAACCCCGCGCCCACCGGCCAGCCGTTCGATCCATTCGGCTTCGGCGCGAACTATCTGGGCGAGCGGGTGACGATCACGGGCGCCAACGGCTACAGCACGACGGGCCGCGCGATTCTCGATTTCGGCGGCGTGTTTCCGTCGGTGTTCGACTCGACGGCGTCGCGGCGGATTCTGAGCGGCCAGGCCGACTATCGAGTGTCGTCCATCCTCGATCTCTCTGGAGGCGCGCGCTACGAGCACGAGCACGGCACCTCGGATTCGGGATCGGTCACGGAGACGAGGCGCAACAACGGCGGCGCCTTCGCCGAGGCGCGTCTGTCGGCGCTGGGACGGATCTTCGTCAGCGGCGGCGTCGGCTACGAGCACAACGCCGTGTTTGGCAACGCGGCGACGCCCCGCATTTCGGTGGCCGCCTACCTGCGCAATCCTCCGCGCACTGAAGGGGCCGGCGAGACCAAGGTGACCTTCAACGCGGGCACGGGGATCAAGGAGCCGAGCCTCTTCCAGGAGCAGTCGTCTCTGTTTGCGCTGGTGCCACCCGGAACCTCCGCGGCCGGGTCGGTCGCGCCGATTGGCGCCGAGCGCAGCCGCGGCCTCGACGTGGGGCTAGAGCAGGGATTCTGGCGCGGACGCGCGCGTGCGCGGATTGCGTACTTCAACAACGCGTTCCACGATCTCATCGAGTTCGTCGACAAGACCGTGCTGCCGCAGCTGGGCGTGCCGCCGGCCGTGGCCAACGCCACGCCGTTCGGCGCGTATGTGAACTCGCAATCCTACGAGGCTCAAGGCGTGGAGATCTCGGGCGAGGCGATGGTCGGTCGCGTTCGCGTCATGGCCGGCTACCAGCATCTCGACGCGACGGTGACGAAGTCGTTCACCGGCGACGCGCTCGCTCCTGCTTTCAACTCGTCGATTCCAGGTGTACCAATCGGCGCGTTTTCGCCGCTTGTCGGCGCACGCCCGTTTCGTCGTCCCGCCAACTCGGGGAACGTCGCCGTCCTGTTCAGCCGCGGTCCGGCGGATGTGGCGGTGAGCGCCTATTTTTCGGGCAAGCAGGACGACAGCACGCTCTTGAGCGACGCCTTCTTCGGCAGCACGATGCTGCTCCCGAACCACGATCTGGACGCGGCGTATCAGAAGATCGATCTGAGCGGCGGGTACCGCATCCACGCACGCCTGCGCTGGTACATCAGCCTCGAGAATGTGCTGAATCAGTCGTACGAGGCCGCGGCGGGTTTCCCGGCACTGCCGCTGACGGTTCGCACCGGTGTCACCGTCGCGTTCGGCGGTGTGTCACGAACAAGACCTTGAATCCCGCTCCCGCGGCTGGCAAGCTGTGGGCCGCTGTACTGCTCAATCTGTTCTCAACCATCCGTTCTAGAAAGGACGCTCCGATGAAGACGTTCAGAGCCTGCGTGGTGACGGCGGTCGTGGCCACCACCCTTTCGCTGGGTGCGTCGGTCGCGCTGCTTGGCGAGGACAACACGTCGCGCGAGACACGGGACCGCCACGACATCGAAGCGCTGATGTGGAAGTACACGCGTGCGCTCGACAAAGGCGACGGCGCGACGTACGCCTCGACGTACACGGCGGACGGGCAGTTCGGCGCGGGCGCGAACGTAACGAAGGGACACGAGGCGCTCTCGAAGCTCGTCGTTCGGCAGCCGGCCGCGGGCGAGCCCCCGCGCGCGCCGCTGTATCACATGGAGCTGAACCACTGGATCGAGCTCGTGGACAAAGACCATGCGCGTTATCACGCGTATTACCTGACGGTCGCCGGTGCGCTGAATCGCGACACGCCGCCGCGGATTGTCGCTGCCGGCCAGAGCCTCGACACGATGGAGCGCGTCAGCGGCAAGTGGCTGCTGAAAACGCGGGACGTGTCGGCGAAGGACTGAACTCGGGCCTCGGGACTCGAGGTTCGGGCTACCATCACGCCAGAGCTCATCAGTAGGACGTACACGTGATTTCCGCGACACGTCGACATGTCATGCTCGGACGTGCTCCGTCTCGGATCACGCCGCGTCTCCAATCGGATACGGCCTGCACAGAGAATGGGGCGTTGCTGTTCCCCTTAGGCAGAGGTTCCGATAACCTGAGCAATGGTGTCCCGATTCCTCAGCAGCCTTTCGCTCATCCTTATTGCAGCGCTCGTGGCGCCAGCCGTCTGCGCACAGGCCCCCATTGAAGAGCCGCAGCAGACGTTTCGCGCGGCGGTCGATCTGGTCACCATCCAAGCCTCGGTGCGCGACCGGCACGGCCGCCCGCTGAGGGGCCTGAGCCCGGCTGATTTCGAGGTGCGGGACAACGGCGAGGTCAGGCCAGTGCTCTCGCTGCGCGCCGACCTGCATGCGCCGATCAGTCTCGTGATTCTCGTCGACATGAGCGGCAGCATGGGCGGCGCCACGAAGATCGGGATGGTGCGGCAGGCTTACGACTCGCTGCTCACGCAGCTGCGGGAGGGCGACGAGGTGGCGCTGCTGACCTTCGACTCCCAGTTGCACGAACGGCAGGACTTCACCCGCAACATCGCGCAGCTGCGTGGCGCCTTGTCGGACTTCGAACCGTTCGGCACGACGTCGCTCTATGACGCCACAGCGGCCACCGCACGCAAGCTCGCCGACCGCTCCGCCGCGCACAAGGCGATCATCGTGCTCACCGACGGCCTCGACACGAGCAGCACGATGACGGCGTCACAGGTATCGGGCCTCGCCAGCTCGATCGACGTGCCTCTCTACGTCGTCGCCACAGTGCCGGCCGTGGATCAGCGCGCGCTGATGGAGAATGCAGAACGGCCGTCACATGGCGCCGCCGATCTTCGCGACCTGGCGGATTGGACGGGCGGGCACGTCGTCTTCGCGAGCACGATGACCGAAACCAACATCGTCGCCTCGGGCCTGGTCGACGAACTGCGCCAGCAGTACGTTCTGGCCATCGAGGCCACCGGCCAGCACGAGTGGCGGCGACTCGACGTTCGCGTCCGCGTCAAACATCCCGCCACCACCGTCAAGGCGCGCAGCGGCTACTTCGGCGGATAGCGGCGCCACTGCGCGCGAACCATCCGGATCGCGTCAATCAGCAGGCGAGTGCGTTGTCGATTTGTGCCGGCCGTCGTACGACGATGCGGCCGACATCGTCTTGCCGTTTTCGAACTTCACTGACTTTGCGTTGGCCGACTGGCTGCCGTCCTTGGCCAGCCATCCGTCGATCGTGACCTGCTCGCCTTTCTTGAGCATGTCGCGGCTCCAGCCCCGGTCGGTCAGGGCTCTCGGGCTGCCGAGCTCGACTTTCCACGTGCCGCTCTTGCCTGTCTCATCCTTTCCGTTGATGTAGACGAACGAGTGCGGGTTGGTCCACTCGAACTTCTCGATCGTTCCGGTCACCGTCACCGGTTTGCTCGAGTCGTACTGGGCGGCAAACGGGTGATGGGCGAACGCCGGCACGGCCAGAGCGACGAACAAGGCCGCGCTTGCGACGAATGACTTCATTGGCATCGTCAAGCACCTCCTCAGATCCAGTGGGACGCAACGACGATGCCGATCGCGAGCCGGGCTCCGAAGCGAAGAGTCACAGCGGAAGTTCCGCGAATGTGATGAGGTCAATGACTGGTGTGTGACCGGTCACTCTTGGGAGAGCCGCAGGGGTCAGTGACCGAAAGGTGACCGGCACGTCGGCTGCGATAAGCGCATCCCTTGATAGCGTCGCGCATTCAGCAGGTCCCGCCAGATTTCTGGCAGGTGTCCTAGCTGCGATGAGGTGCGCGAGATGGCGATGTATCGAATGGGCTTGGTTGTTCTCCTGGCTGCGCTATGGCCAGCCGTCAGCATGGGGCAAGGGGTATCCCTGTCGGGGCGCGTCACGGATCCTCAGGGCGGCACCGTGAACGGGGCGACTGTCACGCTGAGCGGTTCGGCCGCAGCCGGGCCGCGGACAACGCGCACCGGCGCGGATGGAACGTTCACGTTCGAGGGCGTTCCACCCGGCCAGATCACGGTGGACATCGAGGCCCCGGGTTTCGAGCGGCGGTCCCAGATAGTGGCTCTGACGGCTACGACCGCTCCGCTGAGCGTCATCCTTCAGATTGCCGGCGTCGTGGAAACGGTTGGCGTGGTCGCCCCGAAACTCGAGGAGGAACTGCCGCAGATCGTCGAACGAGGTGGCGTGCGCGCGCAAACCATCACGGCGGCGGAGATTCAGAACGTCGGCTACTACGATGTCGCGCAAGCGCTCCAGGCACTCGTCCCCGGACTCTTTCTCACGCCGAAGGCCGGACCGTTCGACTACGTGACGGCGTCGTTCCAGGGATCGCGCACCAACGAGATTCTGTGGCTCGTGGACGGCGTTCGCATCAGCAACCGGCTATACAACGGCACGACGCCGCTCGATACCATTCCGGCCCACATGGTGGAACGCATCGAGATTCTGGAGGGCGGCCAAGGGCTTTTCTACGGCACGCAGGCCGTTGCCGGTGTGGTCAACGTTGTGACCAAAGCGTTCTCGGACAAGACCGGTGCGATGGTCCAGGGCGGAGGTAACACCAACCAGGGTGGGTTCGTCAGCGGTCTGGCACGCGGGAGCGCCCGCGGCAACCGCTTCGTGTTCTACGGTTCGACCGACGACGCGGCGGGGTTCGAGCAGTTCCCGGCCTCGCAGTATCAGCCGAGCGCCACCGATCGCGAGCGCAGCTACAACGTCCACACCTTCGGCGGCAAGTACGCCTACGACTTCACGCAGCAGGTCCGCTTCAGCGCGTCCTATCAGTACACCGACGCCGGTCGTCTCGACAGCCTGGCGCCCGCGCGGACGAGCGCCTCGCAGTCGGGCGGGCCCGCCGACGTGTTCAACGATCGGAAGGAGAACATCTTCAGCGCGAAGGTCGACTTCACCCCGCGCGAGACGGTGCAGTTCTTCTTCAAGGGCTATTACCACCGGTGGGACTCACATTGGACCGAGAAGCGCAACGTCGTTGGGAAGCCCGGGTCCGTCGACGTCGTCAGCGATCATGAATTCTGGGGCTACCAGGATTACGGCGCGAATCTGCTCGCCAAGCTGACACCGACGCGGGGCTTCGAGTATTACGCCGGGTACGACTTTCAGAACTATTCGGGCGAGGATGCGGTGCTGCTGATTGCCCCGAATACCGAGCGCGTGAACGCGCTGTTCGGGCAGGTGCAAACCACGCGCGACCTGATCCGGAACGCGACTCTGACCGCCGGCGTGCGCTTCAACGCGCCGAGCGCGGGCGAGAGCCACACGGTGTGGAACGTCACCGGCCGGTACGATCTGCCGCGGTCGCTCTTCGTTCGCGGCAGCGTCGGCACGTCGTTCCGGTATCCCGACGCCTACGAGTTGTTCGCCATCGACCCGACGTGCTGCTTCGGCAATCCAAACCTGAGGCCCGAGTCGAGCAACAATTTCAACGCCTCGTTCGGCGGCCGCGTGCAGAGCGGCGCCACGACAATCGATCTCGAAGTCGTCGGCTTCTACCGCAAGG